>JGI24131J36419_10000774_pt1 | contig 11567 bp, 9 predicted proteins | sample BarGraNGADG00211_2_FD_36419 | JGI IMG/M metagenome (IMG submission 36419) | reverse complement strand
CTCGTCCCGGTGCTCGTCCTCGTCCGAGCGCAGGTTGATCGCGATGAGTCCGCCGGTCCGGTTGGAGTCGAACTCGGTCAGCCGGGTCTTCTTGACCAGGCCGCGTCGGGTCGCGAGCACGAGGTAGTCGGCCTGCTCGTAGTCGCGCAGGTCGAGCACCTGGGCGATCTGCTCGCCGGGCTGGAACGCGAGCAGGTTCGCGACATGCTGGCCCTTCGCGTCGCGGCCGCCCTCGGGGATCTCNTAGGCCTTGGCCCGGTAGACCCGGCCGAGGTTCGTGAAGAACAGCAGCCAGTGGTGCGTCGTCGTGACGAAGAAGTGCTCGACGACATCGTCGCCGCGGAGGTGGGCGCCCTTGATGCCCTTGCCGCCGCGACGCTGTTGCCGGTAGTTGTCGATCCGGGTCCGCTTCGCGTAGCCGCCACGGGTGATCGTGACGACGACCTCCTCCTGGGCGATGAGGTCCTCCATCGAGACCTCGCCGTCGAAGGGCAGGATCGTGGTGCGTCGCTCGTCGCCGTACTTGTCGACGATGTCGCCGAGCTCCGTCCCGATGATCGCCCGTTGGCGCTCGGGCGACTCGAGGATTCCCTGGTAGTCCGTGATCTCGCGCTGCAGCTTGTCGAAATCGTCGATGATCTTCTGGCGTTCGAGAGCGGCGAGCCGGCGCAGCTGCAGGTTGAGGATCGCGGTCACCTGGACCTCGTCCACGTCGAGCAGCGCGATCAGCCCTTCCCGCGCCTCGTCAACCGTCGGGGAGCGCCGGATCAACGCGATGACCTCGTCCAGCGCCTCGAGCGCCTTGAGGTACCCGGTCAGGATGTGCGCCTGCTCCTCGGCCTTGCGCAACCGGAACCTGGTACGCCGGACGACCACCTCGAGCTGGTGCGCCACCCAGTGGTGCACGAAGCCGTCCAGGCTCAGGGTGCGCGGCACGCCGTCGACCAGTGCGAGCATGTTCGCGCCGAAGGTGTCCTGCAGCTGGGTGTGCTTGTAGAGGTTGTTCAGCACTACCTTGGCGACGGCATCGCGCTTGAGCACGACGACGAGGCGCTGGCCGGTGCGGCCCGAGGTCTCGTCCCGGATGTCGGCGATGCCGGCGACCCTGCCCTCGCGGACCAGGTCGGCGATCTTCTGAGCGAGGTTGTCCGGGTTCACCTGGTACGGCAGCTCGGTGACGACGAGGCAGATCCGGTTCTGGATCTCCTCGACCTCGACGATGGCGCGCATCGTGATCGACCCACGCCCGGTCCGGTACGCGTCCTCGATACCGCGCCGGCCGAGGATCTGCGCCCCGGTCGGGAAGTCCGGGCCCGGGATCCGCTCGATCAGCGCCTCGAGCAGCTTCTCGCGGGTCGCCTCCGGGTGGTCGAGGTACCAGCGCACACCCGCGGCGATCTCACGCAGGTTGTGCGGCGGGATGTTCGTGGCCATGCCGACGGCGATCCCGGCCGAGCCGTTGACCAGCAGGTTCGGGAAGCGCGCCGGCAGCACGGTCGGCTCCTGGGTGCGTCCGTCGTAGTTGTCGCGGAAGTCGACGGTGTCCTCGTCGATGTCCCGCACCATCTCCATCGCGAGCGGGGCCATCCGGCACTCGGTGTACCGCGGGGCGGCGGCCGGGTCGTTGCCCGGCGAGCCGAAGTTGCCCTGGCCCGCTACGAGCGGGTAGCGCAGGGACCAGTCCTGGACGAGGCGGACGAGGGCGTCGTAGATCGCGGAGTCACCGTGCGGGTGGTACTTACCCATCACGTCGCCGACGACGCGGCTGCACTTGGAGAACGCGCGGTCCGGCCGGTAGCCGCCGTCGTACATCGCGTAGAGCACGCGGTTGTGCACTGGCTTGAGGCCGTCGCGGACGTCGGGCAGGGCCCGGCCCACGATCACGCTCATCGCGTAGTCCAGGTAGGACCGCTGCATCTCGAGCTGCAGGTCGACCGGGTCGATCCGCCCGTGCACCACCTCACCCGGCCGCTGCTCGGTCGGTGTCTGATCGGTCGGTGTCTGATCGGTCGGTGTCTGATCGGTCACGCTGTCCCTCGTTTCGCCGCTGCGCCGCCACCCCGGAGGTGGCCGCACGGATCCTGGTACGTTGTGCCGCTCGGCCTGACGCCGCGGCCTAGATGTCCAGGAACCTCACGTCCTTGGCATTGCGCTGGATGAACGACCGGCGAGATTCCACGTCCTCGCCCATCAGGATGGCGAAGGTCTCGTCGGCGGCCGCGGCGTCGTCCAGGGTGACCTGCAACAACGTCCGGTGCTCCGGTGCCATCGTGGTCTCCCACAGCTCGGAGTAGTCCATCTCGCCGAGGCCCTTGTAGCGCTGGATCGCGTTCTCCTTGGGCAGGCGCCGGCCCGCTTGCTGGCCGAGTGCGATCATCGCGTCCCGCTCCCGGTCGGAGTACACGTACTCGTGCTCGGCGTTGGACCACTTGAGCCGGTAGAGCGGGGGCTGCGCGAGATACACGTGGCCGTGCTCGACCAGCGGGCGCATGTATCGGAACAGCAGCGTCAGCAGCAGGGTCCGGATGTGCTGGCCGTCCACGTCGGCATCGGCCATCAGGACGATCTTGTGGTACCGCAGCTTGTCCAGGTCGAAGTCCTCGCCGATGCCGGTCCCGAACGCCGTGATCAGGGCCTGGACCTCGTTGTTCGCGAGCGCGCGGTCGAGTCGCGCGCGCTCGACGTTGAGGATCTTGCCTCGGATCGGCAAGATCGCCTGGGTCCGCGGGTTGCGCCCGCGCACCGCGGAACCACCCGCGGAGTCACCCTCGACGATGAAGACCTCGCACTCGGCTGGGTTGTTCGACTGGCAGTCGCGCAGCTTGCCGGGCATGCCGCCCGACTCGAGCAGGCCCTTGCGCCGGGTCGCCTCGCGCGCCTTGCGGGCCGCCATCCGGGCGGCCGAAGCCTGGATCGACTTCCTGATGACGTCGCGCGCCTCGGTCGGGTGCGAGTCGAGCCAGTCGGTGAGCTTCTCGCCGACGACCTTCTGGACGAAGGTCTTCGCCTCCGTGTTGCCGAGCTTCGTCTTGGTCTGGCCCTCGAACTGCGGCTCGGCGAGCTTGACCGAGAGAACGGCGGTCAGGCCCTCGCGCACGTCGTCGCCGGTGAGGTTCTCGTCCTTCTCCTTCAGGATGCCCTTCTCGCGCGCGTACTTGTTGACCAGCGTGGTCATCGCGGCGCGGAAGCCCTCCTCGTGGGTGCCGCCCTCGGTGGTGGCGATCGTGTTCGCGTAGGTGTGAACCGACTCGGAGTACGCCGAGGTCCACTGCATCGCGATCTCCAACGAGATGCGGCGCTCGGTGTCCTCCGCCTCGACGTTGATGATCTGCGGGTGGATCAGGTCCGCTTTCTTGGCCGAGTTGAGGTGCCGGACGTAGTCGACCAGTCCGCCGTCGTACCGGTACGAGACGGTCCGCGCCTTCGCGGCTGCCTCTTCCGGCGCGGAACCCGCGAGCTCGTCCTCGCTGCCGGCCACGTGTTCGGGTCGCTCGTCGGTCAGCGTGATGCGCAAGCCCTTGTTCAGGAACGCCATCTGCTGGAGCCGCGACCGAAGCGTCTCGAAGTCGTACTGGGTGGTCTCGAAGGTCCGGTCGCTGGCCCAGAAGGTCACCGTCGTCCCGGTCCGGTCCGTCTTCTCGTCCTGGGTCAACGGACCCTGCGCGACGCCGTCGGCGTACTCCTGGCGCCACACCGAGCCCTCCCGGTGGATCTCCACCGCCAACCGGCTCGAGAGGGCGTTCACGACGGACACGCCGACGCCGTGCAGACCTCCGGAGACGGCGTAGCCGGTACCGCCGAACTTGCCGCCGGCGTGCAGCACGGTGAGCACGAGCTCGACCGTCGGGCGCTTCTCGACCGGGTGCTCCTCGACCGGGATGCCGCGGCCGTCGTCGATGACGCGGACGCCGCCGTCGGCGAGGAGGGTCACGTCGATGTACGAGCAGTGCCCGGCNAGCGCCTCATCGACCGAGTTGTCGACGACCTCGTACACCAGGTGGTGCAGCCCTCGCTCGCCCGTCGACCCGACGTACATGCCGGGGCGCTTCCGGACCGCCTCGAGTCCCTCGAGGACGGTGATCGAGCTGGCGTCGTAGGTGTCGGACTGGGGGGTGCCACCCGGGGTCTGACTCGTGTCTGCCACAGGCGGTGGATCTCCTCGGTTGCTCGCACGCGTCGCAGCGGCTCGGAAAGTGGTCTCCACGGCGCAGAAGTGACGGGGTGTGAACCCCCCGTCATGACCCCCACAGTCTATCCGTTCAGACGGCCCGGAACGGCCTCCGCGGGCCGGATGTGGATCAGCCGTACGTGTCGCGCGGACCCCGACCCGGAACACTGCGCGAGCCGCGCCGCCAGCCGGGCCCGATCGGGCCGAGCACCTTCACCTCGCGCACGACGTTCGGGCCGACGTCCTTGGTGAGCCGGGCCAGCAGCTGCGGGACCAGCAGTCGCACCTGGGTGGCCCACGACGTCGAGTCGGTGCGCACCACGAGCACGCCGTCCTCGAAGGTCTCAGGTGTGCAATGGTTCGCCATCTCGGTGCCGACCACCTCGCGCCAGCGGCCGACGACGCCGCCCACCGACACCTCCTCGGTCCAGCCGCGCTCCGCCATCAGCGAGTGCAGGCTGTCGCCGATCGGCGCCGGGTCCCGGCGACTCGGGTGCGCTCCTGAGCCGGCCGCCGCACCGCTCGCCGAGCCCGGCGCGCCCGAGCGGCCCGGTGCCGGGCGGCCAGGTCGGAGCCCGCGCGCGCGGGCCGCAGCCTGCGCGCGGTTGAGCGCCGCCCGGGCGAGGTCGTGCGGTGAGCTGGCGGGTACCGCGTCCGGGTCCGGGTCCGGCGTGCCAAGCGGCGCGGCGTCGACGGCGTCCGCCGAACCGCCGTCCGGCACCTCCGCGACGACCGGGTCGTCGTCCTCAGCTGACACGGTGCACCTGCCCGCCCATGACCTCGAACTCCGCGCCGTCGAGCTGCTCCGGCACGTCTTGCGCAACGGCGGCCGTCACGATCACCTGGCGGGCGGGCGCGACGAGGGCGGCCAGCCGGTCTCGGCGTCGGACGTCGAGCTCCGCGAACACGTCGTCGAGGATCAGCACCGGCTCACCGTCCTCGCCCCAGTCCGATGTGCCGGCTCCCGGGTTGTGCTCCGGGCCCTCGGTTCCAGGCGGGGTGTGCTCGGCAGTAGCCCGGTCGGGCTCCCGGTCGGGCTCCCCGGCGGTGAGGAGGCGGTACGACGCGAGGCGCAGCGCGAGCGCGAACGACCAGGACTCGCCGTGGCTCGCGTACCCCTTCGCAGGCAGCCCGGCGAGCTCGAGCAGCAGGTCGTCCCGGTGCGGTCCGACCAGGCAGACGCCGCGTTCGATCTCCTTCGGCCGGAGTCGCGAGATCGCGTCCAGCAGCTGTGCCTCGAGGAGCTCCGCTCGCGGCGCGGGTGAGCGCTCGGTCGGTGGCCCGTCCGCCGGGCTCGGGTCGATCGACGAGCGGTAGGTGATGACCGCGTCACCTTGTCCCGCACTCACCTCGTCGTATGCGGCCGCCACATGTGGGCCCAGGCCGGCGACGAGAGACATCCGGCTCGCCACGATCTGCGCGCCGGTCTGTGCGAGCTTCGCGTCCCAGACATCGAGCGTCCGCAGGTCCGCTGTTCCGCGGCTGCGACGCGTGGCGGCTGCAGCCGTCTTCAACAGGGCGTTCCGCTGGCGCAGCACGCGCTCGTAGTCCTGGATCACCCCCGCCATCCTCGGCCGCAACAGGACGACGAGCTGGTCGAGGAAGCGGCGGCGCCCGTCGGGGTCGCCCTTCACCAGGGCGACGTCCTCCGGAGCGAACAGGACGGTCCGCACGATCCCGACGACGTCGCGGGCCCGTGGCACTGGGGAGCGGTTGAGCCGCGCACGATTCGCGCGACCGGGGTTGATCTCGATCTCGATCAGGGTCGGCCGGGTACCCCTCACCACCTTCGTGCGCACCACGGCGCGGTCGGCGCCGGCCCGCACCAGCGCGGCGTCCGTCGGGACCCGGTGGCTGGTGAAGGTCGCGCTGTAGCCGATCGCCTCGACGAGGTTCGTCTTGCCCTGCCCGTTCGGGCCGACGAGTGCGGTGATCCCGGCCTCTAGCGGAAGCTCGACTTGCTCGTAGGAACGGAAGTCGGTGAGCGAGAGGTGGGCGACGTACATCAGGTATCTCGGCTCAGCACGGCCGCGACGGCTATGCGCCCGAAGTCCCCGCAGGCCGCACCGGGTGGCCCCCGAACTGCTGGCGAAGCGCCGCGACGACCTTCATCGCCGGTGAGGCACCCTGACGGGAAGAGAACCGGGCGAAGAGAGCCGCGGAGATGACCGGCAGCGGCACGGCGGCGTCGATCGCCTCGTCCACCGTCCACCGTCCCTCGCCGGAGTCCTCCACCCAGTCGTCGAGCTCGGCGAGCTCGGGGTCCTCCGCGAGAGCCTTTACCAGCAGGTCGAGCAACCAGGAACGAACCACCGTTCCGCGGCTCCACGCCTTCAAGATGCCGGGTACGTCGGTGACGATGTCCTTCGCCTCGAGCAGCTCGTAGCCCTCGGCGTAGGCCTGCATGAGTCCGTACTCGATGCCGTTGTGCACCATCTTCGCGTAGTGACCGGCGCCGACGGGCCGGCGTGCACGAAACCCTCCGCGCGCGGGCCTTCTGGACGCAGCGCGTCGAAGACCGGCATGAGGTGCTCGACCACCTCGGGTTCGCCGCCGACCATCAGGCCATAGCCGTTCTCGAGGCCCCAGACGCCGCCGGACACGCCGCAGTCGACGTAGCCGATTCCGATCTTCTTGAGCTCGGTCGCGTGCCGCTTATCCTCCTCGAAGTGGGAGTTGCCGCCCTCGATTACGATGTCACCCTTGGTCAGCAGGCTGGCCAGCTCGCTCACGACAGATCGGGTGATCTCACCGGCGGGGACCATCACCCAAACCACTCGGCGGCCACTCGGCAGGGCAGCCACCAGGTCAGCGAGCGAGGCCACGTCGGTCAGCTCGGGATTCCGGTCGTAACCGGTGACCTCGATGTCGTGCTGGCGCAGGCGTTCGCGCATGTTCGCGCCCATCCGGCCCAGGCCGATGAGGCCGATGTGCATGGTGACCTCCGTGGAGCAGTACCGGCTCAGGCCGCGAAACGGATCGGAACCAGCAGGTAGCGATAGGTGTCGATGTCGTCACCCTCAAAGGTGTGCTGACCGGTGAACTCCACCGGCTTGTTTGGGTGCGTGAACGACAAGCGGACCAGATCGGTGGTGAGCGCACCCAAGCCGTCGAGCAGGTACTGGGGGTTGAACGCGACCGAGATGTCCTCGCCGACGAGCAAGGCTTCGATCGCCTCGGATGCCTGGGCGTCATCGCCCTGGCCCGCCTCAAGCACGACCTGGCCGTCCGTGAACGAAAGTCGGATCGGTGTGTTCCGCTCGGCGACCAGCGAGACGCGGCGCGCCGCGTCCACAAGCGCCTGAGTGTTCACCACGGCGTGGATCGGCTTCTCGTCAGGGAACAAGCGTCGAACCGCGGGGTAGTCGCCATCCACCAGGAGGGACGTCGTGTGCCGACCGCCGGCCTCGAAGCCGATCAGGTCGACTCCGCCGCCGGTAGAGAGCGCCATATTGACCTGGCCGGCTGAGCCGAGCGACTTCGCGACGTCGGACAGCGTCCGCGCTCGGATCAGAACTACCGCGGAGATGTCCGTGAAGGTCGGGCTCCAGGTCAGTTGCCGCAGCGCCAAACGGTACCGGTCGGTGGCGAGCAAGGTCATCTTCTCGCCCTCGATTTCCATCCGGATCCCGGTCAGCAGCGGGAGGGTGTCATCCCGGCTTGCAGCGATCCCCACCTGAGCGACTGCCAGGGTGAACTCGTCTCCACGCACGGTTCCGGAGACTTCGGGCATCGGCGGCAGAGCCGGATAGTCGTCGACCGGCATCGTCAGCAACGTGAACCGGCTCGCGCCACAGGTCACCGTGACCTTTGTTCCCTCGAGTGCCACGTCGACAGGTTTGGCCGGTAGCGCACGCGAGATCTCGGCCAGCAGACGCCCCGATACGAGAACAGTGCCAGGTTCTGCAACCTCGGCCGCCACCTCCGCTCTCGCGGAGACTTCATAGTCGAAGCTGGACAGGTGCAGGATCCCGGCCCCATCGGCCTCGATCCGTACACCTGCCAGTACCGGCACCGGCGGCCGGGTCGGCAGCGTGCGCGCAGTCCAGGTCACCGCGTCAGCCAGGACGTCACGCTCAACCCGGAATTTCATCGTGAAACCTTTCGTGCGTCCAACAGGCGCGATCGGAGTTGCCCAGAACAGTACGCGAGTGGCGAGGCTTCCGGGACCCGTCTCGACNGTGGTGTGGTGTGTGGATCAGTCGCTCGAGCGCTAGGTAGGAGCTGGTGATGACGGTGTGTGGATATCTGGATGAAGAGAACGTTAGTAGTCGTCGTAGGAGCTGTGGAAACGGTGTATCACGGATCTCCGTGCAGGTCAGCGGCCAAGTCTGGCTGTGAACGAGGTGTCGATCCAGCAGTGTGTATGGATCCGAGTCGGTGGACAGTCGCTGGGCCGTCATCGAGTGTGCACCGGGAGTCGACCGCCATCCACATGAGAGGGCGTGTCGTCCACCGTTATCCACAGATGTATCCACAGGTGTGGAAATTCGTCCCATGCATTAGTTTGTCCTGCCGACATAATCCGCTGAGGATACCGACCGGCGTTGGTGCAGTCGGGTCTGGTGCGGACTGGCCGGCTCGGGAGAACCGCATGGATGAGCGTCGCGGAATGCGATCGCAGGACTTACCTGTGCGTGCCAGTGCTCAAGATCAGCTGCGGTGCTGCTGCTTGATGCGGTTGGTCAGCTCGGTGACCTGGTTGTAGATCGACCTGCGTTCGGCGAGGAGCTCACGGATCTTCCGGTTCGCGTGCATCACAGTTGTGTGGTCACGTCCACCGAACTGTTGACCGATCTTCGGGAGCGAGAGGTCCGTCAACTCACGGCACAGGTACATCGCGATCTGCCGGGCGGTCACCAGGACGCGGGAGCGGGACGAACCGCACAGGTCGTCGATCGTCAGTCCGAAGTACGAGGCCGTTTGCCCGATCACCATCGCCGCGGTGATCTCGGTCGTGTCGTCGCCGGTGATGAGGTCCTTGAGCACTATCTCCGCCAGCGACCGGTCGACCTGTTGCCGGTTCAGGTTGGCGAAGGCGGTGACCCGGATCAGGGCACCCTCGAGCTCGCGGATGTTCGTCGAGATCCGTGACGCGATGTACTCGAGGACGTCGTCAGGAGCCTGGAGGTTCTCGCTGCCGGCCTTGCGACGGAGGATTGCGATGCGGGTCTCGAGGTCGGGCGGTTGAACGTCGGTGATGAGTCCCCACTCGAACCGGGACCGCATCCGGTCCTCGAACCCGTTCAGCTGCTTGGGCGGCAGGTCGGAGGTGATGACCACCTGCTTGTTCGCGTTGTGCAGCGTGTTGAACGTGTGGAAGAACTCCTCCATCGTCTGTTCCTTGCCCTGCAGGAACTGGATGTCATCGACGAGCAGGACATCAACCTCGCGGTAGCGGCGCTGGAAGGCGCCAGCCTTGTCATCGCGGATGGAGTTGATGAAGTCGTTCGTGAACTCCTCGGAGTTCACGTACCGCACCCGGACGTGCGGGTAGAGGTTCTGGGCATAGTGCCCGATGGCGTGCAGCAGGTGGGTCTTGCCCAGGCCGGAGTCGCCATAGATGAAGAGTGGGTTGTACGCCTTGGCCGGCGCCTCGGCGACGGCGACGGCTGCCGCGTGCGCGAAGCGGTTCGAGGAACCGATGACAAAGGTCTCGAACTGGTACTTCGGGTTCAACCGGGCAGGCTCGACCGGAGCCCGCTTGGCGGTTGCCGCCCGGTGCGCCGAGTAGTCGGTCAGGCGCGAGTCGTCGTCGCTCTGTTCCTCGCTCGCGCGGGTGCCCGCCGGGATCGGAGGAACGTCCATCGCAGCCGACTCGAGGGACGGATCGACGGTGACCGCGATCCGGGTGTCCGCCCCGATGGCGTCGGACAGGGCGCGGCTGACTTCGGCGCGCACGCGGGTCTCGAGGAAGTCCTTGGTGAAATCGTTGCCAACGGCGAGCAGGACGTTGCCGTCGATCAGCCCGAGCGGGCGAGCGAGCCGGACGAAGGCGAGCTGCTGAGCACTGACGGCTCCACTGGTGGCAAGAGCGGTCACCGTCCGCCCCCAAACCTCGGCGATATCGGGGTCCTGTCGTGACAACCTGATCCTCGCTGCCTCTCGTGGTTGGTGCGGAAAAGTGTGGCACGGCTGCCACTATCCACATAGTTATCCACATGCTGTGAGGATAGGACGGGACAAAGTTTACCCAGACGACGCCTCGCATCGAGGTGCGGGCCTTCTGGACCCGCCGCTTGGACAGCCTAGAGCGCCCCGCGCGCCGCTGCATGCCGAAGTGCCATCCATTTGACCCACGTCGCGACGCCGCGTAACTTTGGACAGCCGTTGTGCGCGGTTCCTGTTGTGCTGCCCGAGGAGCAAGTGACTGCTCCGGAGTGGGACAACGACCGCATGACGCCACCAGAGACCTGCATCACCGGGCGACCGGAGATGACCTTCCCCACCGTTGGAGAATGACGTGACCAAGCGGACCTTCCAGCCGAACAACCGGCGTCGGGCCAAGACCCACGGCTTCCGTCTGCGCATGCGCACCCGCGCGGGGCGCGCGATCCTCGCTGCACGCCGCGGCAAGGGACGCACCGAGCTCTCAGCCTGATCCCTGCGGTGCTGCCCGTTGCGCACCGCCTCCGCCGGTCGGCTGACTTCGAGCGAGCGGTCCACCGCGGTGTGCGAGGCGGTCGGCAGACCCTGGTGGTGCACCTGATCTTGGAACCCACCGCGCCAGGTCCGGCGTCGGTGGGTTTCGTTGTGTCGAAGGCGGTCGGCAACGCCGTGACGCGCAACCTGGTGAAGCGTAGGCTCCGGTCGATCGTCGCCACGCGGATCGGGCAGCTCGCACCGGGCACCATCGCGGTCCTTCGGGCGTTGCCCGCGGCGGCGGCGACGGACTTCGCCGGCTTGGCGGCCGACGTCGACGCCGGGCTGGCAGCGGCGTCGCGCCGCTGGGCGAAGCGACAGGCGGATTCGAACGTGGGAGGTCAGTTGTGAGAGGTCGCTCGAGGGCGGTGACGCTGACGCGCACGATCGCGCGCGCCCCGGGCCGGGTCCTCCAGCCGGCCGTGCTCCTCCTGCTCCGTGGCTACCGGACCCTCATCTCGCCGATGACGGCACCCACCTGCCGGTACTACCCGAGCTGCTCGAGCTACGCGATGACCGCCGTCCGACGACACGGTGCGGTGCGCGGCACCTGGCTCGCGGTCCGGCGGGTGCTGCGCTGCCACCCGTGGAGTGCCGGAGGGGTGGACGACGTTCCACCGGCGCGAGCGACGCTGGCCCGGCTCGGGCACCAACANTAAGGACCCCGGACGCACTGACGTCCGTTCGTAGAGAAGCTGGGAGCAGCACCGATGGGCGTGTTCGATACGATCCTCAGGCCACTCGAGTACGTGGTGGC
>JGI24131J36419_10000772_pt1 | contig 11573 bp, 12 predicted proteins | sample BarGraNGADG00211_2_FD_36419 | JGI IMG/M metagenome (IMG submission 36419) | reverse complement strand
GACGCGGTCGGTGTCGGCGCCACGCTGGTGCTCGGCGGCTCGCCGATCCAGTCGGACGGGTTCTTCTGGTCGCCGACAGTGCTGGCCAACGTTCCCGACGACGCACGCATCATGAGCGAGGAGCCATTCGGTCCTATCGCGGCCACAGCGCCCTTCTCGACGCTGGATGAGGTCGTCGCCAGGGCGAACCGGCTCCCGTACGGTCTGGGCGCCTACGTCTTCACCTCCTCGATCGAGACCGCGACGGTCGTCCCGCGCGCTCTCGAGGTTGGGATGGTGGGCGTCAACAGGTTCTCTCTCGGAGGTGCGAGCACCTACTTCGGGGGAGTGAAGGAGAGCGGGTACGGGTCCGAGGGCGGACCCGAGGCAGTGCGGGGGTACACGACCCCGAAGCTCATCATCCAGGGATGACCCCCATCCCAGAGGAACCCGAAGTCTTCTCGAAAGGTGAACGACTCATGCATCGGACAAGGCCTCGTCTCCTCATCGCCATCGCGATCGCCGCAACGGCGTCGCTCGCACTCTCCGCCTGCAGCAACAGCCCCGACGGCGGCAGCAGCGGCGACAGCGCAAGCGCAAGCGCAAGCGACGAACCGATCACCCTCACCCTCAACAACTGGGGCGAATTCGGCTTCGCGCCGATCATCGCGCAGTACGAGGCAGAGCACCCCAACATCACGGTCCAGATCAACAACGGTGACTACAACACCCAGCACCAGAACCTTCAGAAGTTCCTGGTGGCGGGGAGCGGCGCACCTGACATCGCCATGAGCGACGAGGGCTACATCGTCCAGTTCCGCGGCCAGGCCGACAAGTTCGTCGACCTGAACACCCTCGGCGCCAAGGACTACAACACCAAGTTCCTGGACTGGGACTGGAAGTCGGGTACGGCGACCAGCGGCCAGCAGTTCGCCATCGGTGACGACGTCGGCGGCCTCGCGATGTGCTACCGCCGTGACCTGTTCGCTAAAGCTGGTCTGCCCACCGACCGCGCCGCGGTCTCCGCGCTGTGGCCCACCTGGAACGGCTTCATCGCGACCGGCGAGAAGTACCTGGCCGGCTCGGGCGGCAAGAAGTTCGTCGACTCTGGCGTGAACATCTTCAACCCCGCGATGCGTCAGCAGAAGGTCGGCTACTTCGACACGAACGACACCCTGACGATGACCAGGGGCCGAAGGTCGCCTGGGGCATCGCGACCGACATCATCGCCAAGAACCTGTCGGCGAACATCCCGACCGAGACGCCGGAGTGGAGCGCCGGGATGCAGAACGGTGACTACGCCGTTCTCGCCTGCCCGTCGTGGATGCTGGCCCGGATCAAGAGCCTGGCACCGGCCACGACCGGTCAGTGGGACATCGCGGACATGCCCGGTGGCGGTGGCAACTGGGGTGGCTCGTTCTTCATGATCCCCAAGCAGGGCAAGCACATCCAGGAGTCGTGGGACGTCATAAAGTACCTCCTCTCTCCCGACTCGCAGATCTCCATCTTCAAGAATGCCGGACTGCTTCCTGCGCAGCCCGCGCTGTACGCCAACCCGGATCTGCTCAACTTCAAGAACCCGTTCTTCAACAACGCTCCGGTCGGTGTGATCTTCACGACCTCCGCGAAGAAACTCACCCAGCAGTACCAGGGCCTGAAGAGTGGGGTGGTACGCACCGCCGTTGAGAACGCCCTGACGCAGGTCATGCAGGGCAAGCTCAATGCTCAAAGCGGCTGGACCCTGGCAGTTGCCGACGCCAAGAAGGCAGCTACGAGCTGAGCCACCTGGTTGACCGACCCGACTGGCCCTGGCGCCGAGAGCATTCGGCGCCAGGGCCAGTCGGTGGGGTCAAGCTCATGTCCACCCACGGCAAGGAGTTTCCATGACGACGACGACTGGCCGGGCCGGTGCGGGGCCCCGCGAGGCACCGCCGACGCCCTCGCCCAGCGTCCGCGACGAGCACGTGTGGCGCAACAGGTTCAGCAAGTGGGACGTGAAGTACATGCCCTATGTGCTGATCTCCCCGTTCTTCGTCCTGTTCGGTGTCTTCGGACTGTTCCCGCTCATCTACAACGGCGTCGTCTCCCTGCGGACCTGGCGCCTCGACAACCCGGCCGCTGATGGCTGGGCCGGCCTGGAGAACTATCGCAAGCTCTTCGGTGACAGTGACTTCTGGAACGCGCTGTACAACACCTTCGGCATCTTCGTCGTCGCGACGATCCCGCAGCTGCTCATCGCGCTGATCCTCGCTGGGCTGCTCAACCGTAAGCTGCGCGCGACGACGACCTTCCGGATGGGCGTGCTGGTGCCCTACATCACGCCGATCGCGGCCTCGACCCTGATCTTCGCCTCGGTGTTCGCGAACCGCTACGGTATCGCCAACCAGTTCCTGAAGGCCATCGGCCTCGACCCGGTCGACTGGCGCGCCGAGCGATGGTCGTCGTGGACCGCCATCTCGATCATGGTGGACTGGCGGTGGATCGGGTACATGACCCTCATCTACCTGGCAGCCATGCAGTCGGTCTCCCGNGANATCTACGAGGCCGCCGCGATCGACGGCGCCGGTCCACAACGCCAGTTCTGGAGCCTCACCGTGCCGCTCATCCGCCCGACCATCGTCTTCACCGCGGTGATCGCGACGATCGGCATGATGCAGCTGTTCACCGAGCCACTGCTGTTCGACAGCAACACGGCAGCCGCGAGCGGTGGGTCCGCGCACCAGTTCCAGACGGTGGCCCTGCTCATCTACCAGACCGGCTGGAAGAACCTCAACCTCGGGTACGCCGCTGCCATGTCATGGGTGATGTTCGTCATCATCGTGGCGCTGGCCGCCGTGAACGCCTTCCTCACGAACCGACTTGGGAGGGGGAAATGAGCGCCGTCGCCCAGAAGACCCACGCCCCGGAAACTGCGCCGAGGCGTCGACGCCGGATCTTCCGCGCGCCGAACGACACCCCGGCCGGTCCCCTGACGTACGTCGCCCTGATCTCGACGATCNTGATCGGGGTCTTCCCGCTGTACTGGATGCTCGTCATCGGGTCGAGCAGCGACAAGGAGCTCGCGCAGATCCCGCCGAACGTGGTGCCGGGCAACCAGCTCATGACCAACCTCGACTACGTGTTCGGCACCGACGGCGTGTTCTTCGTCCGCTCGCTGGTCAACTCGCTCATCGTCTCGAGCATCGTGATGGTCTCGGTCGTCTTCTTCTGCTCGCTGGCCGGCTTCGCGTTCGCCAAGCTGCGCTTCAAGGGCCGCAACGCGCTGATGGTCGTCGTGATCCTCACGCTGACGGTTCCGAACCAGCTGGGTGCGGTCGCGCTGTACATCCTGGTGACCAAGTTCGGTTGGCAGGGCGAGCTGCCTTCCGTGATCGTGCCCGGCCTGGTCACCGCCTTCGGCGTGTTCTACATGAGGCAGTTCATCGTGGACGCGGTGCCGGACGAGCTGATCGAGGCGGCCCGCATCGACGGAGCCTCGACCCTGCGCACCTACGGCTCGGTGATCTTCCCCATCATCCGGCCGGCCATCGGGGTACTGGGGCTGCTGAGCTTCACCGCGACCTGGAACGACTTCCAGTGGCCGTTGATCGTGCTCGGTGGCAGCGAGCACCCGACGGTCCAGGTTGCGCTCAGCACACTGGCCGCGGGTCAGTTCGTCGTGTACTCGCGCGTCCTGGCCGGGGCGCTTGTGGCCACGCTGCCCCTGCTGATCGTGTTCTTCGCCGCCGGCAAGCAGATCGTCGGCGGGATCATGGAAGGTGCGGTGAAGCAGTGACGAACGCGCAGGCGGCTCGGCCGGGCCCGGAGGCGGACCGGGCGGTGGCGCTCGACGCCGACCAGAGCCGGGTCCTGACGGCCTTGCTGGCCATGCAGCGGCAGTCGTGGGAGCAGGGCGTGGCGAGCCACGCCCTGCTCGACCTGGGCGAGTACGACCTCGTCGAGGCGATGGCGCGGGATGCGGTCACCCGACAGACGGCGGCGGGCAAGCTCGCCGAGATCGACGACCACGGCATCGTCAACTGCGGCGCGGCCGGCGAGGCGGTGCTCTGGGCGGCTCAGCGGAGCGGCGACGCCCGCCTGGCGGACGCGTACGAGCGGCAGCTGCAATGGATCCGGCACGACGCGCCACGCGCCGAGGACGGCACCGTCTTCCACATCGAGGGCACGCACGAGTGCTGGGTCGACACGGTCTACATGGTCGTGCCGCTGCTCGTCCTGGCCGGTCACGTGGAGGAGGCCGCCGGGCAGCTCGCCGGGCACCGCTCCCGGCTGTTCGACGAGTCGGCCGGCATGTACGGCTGGCGCTGGGACGAGGACTCCGCACGGGTCACGCACCCCCTGCACTGGGGCACCGGGAACGGCTGGGTCGCGGCGGGCATCGCCCGGTCCCTCCGGATCCTCGCCGCGCGGGGCACCGCGGACGCCGCTAGCCGGGACTTCGCCGAGCAGGCGGCGGCACACGCGCGCACCGTGATCGACGCCTGCCTCGCCCACCGGGCCGCTGACGGCTTGTTCCACAACGTCGTCGACGACCCGTCGACCTTCAGCGAGGCGAACCTCGCCCAGATGCTCGCCTACGCGACGCTCACCGGCGTCGCGGACGCGTGGCTGCCGGCGTCCTACGAGGAGGTGGGCCGCTCGCTCCTGGCGGCCGCGCGTCGCAACGTCGACGTGCACGGGTTCGTCACGGGTGTGTGCGGTGCGCCGCGCTTCGACCACCGGGGCACGTCCGTGGAGGCGCAGTCCTTCTTCCTGCTGGCGACTGCGGCAGCTCGGCGGCTCGCAGCGGGCTGAACGGCGACAGTCGGCCCCCACCTGTCCTACGCGATGACGCCGAGGCTCGACGGTGTGACCTCGTGCATCAGTGGCAGCCCACCGAGGTACCTCTCCAGCTCCGCGATCACCAGGTCCAGCTGGCGACCTGCCTCGGCCGGGTTGAACGCGCCGGAGACGTGAGGTGTAAGCAACACGTTCGGCAGCGTGTACAGCGGCGAGTCCGCAGGGAGCGGTTCGGGGTCGGTCACGTCGAGGACGGCGTCGAGCCGTCCGGTGACCAGCTCGTCGACCAGGGCGTCCTGATCGACGAGAGCGCCGCGAGCGGTGTTGATGAGAGTCGCACCGTCCTTGATCAGCCGAAGCTCCTCCCGGCCGATCATGTGACGGGTGGCGGGCGTCGAGGGTGCGTGCAGGGAGACGACGTCGCAGCTGCGCAGGAGCTCCTCCAGGGGAACGACCTCGACGCCCATCCGGGCAGCGTCCTCCGGGTCGAGATACGGGTCCGCCATGATGACCGTGAGGTCGAACGGCTCCAGGAGGGCGGCGACTCGCCGTCCTACCCGCGAGGCCCCGATCAGCCCGACACGTCGGTCGACGTTTCCGGTGTTGCGGGGCAGGCGCGCGCGCACATCGAGCGAGTGCTCGGCGCAGTACATGCGTGACGACGCGAGCACACGTTTGTTGGCGAAGAGGATCGCGGCGAGGGTGAACTCGGCGACCGGGACGGCCCCGGCGTCGGCCGCGGACACCACGCGGATCCCGCGTTCCCACACCTCGTCGGTCAGGTGAGACTTGACGGTCCCCGCAGCATGGAACACGGCGCGCAGCGCCGGCGCCATCTGCAGCACGCGGTGGTCGATCCGCGGGCAGCCCCAGCTGGTGATCATGACCTCTGCTTGGCCCAGCAGCTCCCTCGCGCGTCGGCTGTCGAACTCGGTCAGGACCTCCTGCGGGTCCAGGTCGACGAGCTGCGCGAGTTGCGCCACGCCCTGCGCCGTGACGAGCCAGTCCTGGCTCCGTCGGTCCATCGCGAGAACGGCGCGGGGCCGCCTCATCCCGCATTCCCGGCGCGTGCAGCGCCCGAGCACCATGCGGTCAGCACGGCCGCGTCGCGGAGCAGTACCTTCGGATCGTGCTCCTGGACATGCTCCAGCAGCAGGTCACGGCGCCGACCGGATGCTTCGAGGACCTGCACGACCCGTTCCCACATCCGCTGTCGGTCGGCCAGGGCCAACCACGTCCCGTCGTCGTCCCAGGAGAAGACGTGGACCGTCGTGACGATGTCGATGATGGTGGCGAGCTGGGCGACGGCGTCGTCGTCGGACATGCCGACGGGGGGTTGCCAGTAGGTGCGCACGTTCGGGCGGTCCACGGCCTCGATCAGCCTGCGACTGGCGGTCGCGGTGTCGTTGACGGTGCCGTCGTGAAACTCGAAGGCGATCGCGAGACCGCTGTCGGCCGCTCTCGCCGCGATGCGCTGGGTCCCGTCGACCACTGCTGCGAACTCACCGGCGGTCGCTACCGCCGAGGTGGCGGTCCCGGCCCAGGTGCGGACCTGTCGCGCGCCGAGTGCCTCTGCGGTCCGTGCCAGCGGGTCGAAGGCGTCGGGGTCGTCCCGGCCGACGCGGAAGTAGCTTCCGTAGGACGGGCAGTCGATCCCGGCGTCCCTGCACCGTGCCGCCAGGTCGCGTGCCGCGGTGGTCGACCCCGGTAGCAGATGGACGTCGGCTCCCCATTCGATGGCCTCAAGGTTCGCCTCGGAAGCGAGGGCGACAACCTCCAGCGGGCTCAGCTGACGGTGGGTGATTGACGTGAGTCCGGGACGCAGCAGCATGTCGTTGACCTCCGAGGGACGAAGCGATCCGCGCGGGAGCAGCACACCTCGCTGCCGTGCGGTAAACGCTTGCCGCCATCGTGTCGCTCCCAGGCGGCCGTCGTCAACACCGGACCGGTGTGGATCTCGATGCCGGCGTCAGCCGACCCGTCAGCGCAGGCCCGGGGTGCTCTCCCGAACGACGACGCTCCCGCCGAATCGCCTGACCAGTGCCGCCGCGCCATCGACCGTCGCGGCCACCGCCAGGGCCATGGCCTGCGTGCCGAGCGCCTCCAGCGGGATGTGCACCGTCGTCAGGTGGGGTACGACGTCGCGGAGCGTCGGGATGTCGTCGAACCCCGCCACGGCCATGTCGTCGGGGAGATGGATCCCGTGCATCCGGAGCGCGGCCATCGCACCGACCGCCACCACGTCGTTGACCGCGAAGAGACATTCGGCCTGCAGGCCGCTGGCGAGGAAGGCCTCGGCTGCGCGGTACCCGCCGTCGCGGGTGAAGTCGGTCGTGACGACCCGGTTCGCGGCGAGCGGGATGCCGTGCTTCGCAAGTCCACTCCTGAAGCCCGCGAGGCGATCGGTGGACGTGCGCAGGTTCGTCGGTCCGGCAAGGACCACGTACGAGCGGTAGCCGAGCGTGCACAGGGTCTCGGCAAGGTCACGCGCCGCGGCCCGGTTCTCGACCAGGACCGTGTTGGCTCCGGGTAGCTGCTGACCGATGATCGCGACTTGTCCGCCGCCTGCCAGGAACAACGCGATCTCTTCTTGCAGCTCGCGCTGCAGACGCAGGTTGCCTCGGCGTGAGCCGGCGAGGATGACGGCGCGGGCACGTTGCCGGCGCAGCGCCGCGACGTACTGGATCTCCCGTACCGGGCTGCCCTCGGTGTCCATGATCGACATGACGATTCCGCTGTCGTCGCCGGCGCGGATGGCGCCGGCGGCGATGGTGGCGAAGTAGGGGTCGGAGATCCCGTGGACGACCAGACCGACGATGTTCGTCCGGCCGCGTGCGACAGCCTGGGCAGCCACATTCGGTGAGTAGTCCAGGCGTGCGGCGGCGGTGAGCACGCGGTCACGCATCACTCCGGTGGGCCGACGCGCGCTGCCGTTGAGCACGCGGGATGCCGTTGCNACGGACACACCAGCCAGCCGNGCAACCTCGGTCAAGGTTGCAGGGGCAGCCAGTGCCCGCTCCTGTCCTTGCGTCACTCGTCCTCCAACTGCGCGATCGCCGTGACGAACGACCGCCGGCACGGTGTGCTCGAGCACCGACGCGTAAGCACGCAGGATACCGCATACCGGGCCGAGGACCGGGGAGGCTTCCGGCGCTTCGGGGCCGGCATCCCCGCGGCGCCGACGATGGTTGTCCGCGCCCTCGGAACGACGCCGGGGTGTCGTCCTGGGGGCCGAGCCTCCTAGGCTGGGATGCATGTCCAGGTCACTCGCGCCGCGCCGCGCGCAATTCGCGAACCGTCGGTCCGACGTCCGGGTCCAGCGCGAGGGCGCGCAGTGGTGGCTCCGGCGCGGGGTGCCGTGGTGAGTACACGTGCTGACCGCGGACCCGGTCCGGCGACCTCGCCCGTCGAAGCGGTCGANCGGGCGCTTCTGGTGCTCCAGGCTCTCGCCGACGCCGGCGTCCGGGGAGTGCGTCTGGCCGAACTCGCCGCGGTGCTGCGGCTGAACAAGACGACGGTGCACCGCACCCTGGCGGCGCTGCGGTTCCGCGGCTTCGTGACCCAGGACCCGGGATCGGACAGCTACCTCCTGGGTCCGGCGGCAACGCGGCTCGCCGACGACTGGATGGGCGATGAGAATCTGCCCGTGCTGCTGCACCCGGCCCTCGTGGCCCTGTGTGGTGCAACGGTGGAGCTGGTGCACCTCGGGGTGCTCAGTGGGGTGCACGTGGTCTACCTGGACAAGGTCGAGCCGGAGCGCTCGGTGCGGGTGTGGTCCGCAGTGGGCCGGCGCAGCGCGGCGGTGACGACTGCGCTGGGCCGTGCCCTGCTGGCCTACCGGGGGACGGATCGTGCGATGCTCGCCGGCTACGTCCGGGACGCGGGCGGCCCCGCCATCGACGTCGACCACGTCTGGTCGACGATCGTCGAGGCGCGCGCGCGCGGGTTTGCCACCGAGGAGCAGGAGAACGAGCCCGGTATCAGCTGTCTCGCGGTGCCGCTGTTGCGCTCCGGGTCGGCGGTCGCTGCGGTGAGCATCACGGCACCGGNCGAGCGGATGACCACAGACCGCGTGACCTGGCTGCACCAGCAGATGACGGCGGTCCTGCCGTCGCTGCTCCCGGCCGGGCTGTCGCTTCCGGAAGTGGGCCGCACAGCTTGAGTCGGCGATGCGATCGTGCCATGCTGAATTCCGTAGTCCGAATCAAGAATTCCGCCTAGCGAAATNGAGGTAGGGACGATGGACGTTCTGTCGGCGCTCGGTGCCACCCGCCTGGTCCCCGTCGTCGTTCTGGACTCGGCAGCCGACGCGGGGCCNCTCGGGGCGGCTCTGGTCGCCGGCGGCCTTCCCGTCGCGGAGGTCACCTTCCGCACGGCTGCCGCCGAGGACGCCATCCGAGCGATGAGCGATCGTGGAGACATGATCGTCGGTGCCGGCACCGTCCTGACTGTCGAGCAGGTGGACCGGGCCGTCGCCGCCGGAGCTCGCTACATCGTCTCTCCGGGTCTGAGCAGGGCTGTGGTGGAGCGGTGCGGCGAGCACGGGGTGGTGGCACTGCCGGGCGCCGTTACTGCGACCGAGATCCAAGCGGCACTCGAGCTCGGCATCACGACCGTGAAGTTCTTCCCCGCCGCGATCTCCGGTGGCGCCGCGGCGATCGCTGCGCTCTCGGCGCCCTTCGGCGCTGTCCGCTTCGTGCCGACGGGCGGCATCGGGCCCGGTAACGTCCAGGATTATCTCCGGCTCGCCGCGGTGCTGGCGATCGGTGGCTCCTGGATGGTGCCGCGCGACCTCATCGCGTCCCGCGACTTCGCGGGCATCACCCGGCTCACCGCAGCCGCGGTCGAGCTGACCACCGCCGAGCCGCGATCTGCGCGGCCCTGAGGCACCCCGAGGAGCCGACATGACCGACGCAGCCGCAGTCAGCATCCGGCCTGTCGCCGAGTGCCGCTACGACGCGGTGGCGCTCGGCGAGGTGATGCTGCGTCTCGACCCCGGCGAGGGTCGCATCCGCACCGCTCGGTCCTTCCGCGCCTGGGAGGGCGGCGGTGAGTACAACGTCGCCCGGGGCCTGAGCGCGTCTTCGGGCTGCGCACGGCGGTCGTCACGGCCCTGGTGGACGACGAGGTCGGTCACCTGGTCGAGGACCTGATCCTGACCGGCGGCGTGGACACTCAGCTGATCCGGTGGGTCCCCTCTGACGGCATCGGTCGTGGGGTGCGCAACGGCCTCAACTTCACCGAGCGTGGCTTCGGTGTGCGCGGGGCCGTCGGGGTCTCGGACCGGGGCCGCACTGCGGCGTCCCAGCTCGAGCCCGGGGATGTCGACTGGGACCACCTGTTCGGTGACCTCGGCGTCCGCTGGCTGCACACCGGAGGCATCATGGCGGCGCTGAGCGAGTGCGCCGCCGAGACGGTCCTCGCGGCGGTCACCGCGGCCAAGCGGCACGGCACCGTCGTTTCGTACGACCTCAATTACCGGCCCAGTCTCTGGAAGGGCATCGGCGGGCAGGCCAGGGCCCAGGAAGTCAACAAGGAGCTCGCGCGGCACGTGGACGTGATGATCGGCAACGAGGAAGACTTCACCGCCTCACTGGGCTTCCGGGTCGACGGGGTCGACGAGCGGCTGTCGGACCTCGAGGTGGACTCGTTCAGCGCGATGATCGAGGCGGCGGCCGCTACCTACCCGAACCTCGCCGTCATCGGCACGACCCTGCGCACCGTGCACAGCGCGACGGTCAACGACTGGAGCGCACTCGCCTGGTCGCGGCAGACCGGCGTCGTGCAGGCCACCCACCGCAGCGGGCTGGAGATCCTCGACCGGGTCGGTGGGGGGGACTCGTTCGCGTCAGGTCTGGTCTACGGCCTGCTCGACGGTCAGCCGCTGCACATCGCTGTCGAGTACGGAGCCGCACACGGGGCCCTGGCGATGACCACCCCCGGTGACACGAGCATGGCCACGAAGGCCGAGGTCCTCAAGCTCGCTGCCGGCGGCAGCGCTCGGGTGGACCGCTGACGCGCCCGCGCCCGCGCCTGGGCTCTCGGGCGCGCACCTCGGCCGGCCCGGTCCTCAGCGCAACGGTTCCTCGACGTGGTCACGCCATGAGTGCTCGGGGGAGTACCCGACCAGCTCACGGGCAGCGTCGATGGCAAGCAGGGTCTCGAACTCGCCGATCTCACGGGTGAGAGAGACGCCCGGGAAGACCTCGGCGAGCAGCTCGGCCGACGGACGGTTCATGATGGTGTCTGCCGCGGCGATGATGAGATTCTGCGAGCCCTCCGTGTNGGCCTCCAGCCCCAGCCGGAACGCGCTCGCCACATCGCGCNCATCCACGTAGCCCCAGAGGTTCCAGCAACGCGACCGCGCATCGGCCCAGTAGCCCGGTACGGCCGGGTAGTCCTCGGGTCGGTGGATGTTGGACAGTCGTAGCCCGAGGAACGGAATTCCGGACCACGCCGACACGTGGCGTGCCGTCTCCTCGCCCAGGACCTTCGAGAGCGCGTAGGCGCTTGTCGGGATCGGGAAGTGGGCTTCGTCCACGGGAGCGTATCGAGGCGGCGTCTCGAACGGAAGGCCGAGTGTTGTCTCGCTCGATGCCCAGACCACCTTGCGCAACCCCAACCGCGCGGCGGCGAGGAAGACGTTGGTGTTGATCGCGGTGTTTCGGTTCATCGTCTCGGGAGCAGTCGTGCGGCCCGGTGCCGGGATGTTCCCCAGGTGCACGACGGCGTCCGCGCCCGCGAGCACTTCGACGACCTGCCCGTACTCCGTGAGGTCGGCAAGGACGAGATCCACGCCAAGGCCGGCGTCGGAT
>JGI24131J36419_10000768_pt1 | contig 11631 bp, 14 predicted proteins | sample BarGraNGADG00211_2_FD_36419 | JGI IMG/M metagenome (IMG submission 36419) | reverse complement strand
TTATTATCAGTATTCGCAATATCCGCGGCGAGATGAGGATTCCACCTTCGAATAAATTGCATGTATTAATTTCAGCTTCCGACCCGCAATTGAAAAAAATAATTGAAACGGGCAGGGGTTATATAATCAGTATGGCTAATTTAGATGTCCTGACCGTGGAAGTGGATTTGGTGGAACCAAAAGGTGTGGCCACCGGAGTTGTAGGCCCAATGAGGATATTTGTTCCTCTGGCCGGTATTGTCGATATTGCCGGAGAAAAAGCGCGCCTGGAAAAAGAACTGGCAAAAGTAGAAAAAGATTTACAGCAATGTTCGAAGAAGCTGGCCAATCGAGATTTTTGCGCCAAAGCTGCGGCTGATATTATCAAGAAGGAAGAAGAAAAATTCAAAGGCTTTCAAGAGCGACATGCCGTTCTGGAAAATGCGCTGAAGAAACTCAAAGAAATTAATGCCCGATGACATTGTCAACGAAAACTTAATCGCAAAAGGATTATGACACAAACAGTTATTTCAAAACAGATAAGAAAGATAATAGCAGCTGCGCTGGCGGAAGATATCGGCACCGGCGATATAACCACATCGGCAATTGTCAGCCGCGATAAAACCGGACATGCTCAAGCCATTGCCAAAGATGATTTCGTTATTGCTGGAAGCGATATATTTAAAGAAACGTTTCTTTTTCTCGATGATAAAATTCAAGTTAAAAAATTAATCTCTGACGGAGAGAGAGCAAAAAAAGGAAATATTATTGCCGAAATTTCGGGCAGCTTGTTCAACATCCTTCAGGCCGAACGTGTTGCGCTCAATTTATTCCAGCGTATGTGCGGAATTGCCACGCTCACCAAAAAATACGTTGAAGCTGTTTATGGATCAAAAACAAAAATTCTGGATACCCGGAAAACTCTGCCGGGTTTGCGCATCCTGGATAAAATGGCTGTAAGCATTGGCGGCGGGTTTAATCACCGGATGGGTCTTTATGACGGCGTACTGATTAAGGATAACCACATCGCCGCCGCCGGCAGCATTGCCGCCGCAGTGGACATGCAAAGGCACAGCTTACCGCGTACTTTGAAAATAGAAGTCGAAACAAAAAATATGAGGGAAGTGAAAGAAGCTCTGAATTGCGGCGTAGATATCATCATGCTGGATAATATGACCACCGACGAAATGAAGAAGGCAGTGGCTTTTGTGGCAGGAAGAGCGCTGATCGAGGCCTCCGGCAATGTCAACCTGCAAAACGTTGCCGAAATTGCTGCCACTGGCGTCGATCTGATCTCCGTAGGCGAGCTTACGCACTCAGTCCGTGCAGCTGATATTTCATTGAAAATCAATAATTAGATGCTTTAAATCATCACGCGGAAATGTTACAAATGAGTAACTGAAAAATTTAACAAAAAAATATTACAGGGGAATGGATATGGCAATTCAACAAACATTGATATTGATTAAACCTGACGGTCTGATTAAGTCACTTACGGGAAATGTAATTTCCAGATTATCAGAGGCAAAGTTGACTATTATGGGCGCAAAAGTTGTACGTGTAAGCCGGGAGCTTGCTGAAAAACATTATGAACATCTTAAGGGAAAACCCTTCTTTGAAGAACTGATAAATTATATTGTGGGAGATGTGCACAAGACGTACAGGGTGCTTGCTTTAGTCTATCAGGGGGAGAACGCAATAACCAAGATTCGTGATATTGTTGGCGACACGGACCCGGAAAAAGCCAATCCGATATCAATAAGAGGATCATACGGAAGAATTACGACATCAGGTGTGTTCGAAAATGTGGTACACGCGTCATCAAGTCCTGAAGATGCTGAAAAAGAAATAAAACTCTGGTTTCAACCCGAAGAGATTGTCGAAGATATCTACCCGATCAAAGAAGCAACGTTGAATAATGTAAAAAAAATAGTTTGGGCATAATCAGGAATAAAGGTTTAAAACGATACACTATTTACGGCAATAAAATAGCGGTACTTTACCGGCAAGACCCGAAGCAATTTTTTTTATCATTAAGGATTACTTCATGGTCGTACGGACTTGATCGCAATGAAAACATTGTAAAATTTTATGGGTTGGAATTCAGAAGTTCTCGAAAAAAGTCTGGCGGGGAAATTTATTGGCCGGCCGCTTTATTATTATCCGGTAATTGGTTCAACCAATGATGTGGCTTTTCGTTTAGGGGTCTGGGGCGCGCTGGAAGGTACGGCTGTTATTGCCGATAGTCAGACTAAAGGTAAGGGACGCCTGCAGAGAGTCTGGCATTCGCCCCCCGGTTCTAATATTTACACATCAATCATATTACGTCCGAATTGTAAACCAGATCAGGCACCGCAGATATCAATCGCAGCCGGTGTGGCCGTGGCCGAAATCATCAATGAGTATTGTCCCGGTCATGTTCAACTCAAGTGGCCCAATGACGTTCTTTTGAACAAAAAAAAAGTGTGCGGCATACTGGCGCAAATGAAGACATCAGCAAACGGTATTGATTTTGTTGTGCTCGGTATTGGCATTAATGTAAACATCGGCTATAATCAATTACCGCCCGATATTCGGACTATTGCCACATCTTTAGCAATCGAGACCGGCCGGGAAATAGCCAGGCTGGAATTGATAATTAGCCTGTATGAAAATCTTGCAAAATGGTATAAACAATTAACGCAAAGAGGCTTTGGTGCCATAAAGGAAAAATGGCTTAATCTCGCACCGATGATCAGTCAGAAGGTCCAGGTAATGTTTCGTAATGAAGTGGTAAGTGGAAAAGCTCTTGGGCTTGATGACGATGGTTCACTGATAATATTAACTGTAAATAATGAAACAGTTAATATTTCAGCGGGAGACGCCACAATTCTAAAGGAGAGTTAAATATGTTGTTGGTCATTGACGTCGGCAACACCAATACGGTTTTAGGATTATATGACGGTGATCGATTGATGCACGATTGGCGCATTCGTACAGAGATTGATCATACCGTTGATGAATACGGCGTACTCATTTATAACTTGTATCAATCCAGCCGGATGCACGTCAAAGAAATAAAATCCGTTACGGCAATTATTATTTCCTGTGTAGTTCCTCCCATGCTCAATATTCTTGAGCCTCTGTGCGTTAAATATTTTAAAATTAAGCCGTTAATAGTGGGACCGGGCATTAAAACGGGAATGCCCATTTTTTATGATAATCCCAAGGAAGTAGGAGCGGATAGAATTGTCAACGCGGTTGCCGCATATGAGAAATACCGGCGGGAATCAATTATCGTTGATTTCGGCACGGCCACGACTTTCGATTATGTTTCTCCTAAAGGGGAGTATATGGGTGGATGCATTGCTCCGGGAATAGTAATTTCCAGTGAGGCTCTTTTTACCCGGGCTTCAAAATTGCCGCGTGTCGAATTCAGTACACCGAAAACAGTAATCACCAAGGACACAGTAAGCGCTATTCAGGCCGGAATTATGTTCGGTTATGCCGGCCTGGTGGACGGTATTGTGGAACGAATGAAAGCGGAAGTGAAATCCAAACCGCTGGTGATCGCTACCGGAGGGTTGGCGCGGATAGTTGCGCCGGAGACGAAGAGCATCGAAAAAATTGAAGAGATGCTGACTTTGGAAGGTTTGCGGTTGATTTACAACTTAAATACGAAGCAATGTTAAACGTGGGATTGACAGGCGGGATTGCCTGCGGCAAATCGAAAGTAGCCCAGATGTTTGTACTGCTGGGGGCTCATCTGATTGATTTCGATAAGCTTGCGCATGAAGTGCAGGAAACAGGAAGGCCGGCCTGGAAAGAAATTGTCAGGTATTTCGGCAAAGACATTCTCAAACAGGACGAAACAATTGACCGCAATAGATTAGCTCAAATTGTTTTTGCGGACAAAAAAGAACTTAAAGCCCTAAACAATATTGTGCATCCACTTGTTTTTAATCTGTGGCAAGAACGATTAGATAAAATCAAAAGGAAAGAGGAGCACGCCATTGTTTTATCCGATGTTCCACTGTTATTTGAGGGAAAGACGCAAAATCTTTTTGATCTGACGATACTGGTTTTAATATCTCCCGAAGAACAAATATGCCGGCTGATGGCACGCAATAATCTGTCCAGGGATGAAGCACATATAAGACTCAAAAGCCAGATGCCCATTGCGGACAAGATTGGACTTGCGGATATTGTAATTGATAATCAAGGTAATGTTTCACAAACGAAAGAAAAAGTGGCGAAAATCTGGCGGCAGCTCAAAAAACGGGGAAAAAATAAAAATAGTTAATTTCAGGTCTGTCCAAAATTGGATATCCTGAGCAAAATATAAAAATGTGTGGAGGAGAAAAATGATTGGAAAAAATGTTAAAACTAACTTCAGCGCGCGCGTATCCGAACCTGTTATTGATCCATCTTCCTATGTTCATCCGTTGGCCGCGGTTATCGGCAACGTAATTTTAGGCAAAAATATCATGGTAGCGCCAACGGCATCCGTTCGCGGTGATGAAGGGCAGCCCATTTATGTCGGTGATGATTCCAATGTGCAGGATGGCGTTGTGGTCCATGCCCTTGAAACAGAAGTTGACGGCAAACCTGTGGAAAAAAATCTTTATGAAGTCAGCGGCAAAAAATACGCAGTTTATGTGGGCAGCGGGGTATCGCTTGCGCATCAGGTGCAGATTCATGGTCCGGCAGTGGTCATGGACAATACTTTTGTGGGCATGAAAGTGCTGGTATTCAAATCTTTTGTGGGCCAGAATTGTGTGATTGAGCCGGCAGCGGTATTGATGGGAGTGAAAATTGCCGATGGCCGTTATGTACCGGCTGGATCGGTTATCAAAACTCAGTTCGAGGCCGATATGTTGCCTTCTATTACACCGGATTATCCGCTCAAAGACATGAATAGGGGTGTTTTGCATGTTAACAAAGCTCTGGCGAAAGGCTATCTGGCAGCAGAAAAAAAATAATGTCTGAAGATGGGGTATATAGTCGATTTAAACCGTTGATACCATTTCGCTTTCAAAGGATAACGCGGCGGCGAGGAGGAGGCACNGGAGGCGTATTGTACATACGTTGAGGAAGCCGACGACGATGCCAACAAAGTTAGCCAAAGAAAGCGGATTGGTATGACTTAAATCGACTATAATATTGAATAGGCGATGTTAATAAAGAGTGAGTCTAATACGAGTGATCAGAGTCAGAATCGTTGTCTTTCCTGCGGAACAACCGAAGATATGAAAAATCGCCGGTACTGTTCCATGAAGTGCCGGCAGAAATTGCGGCAGAAGCTCAATACACGGAGCGGTCTGCTGCAGGCCTTAAATACGCGTTATGCCACTTTCTATTTTTCCGATACGATGATTATTATGGATGTTGTTCCCCACGGGATTAAAGAGATCTTCAGATATACACGTCTGCGATCCGCAGGTAATTCTCCTTCCGAAGATTTCAGCAAAATGACGAACATGTTGGGTAATGCCTGGTGGGAGGAAGAAAAACGGACAACCAAGAAATATCTGGCCTCGCGTCATGTTCTGGAACTGGCGACCAGATGGGTAATTTCTCCAGCACTGATGCGTCCCAGGTTAATTAAAGTTCCAACTATTAAGACAGCAGCCATGAATTACCTGAAAATTGATAAGGCTGATATTAACTCCGATCAGTTAAGCAAAATCATCAAAAACGCTTACCGCCGCCAGGCTAAAATTCATCATCCCGATCTGGGTGGCCATGCTTCAACCTTCAGAAAACTTCATGCCGCCTACATGGAACTTTTGCGATGGGCGGATAATCCCACTTTCATTCGCCGTCGCGGTTTTCCTGATAAATGGTACTATGACTCAGAAAATAAAAAATGGGTCCAGCCCATACCTATTCAAAATTAAATTATATTACCAGTTCATTGCAGTTATCTTATTCCAATTCTAAATCAAAGCGCTATCTTTGTTGGCAGCGTCATCGGCTTCCTCAACGTATGTACAATACGCCTCGTCGCCTCCTTGCCGCCGCGATATCATCTCTGATTTAGAAATGGTATTAATTGGCAGCTTATTCGTCATCAAAAAAATGTATTAGTATAGAGCCGGTTTCGCTTAAGTTAAATGTGGATAATTTAAATGTTTTTGTTTTTGTCGAAATACTCTATACAACACAGGTAAAATTTTCTTGACAACCGGTTAAAAATGAATAATAGTAACCAACATATGAGAATAAACCTGCGTCATTATCTGACGGTTCAGGGTTGCAATTAGTCTTAAGGAGGGTCTATGAACAAATCCGGTCTTATCGAATCTTTGAGCAAGAAGCTAAACTTGACGGAAAAAAAGGCAATTGATGTTGTTAATCTTGTGTTCAAAGGTTTTACCAATGAACTAAAAAAAGGCGGCCGCATTGAAATTAGAGGATTTGGCAGCTTTGTGGTAAAGAAATATGGCGCCTATACGGGAAGAAACCCTAAAACAGGAACTAAGATTAAGGTTGAACCAAAGAAGTTGCCGTTTTTCAAAGTAGGGAAAGAACTGAAGGATAGAGTTGATAGAAAGAAATAACAAACTTTGCCTTTTACAATAATATAAGAAAGGGGTTTAGTTCTAAACCCCTTTCTCTTTTACTTATTAATGTTTCTTAATCATCCTAAATTAGCATTCACAAAATCCCAATTAATCAAATTTTGAATAACGGCAGCCAGGTAATCAGGCCGTTTATTTTGATAATCAAGATAATAAGCATGTTCCCAGACGTCGATAGTTAAAAGAGCCTTTTGACCGTGTGCCAGAGGCGTATCAGCGTTGGCGGTTTTTGTTATTTTTAACTGACTTCCCTCCAGAACCAACCACGCCCAGCCGCTGCCGAACTGAGTAACGCCGGCATTTTTCAATTCTTCGGCAAATTTGTCGTAGCTTCCCCATGTGAAATTAATCTTTGCCGCAATTGCTTCTGAAGGCTTGCCGCCGCCTTTTTTCTTCAGGCCCTGCCAGTAAAAAGAATGATTCCATACTTGAGCGGCATTGTTGAAAATGCCGGCTTTGGCGGCATCTTTGGTGGTAATCTTTATAATTTCTTCCAGAGGTTTATCCGCTAAATCCGTCCCTGCAATCAGTTTGTTTAAGTTATCAACGTAAGTTTTGTGATGTTTGCCATAATGGAATTCTAAAGTATTGGCGCTGATATAAGGTGCTAGTTCATCCTTCTTATAAGGTAAATCCGGTAAGCTTATTGCCATATTTATTCTCCTTTCTTCATCGTTTATGCAAAGCTTTTTGTTAAACAGATATAGTTTTGAACTGAACTTATTGTTTAGTATAAGTCTCAGTTTTGTTTTGTCAAATCTTAATTGGATTTTGTATCCGCATCGGTAATGATAATATTACCCATCTTATATTTAAGCCAAATTATATAGATGAACATAACTACTGAAAACACCAATGCGGGCAATACGGCTTGTTTGTTAAAGACATTAAGGGCGATTGCTCCGGCCATTCCGTAATTTTTCATTGTTCCCAAAAAGACGAGCGAGGATATTTTTTCTTTAGCGACACCATAATAATTACCAACCAGATTGATGATAAAACCGAGCAAAAAGGTACTTATGGCAGCAATTACAAACATGTAGACGACATCCAATGGCCTGTGGATGACCAGATATCTGGTGCCCGCGACCAGAGCGTAAAATATGATAAAGAAACACCAATCGGTAATATGATCTTTGTAATTTTCGATTAATTTGTCCCAATCTTTATCCACAGCAAGACGTGATAGGAAAAGCGGCAGCAAAGTTAACTCAGCGATAAGCAAAATCAGACCGAAATGATTTAAGGGGATGAATTTCAGGAATCCTAAGCCAATCAACGGAACAATTAATGCAGATCCCAGATAAGCTCCGGCCATGCCGGAAAACATGGATTGCTTGTCTATTCGTAATATATTTCCCAGTTGTATGATTGTTGTTGCTGGTGGCGCAGCAGCGATCAAAACCATTCCGACCCAAAAGCCTTCTTCGCGAATCAGAAATATGCTGGCCATTATAATCAGGTTTCCCAGAATTAGATAATTCATGACATTGCCCCAAATAGCTCCGGATAGAGGTGGTCTGTGGCGGCGGAAGAAACCGCGGGGAAACCTAAGTAAAGTAATAGTCAGGATTACCGTCAACGCCGGTAAGGTCAAAACGGAGGCAATTTCCGCTGCCTGGGGTAAAAGTATTCCTATTAATATCGCCAGTAAAAAAAGTATGTGAGACCGGCTAAAAAGAAATTTAATGCGAGCCATTTTACTTTACCTTTGCAAAGCCGGTATTTTTTTAACTCCAAAAACTAAAAGGAGGAAAACCACATTCATGATTACTATAGTTCCTCCGGCCGGTAAGTTCAATAAAAAAGAAATTATTACACCGCTTATTACCGATAAGACAGAGAAAATCAAAGAGGCGATTATAGTCATCCGAAAGCTGATGGAAAGTTGCAGCGCGGTAAGCGGCGGCAGAATCAGCATGGCGGAAACAAGCATAATCCCTGCAACCCTCATCGCCAGTACAGCGGCAACAGCCGTAAGCATAAAAAGGATAGTGTTGATTTTGCCGGTTTTAATCCCCATGGTCTTTGCCAGTTCTTCATCAAATGTTAGGGCAAAAAGATCATCATAGAAAAATATGACGGTTGCCGCCACTACGATAAAGACAATAAAGGCCAGCAGAAGCTCTGTTTGGTTCACCGTTAGGATATTGCCAAAGAGGTAGCTGAATAAATCAAGATTATAGCCGCCTGATAAACTTGCCAGGATAATACCTGAGGCAATTCCTATGGAGGAAACGATACCGATGGCTGCGTCACCCTGAATACGCTTGGTGCTCGTTAGCTTAAGTATAACCAGAGAAGAAATCATTACTATAGGCAGCGCGGCCAAAGTCACATAAAAAGGGCTGATGCCTATCAGCAAGACCACGGCAACACTGCCGAAAGTAACATGCGCAAGCCCATCGCCAATCAGAGAAAAACGGCGCAACACAAGAAAAACGCCCAGCAGGGAAGAAATGGCTCCGATTAAAATACCTGTAAGGATAGCCCTTTGGACAAAGTCATAATGAAGGATTTCGCCAATTCCCATTATTGTTTCCTCTCCAATGGATCATGCTGATGGCAGATAATATGCTGACTGATAGCCCCAAAGAAACCGGTCATATCCGCTGAAGCGCAAAAATCTTTAAACGTTCCGCAGAAAATTATTTTTTTATCAAGGTAGAGAAGATGGCGGGCATATTTGCCGATCAGGCCGGTATCGTGTGTCACCAGAATAATCGTTGTGCCCTTATGGCGATTCAGTTCCTCAATCTGAGTGTAGAAAATATCTCTGGTTTCAGGGTCCAGAGCAGTTGTCGGTTCGTCGAAAATTAGCAAATCAGGTTGGCCGACTAATGTACGCGCAAGCATGGTGCGTTGTTGTTCGCCGTAAGACAGCTCTCCAATCAAGCGGTTAGCGAGATGACCGATTCCCATGAGCTCAAGAGCCTTTTTTATTTTTTGCGACTGACTTTTGGAAATTCCCATTTGGACAATTTCCTCAACCGTGCCGGGAAAGTGAGTATTCAAAGCGCTCAACCTTTGGGGCAGATAACCGATTTTATNCCACTTNCGAAACATATTGAGCGGCTGGCCGAAAAGATTGATGCAGCCTTTTTGCGGCTTCAAAATGCCCAGAATGTTTTTGATAAGGGTGCTTTTCCCCGAACCGTTCGGTCCCACGATGCCCAGGTAATCGCCTTTGTTCACAGTAAAAGAAATATCGCTTAGTATTTCCAGACCGTTGTAAAAGAAGGTCAAATCATCAATACTGATTAAGTTTACCGGCATTGCATTCCTTTTTTTAAAGTATTCAAATTATCTTCCATAAGTGAGATAAAGGATAAACCACTTTCCATGTCTTTTTTACTGATATCATGTCCGTTATTAAGCTTGAGTAATCCGGTACCAGTTTCCTGGGCGATCGTTTGGGCAAGACGAGGTGCAACAAGATCTTCATAGTAAATATAAGGAATATTTTTAGCTTTGACTTGCTCAATGAGGGAGACGATTTTTTGCGGGGTCGGTTCGGCATCAGCCGTTACATTGGATGCTGCGACATATATAAGATTNTATTTTTTAGCCAGATAAGCGAAAGCCCAGTGCCCCGCATGCAAAATTGTTTTTGTCTGACATTTGACTAATTCCGTGCGGTATCTCTGATCCAGCGCAATCAATTTGAGCTTGTATTCATGCGCGTTTTTTTGATAATAATTACTGTGGCGCGAATCTTTTTTGATAAAGGCACTGGCGATATTATCGACCATTTTTTGCGCGTTATCCAGATCAAGCCAGATATGGGGATCAAATTTGGAGATATGTTTTTCGTGCTCATCACCATCAATTAGCGGGAGTAAAACCGTGCCTCTTCCTGTCTCGACGGCCAGCATGTTGGTGTCTTCGGCAGCAGCTTTGATTATTTTATATGCCCATTGTTCCATTTCAAAGTTGGTGAAAAGAAAAATATCAGCTTTGCTTACTTTTACGATATCCTCCGGTTTTAACTCGTAATTATGGGCATCTGTCGCCGGTGGTAAAAGCATNGTTACTTTAACTCTATCCCCGCCGATATTGCGGGCAAAATCATAGATGGGGAAAATTGTGGCGACTACTTTTAATTTCCCATCAGATTTGCCTTCGTCTTCCACCGGCTGACAGGCTGAAATAATTGAAAACAAGACGAGAAAACAAAGAAATAGTTTTTTTACAGACATGTGATTATTACTTCCCTTATACCGTCACTCAATCAATTATGCAGGCTATCTTTATCTGTTGCATTATTATTCATCATTTTATATGCTTAACAAAAACGTGACTAAGTTGCAACGATAATCATTTAAAGACGTTTTAGGTAACGTCTCTACAGTTAAATAAATTTGTAATTGATCCAAATCACGTTATAAAATCTGAAAAAAAGGGAGGTGTTATATGAAACCGGTAGGCCCTTTAATGTGGGAACACAGGTTAATTGAAAAAATGCTGGCATCATTGATGAAGCATGTTGATAAAATTGAAAAAAGCAAAATAGTTAATCCCGTTGTAATTGATGTAGCTGTAGATTTTGTCCGAATGTATGCCGATCGCACTCATCACGGGAAGGAAGAAGAAATACTCTTTCGGGATTTGGCTAAAAAGAATCTTCCTCCGGAACTGAAAAAAACAATGCAGGAACTTCTCGACGAGCACGCCTGGGGACGCAAGACAACAGCCATGCTGGTTGCCGCCAAGGATAAATATTTACAGGGCGAGGAAGGAAAGCTTACCGAAATAATCGGCCTGGCACGGGAACTGGGCAANTTCTATCCCAGGCACATCGAGAAAGAGGATAAACATTTCTTTTATCCTTGTCAGGAATACTTCAGCAAAGATGAGCAGGAAAAGATGCTGGCGGAATTCTGGGAATTCGACCGCAAAATGATTCACGAAAAATACAATAGGGTCTTCGACGAATACAGCAAACTCAGTCTTTAAGAGTATGAAAAAAGTATTTGGAAATGCGTTCAATTTATTGTGTAAATAAAAAAACACGATTTGTAATTAATTATAAAAAAATTGCCTAAAGTGTATTGATTAAGGTATAAGATATAAAGTATTTTTTAAGAAG
>JGI24131J36419_10000755_pt1 | contig 11708 bp, 8 predicted proteins | sample BarGraNGADG00211_2_FD_36419 | JGI IMG/M metagenome (IMG submission 36419) | reverse complement strand
GGGTCGGCGTCGGCATACCTCTGGGCCAGGGTGAGCATCTCGACCGCGCGGGGTGCCGACATGTACGCCGCGATCCCGATCGCGCTGAGCCCATGGCGATGGTCACGCCAGACCGGCTCACTCGCCACAGCACAACGGTGAGGGCCAGGTACACGAGAAACGCGAGCAGGTTGCTGACCACGTACAGCACGTCCAACGAGAGCATGCCGCGCAGCGGATGGTCGATCAGGAGGTCGAAGTACCCCTCGGCCGTCTCGGGCGGCGGCCAGAAGACGTAGATCGTCATCTGGATCACGACCATCGCGATCCCGGCCCAGGCGGCCCACATACCGGTCCGCAGCAGCCCGCGCCAGGGGCGCAGGTCCTCGAGCTCCATGTCCACACCGTCCGCTCGTCGCTGAGCTGCGACGTCACCGTCGCCCGAGCCGACGGTGACGTACCGGGTCGGCCGCGGACAGGTCCGAAGGTCCCACGCCGCGTACGACGTCAGCCCATCGGGTGACTCAGAGGCGCGAGAGCCGGTCGACGTCGCGCACCGCGCCCTTGTCGGCCGAGGTCGCCATCGCGGCATANGCCCGCAGGGCCGGCGACACCGCCCGGTCCCGNTCCCGTGGCCGGTACCCACCGCTCGCCTGCACCGCCGCCCGACGCCGGTCCAGCTCGGCGTCGTCCACGCGCAGGTGGATCAGCCGTGCGGGGATGTCGATGTCGATCACGTCCCCGTCGGCGACCAACGCGATCACGCCGCCCGCCGCGGCCTCCGGCGACACGTGCCCGATCGACAGGCCGGACGTCCCGCCCGAGAACCGCCCGTCGGTGATCAGCGCACACACCGCACCCAGCCCGCGGGCCTTGATGTACGTCGTCGGGTAGAGCATCTCCTGCATGCCCGGTCCGCCGGCCGGCCCCTCGTACCGCACGACGACGACGTCCCCCGCCGTCACCCGGCCGGCCAGGATCGCCTCGACCGCCTCCTCCTGGGACTCCACGACGACCGCCGGCCCGGAGAAGACCAGCGAGTCCGCGGCCACGCCCGCNGTCTTGACGACGCACCCGTCCACCGCGAGGTTGCCGCGCAGCACCGCCAGACCGCCGTCGGCGGAGTACGCGTGCNNGACGTCCCGGATGCAGCCGGCCGCGGCGTCGTCGTCCAGGGACTCCCAGCGCTCGGACTGGGAGAACGCGGCCGATGACCGCACTCCACCGGGCGCCGCATGGAACAGGTCCACGGCCTCCTGAGATGGCGAGCCGCCACGGATGTCCCACTCCTTCAGCCAGGCCTCGAGCGACGGGGCGTGCACGGCATGCACGTCCTCGCGCAGCAGGCCAGCGCGCTGCAGCTCACCGAGGATCGCCGGGACGCCGCCGGCACGGTGCACGTCCTCCAACAGGTAGCTGCTGGAGGGTGCGACCTTGCAGATGCATGCGACCCGCCGGGAGATCGCGTCGATGTCGGCCATGGTGAAGTCGAGCTCGGCCTCGTGCGCGGCCGCCAGGATGTGCAGCACCGTGTTGGTCGAGCCGCCCATGGCGATGTCGAGCGCCATGGCGTTCTCGAACGCGGCCCGGGTCGCGATGGAGCGCGGGAGCGCGGACGCGTCGTCGGCGTCGTAGTAGCGCCGGGCCAGGTCCACGGCCGTGGCGCCCGCGGTCTCGTAGAGCGCCTGGCGGGCGGTGTGGGTGGCCAGGACGGACCCGTTGCCGGGCAGGGCCAGCCCGAGCGCCTCCATGAGGCAGTTCATCGAGTTGGCGGTGAACATGCCCGAGCACGATCCGCAGGTGGGACAGGCCGACTCCTCGATGCGCGCCAGGTCCGCGTCGGAGACGGCGTCGTCCACGGCGTCGGCCATCGCGTCGATCAGGTGGACGCGCTTGCGCACGGTGCCGTCCACCAGAACGGCGGTGCCGCCCTCCATGGGGCCGCCGGAGACGAACACCGTGGGGATGTTCAGCCGCAGCGCGGCCATCAGCATGCCGGGAGTGATCTTGTCGCAGTTGGAGATGCACACCAGCGCATCCGCACAGTGCGCGTTGACCATGTACTCGACGCTGTCGGCGATGAGGTCCCGCGAGGGCAGCGAGTAGAGCATCCCGCCGTGCCCCATCGCGATGCCGTCATCGACGGCGATCGTGTTGAACTCGCGCGCGATGCCGCCGGCGGCATGGATCGCCGCGGAGACGANGCGGCCCACCGGGGCGAGGTGCGTGTGCCCGGGGACGAACTCGGTGAAGCTGTTCGCCACGGCGATGATCGGCTTGCCGATGTCCTCCGCGGCCACGCCGGTCGCNCGCAGCAGTGCGCGNGCCCCGGCCATGTTGCGCCCGTGGGTGACGGTGCGGGACCGCAGAGCTGACACGATGACTCCTTCCGGCAGTGAACGACGCGTGGGCGTGCGGCGGGAGCTGTTGTCAGACGATCCGGCGCATCCAGCCATAGCGGTCGCGCGCGCGGCCGTACTGGATGTCGGTGAGCTGCTCGCGCACGTCCATCGTGATCTTGCCCGCCGCCCCGTCGGCCACGGTGAGGTCGAACTCCGCGCCGGCCAGGCGGCCGATCGGCGTCACCACGGCGGCCGTGCCGCATGCAAACACCTCGCTGATCGACTCGTCCTTCAGACCCGCCAGCACCTCGCTGAGTGGGATGTCACGCTCGGTCACCTCGCGGCCCGCGTCGCGCAGCAGCTGGATGACCGACGAACGCGTCACGCCGACCAGGATCGAGCCGGTCAACCGCGGGGTGGAGACCGAGCCGTCCGCGTGCACCACGAAGACGTTCATGCCACCGAGCTCTTCGAGATTGGTGTTCGTCTTCGCATCCAAGAAGCAGACCTGCTCGCAGCCGTGCTCGTAGGCCTGCTGCTGCGGCAACAGGCTCGAGGCGTAGTTGCCACCGCACTTGGCCGCTCCGGTGCCGCCGGGGCCAGCCCGGTGGTAGTCCTCGGCAACCCAGATCGACACCGGCCGGACGCCGCCCGGGAAGTACGGACCGACCGGCGAGGCGATCACCAGGTACTCGACCTCGAGGGCGGGACGGACCCCGAGGTAGCTCTCCGAGGCGTACATGAACGGGCGCATATACAGGCACATCTCGTCGTCGCCCTCGGGCACCCAGTCCGCGTCGGTCCGGACCAGGGCCGCGATCGAGCCGAGGAAGTCCCGCTCGCTCAGCGGCGGAAGGGCGAGTCGCTCCGCCGAGCTCGCGAACCGCTCCGCGTTCGCCTCGGGACGGAACAGCCAGACCGATCCGTCCTCGTGCCGATAGGCCTTGAGCCCTTCGAAGATCTCTTGCGCATAGTGCAGGACGGCGGAAGCCGGGTCCATCTGCAGCGGCCCGTACGGCTCGACCCGACGCCCGTGCCAGCCCTCCGTCTCAGACCAGGCGATGCGCGCCATGTGGTCGGTGAACACCGTGCCGAAACGAGGCGCCGCGACGAGCCCCGCGCGCTCCTCCGCCGGGCGGGGCGAGACGGTGAGCCGGACGTCGAAGGCCGCCGCGGCGTCGTCGAGCCAGGTCGCGAGGTCTTCCGGACGGGACGAGCTCATGGTCGTGGGCCTTTCACCTGGTGCTCGGTCTGACGGTACCGGTGGGGGTGGCCGATGCGGCAAGGGTTTCGGCGGACTGGTGCCGGCCGTTCGGTGATCTCAGCGAGCGATGCGCCCGGCGAGATCGTCGCCGACCTCGGCCGTGGACCGTACTCGGCCACCGCGCTCGGCCAGGTCCGCCGCCACGGCTGCCTCGACCGCACGCGCCTGCTCCGCCAGGCCGAGGTGGTCGAGCAGCATGCTCACGGAGAGCACCGTGGCGGTCGGGTCGGCCTTGCCCTGACCTGCGATGTCCGGCGCCGAGCCGTGCACCGGCTCGAACATGCTCGGCGAGGTGCGGTCCGGGTTGATGTTGCCCGACGCCGCCAGCCCGATGCCGCCGGTGATGGCCGCGGCCTGGTCGGTGAGGATGTCGCCGAACAGGTTGTCGGTGACGACGACGTCGAACCGGGACGGCTTGGTCGTCATGAAGATCGTCGCTGNGTCGACGTGCAGGTAGTCGGTCGTGACGTCCGGGAACTCGGCGTTGACCGCCTCGACCGTGCGGCGCCACAGGTGACCCGCGTACACCAGCACGTTGTGCTTGTGTACGAGAGTGAGGTGCTTGCGCGGCCGCTGCTGTGCCTTGGCGAAGGCGTACCGAACCACGCGCTCGACGCCGAAGGCCGTGTTCACACTGACCTCGGTCGCGACCTCGTGCGGGGTGCCGACGCGCAGCGCGCCGCCATTGCCGATGTACGGACCCTCGGTGCCTTCCCGCACGACGACGAAGTCGACCTCGCCGGGGTTGGCGAGCGGCGACGTGACGCCCGGGTAGAGGCGCGAAGGCCGCAGGTTGACGTAGTGGTCCAGGTCGAAGCGCAGCTTGAGCAGCAGACCGCGCTCGAGGACGCCGGACGGGACGCCCGGGTCGCCGATCGCGCCGAGCAGGATCGCGTCGTGCTCGCGGATCGCGGCGAGGTCAGCGGCCGTGAGCGTCTCCCCGGTCCGGTGCCAGCGCGCGGCACCGAGGTCGAACTCGGTGGTCGTGACGGTCAGGTCGCTGCCGGCCAGGGCGGCGTCGAGCGTCTTGAGGCCCTCGGCGACAACCTCCGGACCGATCCCGTCACCTGCGACGACGGCGAGCTTGATGTTGCGAGTCATGCCCCCACCCTAGTTCGGCGTCCCAAGGCGCGGGACGGCTGTCTCACCTGCTGAAGAGCGGATTACTGGCCGAGGGTGGGCGGTACGCGCAGCGCGTGCCGCCCACCCTCGTTCCGCTCAACGCGCCGTCTTGCCCTCGACGTAGTCGGTGTCGCTCGGCGCGACCCAGGCGAACAGCGGACGCAGCCGGCGACCGACGGCCTCGATCGGGTGGCTCTCGCCCTGGGCGCGAAGTGCCTTGAACTCCGGCGCGCCGGCGTCCTGGTCGTTGATGAAGCGAGTCGCGAAGGCGCCGCTCTGGATGTCCGCGAGGACGTCCTGCATGTGCTGCTTGACGCTCGGGTCGATCACCCGCGGACCGGACACGTAGTCGCCGTATTCGGCCGTGTCGGAGACGCTCCAGCGCTGCTTGGTGATGCCACCCTCGAAGATGAGGTCGACGATGAGCTTGAGCTCGTGCAGCACCTCGAAGTAGGCGATCTCCGGCTGGTAGCCCGCCTCAGTGAGCGTCTCGAAGCCGTACTGGACGAGCTTGGAGACACCGCCGCACAGCACCGTCTGCTCGCCGAACAGGTCGGTCTCGGTCTCCTCGGTGAACGTCGTCTTGATCCCGGCTGCCCGCAGGCCGCCGATCGCCTTGGCGTACGACAGCGCGAGCGGCCACGCGCCGCCGGTCGCGTCCTTCTCGACGGCGACGAGCACCGGCACCCCACGCCCGTCGACGTACTCACGACGGACCAGGTGACCCGGGCCCTTGGGCGCGACCATGGCCACGTCCACACCGTCGGGCGCCGTGATGTAGCCGAACCGGATGTTGAAGCCGTGCGCGAAGAACAGCGCCTTGCCCGGCGTGAGGTTCGGCTCGATCGACTCGGCATACACCTTGCGCTGGATGTGGTCCGGCACCAGCACCATGATGACGTCGGCCTCGGCGGCCGCCTCGGCCGGGGTCAGGACGCGCAGACCTTCGTTCTCGGCCTTGACGCGTGAAGCGCTTCCCTCGGCCAGGCCGACGCGGACGTCGACGCCGGAGTCGCGCAGGTTCAGCGCGTGCGCGTGCCCCTGGCTTCCGTAACCGATGACGGCGACCTTGCGGCCGGCGATGATCGAGAGATCGGCGTCGTCCTCGTAGAACAGCTCTGCCACGGTGGATCTCCTTGGTGTGTGGTTCTTCTGGGAAGACTCAAGACCCGGCCACGCCTCGCGGCCGGTGTGACGTCTCGGACCGATCAGGCGCTGCGTCCGACGCGTTCAAGGGAGCGGTCCGTGATCGAGCGGGAACCGCGGCCGATGGCAACGGTGCCCGACTGGACGATCTCACGCACGCCGAACGGCTCGAGCGCGGTCAGCAGCGCCGCGAGCTTGTCCGGCCCGCCGGTCGCCTCGATCGTGACGGCATCCGGCACGACGTCGACGACGCGGGCCCGGAACAGCTGGACCACCTCGAGCACGCCGGCCCGGTTCGGGTTGTCGGCGCGCACCTTGACCAGGAGCAGCTCGCGTTGCACCGAGGTGTCCCGTTCGAGCTCGACGATCTTGAGGACGTGCACCAGCTTGTTGAGCTGCTTCGTGACCTGCTCGAGCGGCAGCTCCGCCACGTCGACGACGACCGTGATCCGGGAGATCTCCGGGTGCTCCGTCGGACCGACGGCGAGCGAGTAGATGTTGAACGAGCGCCGCGCGAAGAGGCCGGAGACGCGCGTGAGCACGCCGGGCTTGTTCTCGACGAGCACTGACAGGGTGTGACGACTCATCGGTATCTCCTCAGTCTTCCCGGTCCCAAGCGGGGCTGATACCCCGCGCGTACTGGATCTCGTCATTGCTCACGCCGGCGGCCACCATCGGCCACACCATGGCGTTGCGCGAGACGGTGAAGTCCACGACGACGGGCTGGTCGTCGATCTCCATCGCCCGCTTGATCGTCGCGTCGACATCGGCCTCCGCGTCGCACCGCAGGCCGACGCAGCCATACGCCTCGGCAAGCTTCACGAAGTCGGGGATACGGACGGTGCCGTGCCCCGTGTTGAGGTCGGTGTTGGAGTAGCGCGACTCGTAGAACAGGGTCTGCCACTGGCGCACCATGCCGAGCGAGGAGTTGTTGATGATCGCAACCTTGATCGGGATCTCGTTGATCGCGCAGGTCGCGAGCTCCTGGTTCGTCATCTGGAAGCAGCCGTCCCCGTCGATGGACCACACCGTGCGGTCGGGCGCACCGACCTTCGCGCCCATCGCCGCCGGGACCGAGTAGCCCATCGTGCCGAGCCCGCCCGAGTTGATCCACGAGTTCGGCCGCTCGAAGCGGATGAACTGCGAGGCCCACATCTGGTGCTGCCCGACGCCGGCCACGAAGATCGACTCCGGGCCGGAGATCTCGCCGATCCGCGAGATGACGTGCTGCGGAGCGAGCAGACCGTCCTCGGTCGGCTCGAAGCCGAGCGGGTAGGTCTCCCGCCAGTCGTCGATCTGACGCCACCACGCCTCGAGATCGGGCTTGCCGTGCTGGGCCTGCTCGGCGGCGAGCTCGGGCAGCAGGTCGTTGATGACCTCCTTGAGGTCGCCGACGATCGGCACGTCCACGGTCCGGTTCTTGCCGATCTCGGCCGGGTCGATGTCCGCATGCACGACGGTGGCGTGCGGGGCGAAGCTGGACAGCTTGCCGGTCACGCGGTCGTCGAAGCGGGTGCCGAGCGCGACCAGCAGGTCGCACTTCTGCAGCGCGGCGACCGCGGCGACGGTGCCGTGCATCCCCGGCATGCCGAGGTTCTGCGGGTGCGAGTCGGGCAGCGCGCCGCGCGCCATCAGGGTGGTCACCACAGCCGCGCCACTGGCGCTGGCGAGCTTCAGCAGCTCGGCGGCCGCACCGGAGCGGATGACCCCGCCGCCGACGTACAGCACCGGCCGACGCGCGGTGGCGAGCAGCCGCGCCGCCTCACGGATCTGCTTGCCGTGCGGCTTTGTCGTCGGGTGGTAACCGGGNAGCTGGAGCTCCGGCGGCCACCCGAAACTCGTCCCCGCGGCCATCGCCGACTTCGCGATGTCCACCAGCACCGGGCCAGGTCGCCCCGTGCCCGCGATGTGGAAGGCCTCGGCGATCACCCGGGGAATGTCGTCCGGGTTGGTGACCAGGAAGCTGTGCTTGGTGATCGGCAGCGTGATGCCGACGATGTCCGCCTCCTGGAACGCGTCCGTGCCGATCAGTGCCGCCCCGACCTGTCCCGTGATGGCGACGATCGGGATCGAGTCCATGTTGGCGTCGGCCAGCGGCGTCACCAGGTTGGTGGCGCCCGGACCTGAGGTGGCCACGCAGACGCCGACCCNGCCGGTGGCGTGCGCGTAGCCCGATGCCGCNTGCCCGGCACCCTGCTCATGCCGCACCAGGATGTGCCGGATCTGCTCGGAGTCCATCAGCGGGTCGTAGAGCGGAAGGACCGCACCGCCCGGGAGTCCGAAGATGACCTCGACGCCGCACTCCTCGAGCGAGCGGACGATCGACTTCGCGCCGTTCATCTCCCCGGAGAAGACGGCGTGACCGGTGCCGCCGGCCGCGACCTGCTCGACGTCAGTGACCGACGTCACGACGGGGCGTGGGCCGGGGGTCGGAGCGGCAGCTCTCGGTGGTGCCGGATGGTGACTCTGGACCATCGTTGTCTCCCTGCCTGGCTGGGACCTGCGGTGTTCGGATATCGCTGCCTGGAACTGCCGGACTGCGGTGCATGAAAAAGCCCCTCGAGCCCGGTGAAGGCTGGTCGAGGGGTGCGCGCGCGGACGATGCCTGCGGGGCCGTCAGCCGGCGCGCCGAGGAACTACTACGAGGATCGTCTGCACGTTCGTCAGCGTAGACCCGCAACCGGCCGGTGTCAGCCAATTCGGCACGATGTCTCGCATCGTGGTCCACAGTCTCGCATCGTGATATTCCCCGCACGCCGAGTGGCGTGTTCTGGCACACACGCACGGCGTGTTTGTGCCACAACACTCCACTTCGAGGCCGATTCGGCACCTCGGGGCTCCGGGCGCGCGGCACCGATCACTCGAGGACGGCGCCCTTCGACGCCGACTGCACGAGCTTGATGTACTTCGCGAGCACGCCTCGGGTGTACCGCGGCGGCAGCGGTGCCCAGCCTTCGGCGCGACGGGCGAGCTCGGCGTCGTCCACCAACAGGTCCAGGGTCATCTCCGCGACGTTGAGCCGGATCCGGTCGCCGTCCCGCACGAACGCGATCGGCCCGCCGTCGGCGGCCTCGGGCGCGATGTGTCCCACGCACAGCCCGGTCGTCCCGCCGGAGAACCGCCCGTCGGTGATCAGCAGCACGTCCTTGCCGAGGCCCGCGCCCTTGATCGCGCCGGTGATCGCGAGCATCTCGCGCATACCCGGACCGCCCTTGGGGCCCTCGTACCGGATGACGACGACGTCGCCCGCTGTGATCGTCCCGTCCTCCAGCGCGTCGAGGCCACCACGCTCCCGGTCGAACACCCGCGCGCTGCCCTCGAAGACGTCGGAGTCGAAGCCCGCGGACTTCACCACCGCGCCGTCGGGCGCGAGCGAGCCGTGCAGGATCGTGATGCCCCCGGTGCGGTGGATCGGGTTGTCGAGCGCGCGCAGGATCTTCCCGTCCGGGTCCGGCGGCGCGATGTCCGCGAGGTTCTCCGCGACGGTCTTGCCGGTCACGGTGAGGCAGTCACCGTGGATCAGCCCGGCGTCGAGCAGGGCCTTCATCACGACCGGCACGCCGCCGATCCGGTCGACGTCGTTCATCACGTAGCGACCGAAGGGCTTGAGGTCGCCCAGGTGCGGAACCCGCTCGGCCACCCGGGAGAAGTCCGCGAGGGTGAGGTCCACCTCGGCCTCGTGCGCGATCGCGAGCAGGTGCAGCACGGCGTTGGTGGAACCGCCGAAGGCCATCACCACGGCGATCGCATTCTCGAACGCCTTCTTGGTCATGATCTGGCGCGCCGTGATGCCGCGGCGCAGCAGCTCCACCACGGCCTCGCCCGAACGGTGCGCGAAGGCGTCACGACGACGGTCCGCCGACGGCGGGGCAGCGGAGCCCGGCAGCGACATCCCGATCGCCTCGGCCACCGACGCCATCGTGTTCGCGGTGTACATGCCGCCACAGGCGCCCTCGCCCGGACAGATGGCGCGTTCGATCAGGTCCACGTCCTCGCGGCTGATCAGGCCCTTCGCGCACGCCCCGACCGCCTCGAAGGCGTCGATGATCGTGACTTCCTTCTCCGTGCCGTCGGTGAGCTTGACCCAGCCGGGCATGATCGAGCCCGCGTAGAGGAACACCGAGGCGAGGTCGAGGCGCGCCGCGGCCATCAGCATGCCGGGCAGCGACTTGTCGCAACCCGCGAGCAGCACCGAGCCGTCGAGCCGTTCCGCCTGCATCACCACCTCGACCGAGTCCGCGATGACGTCACGCGACACCAGCGAGAAGTGCATCCCCTCGTGGCCCATCGAGATCCCGTCCGAGACAGAGATGGTGCCGAACTCGAGCGGGTATCCCCCGGCGGCGTGCACGCCCTCCTTGGCGGCTTTCGCGAGCCGGTCCAGGGAGAGGTTGCACGGCGTGATCTCGTTCCACGAGCTCGCGACGCCGATCTGCGGCTTCGCGAAGTCCGCGTCACCCATGCCGACGGCGCGCAGCATGCCGCGCGCCGCGGTGCTCTCGATGCCGTCGGTGACCAGACGGCTGCGTGGCTTGATATCGATGGCGTCGGCGGGAGAAGTCATGGTCGGAGTCTAGGACGGCNCGCCCGGCCGCGGNGGGCGATGGCCACCCTCCGGACGGTCACCGAGACCGGCGCCTTCGAGCCTGGCAGCCGACCCCTCGGCCGTGGCAGCCCGCGGCGCAGGCCGCCGCGGGCTGGCGCGTCAGCCCTCGCGCACCGCCGTCGTCCAGCGCTCGTCCGCAACCGTCACCGGGTGTACCTCGCCGACCAGCTCGACCGAGGCCACGGTCTCGCGGGTCCGGCAGTCCGGCCCGACCCACAGGTCGATCCGGCCCGGCTCGACCACCCGCCGCACCGACGGCGATCGGCGCGATGCCGGCAGCCTTGAGCTTGTCGATGGCCGCGTAGAAGTCGTCCATCGTGACCGGGGTCTGGGTGATCCCGGCCTGGGTGAAGAAGGCCTTGTTGTACCAGAAGCCGACGACGCCGAGCGACCAGGGCAGACCGTAGGTCTTGCCGTTGACCTGCCAACCGGCGGCCGAGCCGCCGACCGACGCGATCTCATCCTTCGCGACGTCCGAGATGTCCATCAGCAGGTTGGCCTTGACCTGGTCGGCCATCTCGCCGCCGCCCCACTGCTGGAACACATTCGGCGGGTCGTTGGTCTGCAGCGCCGCGGTCAAGCGGGTGCGGAGGTCCTCGTTCTGGAGCGCGGTGATCTCGATCTTCACGTTCGGGTGTGCCGTCTGGTACTCCGTGGCGACGGTCTGCCAGAAGCTCTTCAACGGGTCGTTGTTGCCGTTGTGCCACCAGGTGATGGTCACCGGCTTGTTGGAGCGATGTCAATCGTTATCGATAACGTTTTCGACGCGCTACTGTTGCGGCATGTTCCCGAGCGGACGCGTGACGATCGGCGATGTCGCGCGCACCGCCGGCGTGTCCGTCGCGACCGTATCCAAGGTGATCAACCGGCGACACGGCGTCGCCGCGGCGACCTCGGAACGGGTGCTGGAGGTGGTCGGTCAGCTGGGCTACGAGTCCAGCCTCGTGGCCCGGAGCCTGCGCAGCCTGAGGACGAACGTCATCGGGATCCTCGTTGCCGAGTTCGAGCCGTACAGCACCGAGCTCCTCAGGGGCACCTCGGCCGCAGTCGCGGGCACCGGCTACGAGCTCCTGGCCTACTCGGGCAGTGGGCGCACCGGCGAGAACGCCGGCTGGGAGCGGCGCTCCCTGGCGCGACTGGGCGGAACTCTGATCGATGGAGCCATCCTGGTCACACCTACGGTGGTCGATGTCGACCACGACATCCCGATCGTCGCGGTCGACCCACACCTGGGGCCCTCGGCGCTGCC
>JGI24131J36419_10000751_pt1 | contig 11723 bp, 13 predicted proteins | sample BarGraNGADG00211_2_FD_36419 | JGI IMG/M metagenome (IMG submission 36419) | reverse complement strand
ACGACGGTCCTGGCGATGCTGTTCGGCAACGTCGTCATCTACGCTTTCGGCCTGACCTGGTTGGCCCGTTTCCTGGGCGCCGACCACGTGCTTGCAGTCGGGTTGTTGCCTTTCATCCCCGGCGACCTGCTCAAGCTCGCGCTGGCAGCCGCGCTCTTGCCTTCAGGCTGGGCGCTGCTGGGCCGGGCCCAGAAGTAAAGTAAGGAGCAACTCTCCCTATCTGGCGGCGGGGTTATCATACGATGATAACCCCGCTCTGTTTGTGCCGCACTCCGGCGCATCGATTCGCGCCCTACAGTGTTCAGCCATATAATGCATTCTTGCTGCCCAGGTCCCCTTCCCGCCCTGAGCAAACCGCCACGCTTCAATTCAGCCGCAGCATCGGCGGCACTATCGGCGTCAGCGTCATGGGAGCGGTGCTCAGTTGGCGCCTGGCGCGCGCGAGAGCGGCCGCCGGCATTGACCCGGCCACGGCGCCGCTCGGCCAGTTGGTCGATCCACTGACCGGCCCTGCCGACGGCGTCGCCGTCAATGGCGCCCTCAAGATCGCCCTGGCGGGCGGTATTCGCGCCATCTTCGTCGTCGCCCTGCTGGCTGCTGCCGCGGGTCTCGTCGCGACTGCCTTCGCCCCGCACGAACGGATCATAAGTCGTAAGGAAGGAGTACCAAGTTGAAAGTCCTGCTGGTCTACCCCGAGTTTCCCGATACGTTTTGGAGCTTCAAGCACGCTCTCCGCTTCATCCGCAAAAAGGCCGGTGCGCCGCCATTGGGCTTGCTGACCGTTGCCGCGATGCTGCCCGCCGATTGGGAACTGCGCCTGGTGGATCTGAATATTCAGGCGATGAGTGACGAAGATCTGGCATGGGCGGACATGGCCTTCGTCAGCGCGATGGTCGTCCAACGCGAGGGAACCTTCAAGGCCATCCACCAGTGCAAGGAGGCCGGGTTGAAGGTAGTGGCCGGCGGGCCACTTTTTACCGGCGAACATGAGAGTTTTGACGAGGTGGACCACTTCGTGCTGAACGAGTCGGAACTGACGCTGGCGCCCTTCCTGGCCGACCTGGCCGCCGGGTGCGCGCAGCGCGTCTACTCCACCACCGAGCACCCGGACATCCGCGCTACGCCGGCCCCCCGCTGGGAGTTGGCCGAGCTCAAGCAATACGACAGTGTCTCCATCCAGTTCTCGCGTGGTTGCCCCTTCAACTGCGATTTCTGCAACATCACCGCCTTGCTCGGCCGCAAAGTGCGCACCAAGACCACGCAGCAGATCATCGGCGAGCTGGAAAGTCTCTACCGGACAGGCTGGCGCAAGAACGTCTTCTTCGTCGACGACAATTTTATCGGTAACAAGAAGTTGCTCAAGGCCGAGGTCCTGCCGGCGCTGATCGAATGGCGCAAGGGCAAGAAGGGCATGGCCTTCAATACCGAGGTCTCGATCAACCTGGCTGATGACGACGAGTTGCTGCGCTTGATGGCCGAAGCCGGTTTCAATACTGTCTTTGTCGGCATCGAGACGCCCAGCGAAGCGAGCCTGCTGGAGTGCAGCAAGTACCAGAACCGAAACCGCGACCTGATCGATAGCGTCAAGACGATCCAGCGCGCCGGGCTGCAGGTTCAGGGCGGCTTTATCGTCGGCTTCGACAGCGATACCAGCTCAATCTTCCAGCAGCAGATCGACTTCATCCAGCGCAGCGGCATCGTCACCGCCATGGTTGGCTTGCTGCAGGCGCCCTATGGCACACGGCTCTACGAACGCATGAAGAGCGAGGGCCGGTTGTCGGAGGAGATGACCGGAGACAACGCCGACGGCTCGACCAACATCGTGCCCAAGATGGGGCTGGAGCAGTTGCGTCAGGGTTACCGCCGGCTGCTGGATCAGATCTACGCGCCGCGGCCGTATTATGCACGCGTCAGGACCTTCCTGCGCGAGTACAAAGCCCCCACGGTTAGCCTGCACCTGGAGCCCCAATACGTCCTGGCCTTTTTCCGCTCGGCCTACCAACTGGGTCTCAAGGGCAAAGCGCGTGCCGAGTACTGGGGCCTCCTGGGCTGGACACTCTTCCGCCGTCCGAAGCTCTTCCCCCTGGCCGTTACCTTCGCCATCTACGGTTTCCACTTCCGCCAGGTGGCCGAGTTGCACGTGCAGTGAGCGCTCCCGACGGCATCGGACCCATTGCCGGTTGGATCCGATGCCGTCGGGCTGCTTCCGCAGGAGAATTTATGTTTGAGGAACACCTTGCCCAACTGATGGCCGCTCACGAAGCCCTGTTGAGCCGGCCGAATGAGATCGACCCTACCTGAGTCGGGCTTGCATGGAGATGTTGCGCCGCCTCGTTTAGCCAAAGGGGGGAGAGAATGGAAGCCACACAAAGGGCCGGTGCGCAGATCAGCACCAAGGCGTTCGTTCAGTCTGTGCTGATCCTCATGGCTGCCAGCATCAAATATATCGTGGCCGCCGGCGGAATCATGGACACCATCCTGCATAGCGCCTCGCTGCGCTTTGCCGGGGCCAGTCCGCTGGCATCCGTCCTCATGATGTACGTCCTGGCCCTGGTCATCGAGTTCTTTGTGGCCAGCGGCTCGGCCAAAGCCTTCTTGCTCATCCCGATCCTGATGCCGTTGGGCGACCTGGTCGGCGTCACCCGCCAGGCCGGCGTCACCGCCTACTGCTTCGGTGACGGCTTCTCCAACCTGGCCTATCCTACCAACCCGGTCCTGCTGATCTGCCTGGGCCTGACGGCTGTCGGCTACTCCGCCTGGCTCAAATGGACCGCCAAGTTGTGGGCGGGCGTGTTGGTCGTCACGGTCATTTTCCTGGCCGTGGCCGTTGCCATCGGTTACGGCCCGTTCTAGCCCGTTCGCAGTTCTCGCGGCAGGCCGCCTCGATTCTAATATAGGAGTTGTCTCGATGCCCGATCGATCAAATGCTCGCAAGCCAAAAGGAGCGGATTCAGCGTTGGGGAAAGCGAAGCGCGCAGGAGCAGCTAAACAACCCGGACCGGCGACGCGCCGGCGCTTTCCGCTCATCCCGGCCATCGGCGGGCTGGTTCTGCTGGTTGTGCTCCTGGCGGCAGGCGGCTTCGCTTTTGCTGCCAGCCAGGAGCAACATGATGCCTTCTGCGCTTCCTGCCACAGCCAGCCGGAATCTACCTACTTTCAGCGGTCGCTGGCTGCGCAACCCGTTGACCTGGCCTCGGCGCACACGCCCAAGAACGTGACCTGCATCAACTGCCATTCGGGGGTGGGCGTGACCGGCCGGATGTCCGCCGAGCTGATCGGCGCGCGCAACGCCGCTCTCTGGTATACCGGGCGCGCCACGCAGCCGGCGCCGCTGATCTTTCCTATCGGCGACGCGAACTGCCTGAAGTGTCACCAGGACGTGACCGGAAGCCGTTCACAGAATAATCACTTCCACTATTTTCTGGCCCGTTGGCAAGCCCTGGACCCGAAGGCCGCCACCTGCGTGACCTGCCATGGAGGGCATACGACGGACGGCACGGCGGATATCAGGTTCCTGAACCAGGCGACTACCGACGCCGTCTGCCAGGCATGCCACAACCAGTTACGAACCGGGGACTGATCGGGGGCGACTATAGGGAGGCGTATGGCAATGACTTCGGGTGGTGCATCTGGGGCCGGAGTGGCGATTGTCACCGGCGCCTCGAGCGGTATCGGCGAGGCCACGGCGTTGAGGCTGGCGAAAGACGGCATGCGGGTAACGCTGGCGGCGCGCCGGGCTGACGCGCTAGCGCGCGTTGCCGGGCAAATCGCTGCGGGGGGTGGGCAGGCGCTCGCCGTCCCCACCGACGTGCGCGATCGGGCGGCCATCCAGCATATGCTCGATGCGACCCTCGAGCGCTGGGGGCGTGTCGACCTGCTGATCAACAACGCCGGGTTGAGCTACGACACCTTGCTGGCGCGTTTTGACCCCGACCGTCTGCGCGATGAAGTGAGTACCAACCTGGTAGGCGTGATCGAATGTGCGCGCGCCGTCTTGCCGCCCATGATCGCGCAGGCTTCCGGCCATATCATCAACGTCGCCTCCATCGCCGGGCTGATCGGTTTGCCGACCGGCAGCGTTTATTCTGCCACCAAGTTCGGCGTGGTAGGTTTCTCCGAGGCGCTGGGGCGCGAGGTGCGGCGCAAAGGCATCTACGTCACCGCCTTCTGCCCCGGCTTCGTCGCCACCAATTTCAGCCCTGACCTGCAAGCCATCGCCGAGGGCAAACAACCGGCGCACGCCCGTCCTGGCGCCATGCCCGTCCAGTATGTCGCCGGTCGTATCGCCTGGCTGGCCCACCACCCGCGCCGTCTTGACATCATCCCTCCTTCGTGGCGCATCCTGGTCGTCGTAGCCCGCGCCTGGCCGTGGCTGGTCGACTTCGCGCTGGCCCGGTTCAGGTGAGTTTGCAACGCATAGCGGAAGGGGTTGCGTCATGCGTCGTCCTGCCTCGATCAACCTGGCCATCGCCATCCAACTCTTGGTTGGCATCGCCGTCATCGCCTACTGGGCCGCCTGGTTCGCGGCTCCGGAGCTGGTGCGCGCACGCGCGCCTGGGGCTGCGGACTATTCGATCTATGTGGCTTTCGAGGGGGCGTTTCTTCTGCCAGACGGCTGGGTAGCCGTGGCCTCACTGGCCGGCGCCGCCGGGCTGTGGCTGATGCGTGATTGGGGTCTGCTGTTCACGCTGCTCGGGGCAGGCGCAGGGGTGTTCCTTGGCCTGATCGACCTGCTCTACGATCTCGAGCACGGCATGTACGTTCCCTTGTCCGGCAATGCCGCGCTCAAGCTGGCCATCATCGCCGGTCTGCTCATTCTCTGCCCCCTGTCCGCTTACCTCGCCTGGCAACAAAGTCATGCGCTGCGGGCTCGCTCTTCCGGGCGGGCCAGCCGGAAGGCGCCTTCACGCCGCCGGCCTCGCAGGGGCGCGCTGAGGGCAAAAGAGAATCGAAGCGCCGCCCAGCCGCGCCGCTGAGCCGCGAGACGCAGGACTCTGGCTTACTGCGCGGCCGGCAAAGTCACGGTCAACGTGGTGCCCCGCTCCAACTCGCTTTCAGCACCCACCGTGCCACCGTGATCTTCGATGATGCCACGCACGATCGCTAGGCCCAGCCCCGCCCCGCTGCCTGCCAGCGCGCTGCCGTTCCGTTGTTGGGCCATGCGCCGGCTGCGTGACTTATCCGCCCGGTAAAAGCGTTCGAAGATGTGCGGCAGGTCCTCCGGCGCGATGCCGGCCCCGCTGTCGCTGACCTGCAGGATCACGTTCTGTCTCTCTTCGTCACCACAGGCCCGGACAGTGATCGCGCCGCCCGGTGGCGTGTACTGTAAGGCATTGTCAAGCAGGTTCAGCAAAACCGTTTGCATGCCCGCCGGATCGGCGCTGACCAGGGGCAGGTCGGGTGCAATCTCCTGGTTGAGCGTTACTCCAGCCTTGGCCGCCCGAAGGCTCATCTCCGAGGTCACCTCGGCGATCAGGTTGGCCAGGTTTAGCTTCTCGCGCGCCTGCGACGCGATCGCGTCCTGGCGCGTCAGGGTGAGCAGATCACTGGCCATGCGCGCCAGCCGGTTTGTCTCGCTCTCGATCTCACGTGCGAACTTGCGTGCGACGACCGGATCGTCCAGCGCGCCGTTGTTCAGCGCCTCGGCCCGCAGCTTCACATTGGTAAGCGGCGTGCGCAGTTCGTGCGAGGCATTCGCCACAAACGCGCGTTGGCTCGTGATCATACTTTCGACGCGTTCCGCCATGTCGTTGAATGCTTCGCCCAACTCGGCGATCTCGGTCACCCCGCCGGTGCTGTCTGTCGGCACGCGTTCCGCCAGGTTTCCCGCGGCCAAGCGGGCCGCCGCGGTGCGCAGCCGGGCAACAGGTCGCACCAGTTGGTCGGCCAACAGCCAGCCGGCCAGGGCCGCCGCCGCGGCCGCAAACAGCGCCGTCAGGCCGAGCCGGAACCAGAAGTCCCGCGTTTTAGCGACTACATCCGACAGCGGAACTGCCATTTGCACGACGCCGATTGTGTGCCCGCCTCGTTCTACGGCCGACGCTGAGTAGATCATCTGCTTGTGGGTGACCGGATCCGTGCGCACGTTTGTTTGCACCCCGCCGGTGAGCGCCGCGTTCACCTCGGGCTCGTTACTTTGGTTGCCCGGAGCAGTGTCGGCCGAAAACAGCAGCGGTTCGCCACGCGGGTCGAGCAGGGTCAACTGTCCGCCGGCGCTCTGCGCGAAGCGGCCGGTCAGAGTTTGAAACTGAGGAATCGTGAACGGTGACTGGCTTTCAAGAACTGACCATGGGCGCTCGAGCGTAGAGGCCATCAAATAGGTTTGCAATTCAAGATCATGTTCGGCGGTCTGCGTTGCCATCGCAGCAAATAGCACGCCGGCTCGTCCGGCCATAATGGCCGCACTGACCAGAAAAATGACCAGGTAAGTCACGATCACTCGCGCTTTGAGACCCGCCAGGCGCCGTTTGATCATGTGTCTCTACACCTCATCCGGCCTGGCAAACCGGTAGCCGAGACCACGCACGGTCAGTAGATAGCGCGGGGTTGCCGGGTCGTCCTCAACCTTCTGGCGCAACCAGCGCATGTGCACATCCAGCGTGCGCGGATCCCCGATCCAATCATTGCCCCATACCGCGTCCAACAATTCCCCGCGTTCGAACGCATGCCCCGGCTGGGCGATGAGCACTGCCAGGAGATCGAATTCTTTCGGACGCAGGTCTACGATGCGTCCAGTCTTTGTTACCACATGCCGGTCGTTGTCCAGGGTGATCTCACCGACAGTCATCGGCCAAACGCCGGCCCCCGTGCGTGGTTGCATGTCAACCCGGCGCAATTGCGCGCGGATGCGGGCCACCAGCTCGCGCATGCTGAACGGCTTGACCACATAGTCGTCGGCGCCAAGCTCCAGGCCGATGACCCGGTCCAGTTCCTCGCCGCGCGCCGTCAGCATGATGATCGTCACTGTGGATTCGGAGCGTAGAGTGCGACAGGCCTGCAGACCGTCCATGACCGGCATCATCACGTCCATCAGCACCAGGTCGGGGCCTTCGGCGCGCGCTAACGCCAACCCGGCTGCGCCGTCGTAAGCGGCCAGCACGCGGTATCCCTCGCGCTCGAGCCCATAGCGCACCGAATCCACGATCAGGTCATCATCTTCCACTATCAGGATTGTCTGGGGCATGGCCATACTACCTCTCAGACGAATTATACCACCGTGCCGGAAACGCTGCTTAACGTAATATTACGTGTGTGTTATGGCATTGTTAACGCCGCCATCGCGGCCCAGCTGATGCCTCTATGGCCTCCCGCTATCTCCGCTCCTCGCCTTAGCGCGTTCTTTATCTCCTACCCTTCTTCCTGCCGATCGTCGTTAACCCTTTGTTAAGCTATCGGTAACGGCAGCTTAACCACACCGGGCCGCCCTTCAGGTATTCTAAGGACGTCACAAGGGACTGGGTCTCCTTGTTGACGTGCTGACCGGGACCGGGGTGTAGAGGGGAGGCTCCCCCGGCCCTGGCAGCATGGGGGGAAGGACGAGGTTTCGGACGATACTCTCCGGCGCTGGCGAGGTTGTGCGTGCCGGTAAGCGATCTGACGAAAACTGGTCTCTTCCCTCTGTTAATTTAGCGAATAGTCATTTACCGAAGGCAGATGTGCCGGGAGGCAGATGTGAAGCGCAATTCAGCGCTGTTTTTATCAGGCATCGTGACGGCCTTGGTGATGGTGGTGGTCGTCGGTCTGGTTCTCCTGTCCGGGCGGGCCGCACAGGTAGCTCAGGCGGCCGCGGCCGATGTCCCGTCGGTCCAGGCGCCCGACCCTAACACCACCATCGACGTGCCGACGTTGCAGGCCGAGGTGCAGGCCTATAAGCAGGCTTTGCAGAAGGCAGACACCGATCTTCAGACCGCCTACGGTCAGATTCAAACGCTGAATGGTCAGCTCAATCAGTTGACCCAGAGCGTACAGCAGTTGCAGAGCGGTCAGGGTAGCATCAGCGGCGGCCGGCGCTTACGCGGCGGCGGTTCCAATACCGCACCGGCGCCTTTATCTGGAGGGGGCGATGACTGAAAATACCGTATCTAGGAGGGGTAACCCGGCCGCGACCCGGCCGGCTGCTGCCAACGCAAGGCGCCGCGGCCGGCCCAGCAAGGCGGCCCTGGCCCGTCTGAAAGTGACTGCCATCGTCGTCGCGGTCGCCGCGTTTACGGGGACACTGGGCGGCATCGTGGCCCTGAATCCGGGCATCAAGCAGACATCGTCGACGCAGACGTCGTCGTCGACTGGTGGCCAGGTAGCGGCGGTCAAGATCGTCGTGCCGGCTGAACCGGCGGTGCCGCAGATCAACTCGGCTCCGTTGCAGTTACCGCAGCCCTCACAGTCGCAGTTGTTCCTGCCCCGCACTCGGACGCGCGGGTCGTGACGGTCGGGTTGGAAGCTTGAGAGTTGGCGATCATGCTTGTGACATGCACCTTTCAGTGCATGACGACCGGTATCGAGTTGTTCCTGGATGCCGAGGATGCCGGGGCGGCTGAGAAGGCGCTGGCGGAAGCGGAGCGCTTCTTCTTCCAGGTGGAGGCTCGCTTCAGCCGCTTCCGGGCCGATTCTGAGCTTTCGCAGCTCAATGCGGCATCCGGGAAAACGTTTGAAGTCTCGCCGGACCTGGCGGAACTGGTCGGACTGGCTCTGGCTGCCGCGCAAATGAGCGGCGGGATCTTCGATCCCACCATCATCGATAAGCTCGAGGCGGCAGGTTACGATCAGAGTATTGAGCTGGTGCGGGCCAGGGAGACGGCCCGGCCGGCCGGCGGCGCGCAGAGCGCGCACGGGAACGCAGTTTCCGGAGCGCAGCCGATTTCTGGAAAAAACGGCGCTTTCGGCTGGGATTCGTCCCGCTGGGCCGCTATCCGGCTCGACCCGCAACGGCGGACGGTCTCGCTTCCCGAGGGCGTGCGGCTGGACCTGGGCGGCGTCGGCAAAGGCTGGGCCGCCGACCGGGCAGCCGAGCTGCTTCGCCCCCTGGGGGCCGGGCTGGTGAATGCCGGTGGCGACTTGCGGGCCTGGGGCGATGAGCCCGGCGCCGGGCCGGCGCCGGGCTGGCTGGTGGCGGTGGATGATCCCACCCGGCCGGGAACCGACGTGGTCTGGTTGCGAGTGCAAGAGCGNGCCGCGGCGACTTCGAGTGTCACCGGCCGGCGCTGGTCNGGTGGTCATCATCTGATTGACCCGCGTACNGGCCGCCCGGCGGACACCGATCTGCTCAGCGTCANGGCATTGGCGCCGACGACAACCGGGGCGGAGGTGGCAGCGAAGGTCGCCTTGATCCTGGGGCGTGANCGAGGCCTCGCCTGGCTGGCCGATCGACCGGGGGTCGAAGCCCTGATGGTGGGCGCCGACGGTAACTACTATGGGACGCGTGGCATCTCTGGAGTGTGGTTATGAATGGCAAAACGAATGATTTGACGTGGCCTGAGATTGGAATGTTCTCTGTCGGCAGCGTGGCCGGCGCCGTTCTGGGAGTTTTGGCCCTGGTGTGGCTGGGCAGCGCGATGGCTGCCAAGGCGCCGGGCTTCTGGTTTGTCAGCCGAGCATCGGCGGTCGTCGCCTTTTTGGCGCTCTGGATGAGCACGGCCTGGGGCGTCACCATTAGCAGCAAGGGGATAGGCGGCCTGGTATCCGGACCGGTAGCCGTCACCGTACATAATGTGACTTCGTGGCTAGCGCTGGGCTTCGGCGTGGTGCACGGGCTCTCATTGTTGGGCGACCAGGTCGTTAGCTTCACCCTGTCTGCCCTGGNCGTGCCCTTCGCGTCGGCCTACCAACCATTTCTGACCGGCCTCGGCACCGTGAGCCTGTACGTAGGTGTGATCGTCACGGCGGCCTTCTACNTCAAGAAGCGGCTGGGCTTCAAGACCTGGCGTGCGATTCATGGACTATCGTATCTGATGTTTGCCGCCGTCACTGTTCATAGCGCCCTGTTGGGCACGGATAGCAGCCTGCCGGTAATGAAGGCGATTTACCTGGTGGCGGGAGGCTCTGTCTTGTTTCTGACCCTCTTCCGGGTTCTGACGGCGGGAGTTGGCCGCCCCTCGGCCGGTGAAAGCCGTCCGGCGGCGTAGTAGTCGGGGTGCTTGATAAGGAGTTTGAGAGTATGAAATCCAAGGCATTGTTGTTTCTGGTCGCGTTGGTCATCGTTGGGATCGTGCTGGCGGGCATGGGCGCGGGGGCAGTCACTGTTCTGGCATTACGCGCTGGCGGGCCGCAGGCGCTGGTCGCGCAGGTGGTGGGCAACGTAACCGGCAATAGCGTTTCGAACAGCACGGCCGAGCAGGTGGGATTCGCCCAGCAAAACGCGACACCAACCGCGACCCCGGCCCCCGCTGCCTCAGCGCCTTCCGCCTCAGTGCAGGCGCCGGTGACCATAAACGTTCAGCCGGGGGCGGATGCCGAGAGCCAGATCATGGAAGCCGTCTATCAGAAGGTGAACCCTTCTGTAGTGACGGTCTTTAACCTGGCGGCTCAGACCTCCCGCTTTGGCGGCAGCTCAGGCACCGACGTGCCGCAGGGTGAAGGCTCCGGCTTCGTGTGGGATACCCAGGGCCACATCGTGACCAACGATCATGTCGTCAGTGGCGCGGATAAGCTGCAGGTGACCTTCGCCGACGGCACCCAGGTGGATGCTACGCTGGTGGGCACCGATCCGAACGGTGACATCGCCGTAATCCAGGTCGATCCCAAGGTTACGACGCTGGTGCCGGTCTCGCAGGGTGATTCGGCGGCTTTGAAGGTCGGCCAGACGGCGATCGCCATCGGCAATCCGTTCGGCCTGAACGGCACGATGACGCGTGGCATCGTCAGCGCCCTGGGACGGACCATCCCGTCGCAGACCGCTTTCAGCATCCCCGAGGCCATCCAGACCGACGCGGCCATCAATCCCGGCAACTCGGGGGGCCCACTGCTCGATATCCAAGGCAATGTGATCGGCGTCAACGACCAGATCCAGTCTTCTTCAGGCAGCAACAGCGGGGTCGGCTTCGCCATCCCGATGAACATCGTCAAGCGCATCGTCCCGGCGATCATCCAAACCGGGCACTACCAGCATGCCTACCTGGGCATCGAGGGCTCGACCTACACCAAGGCCTGGTCGCAGACGTTGGGCTTCCCGGCCGATGCCAAGGGTGCGTACGTGATGAACGTGACCGCCGGCGGGCCGGCCGAGAAGGCGGGCATGCGCGGCGGCACGCAGGATACTACCCTGGTGTTGGGCCAGAGCCAGACCGGCACGGTGTACCTCCAGAGCGGTGGCGATCTGATCTCCGCAGTGGATGGCCACCAGATCACAAACATGGATGATCTGCTGATCTATCTGGAGGAGAATACCGCGCCCGGCCAGACTGTGAAGTTCACACTGTTGCGCAGCGGCGGCCAGCAGGCTACGCTGTCGGTGACGCTGGGCGTGCGGCCCGAGCAGACGCAGCCAAACCTCGGCGGATAAGATTGCACATGTTTTTTTCCAACCTGATCCTCGCCACGTCGTGGAGGATCATCTGGAGGCAAGAGTGAAACGGAGACTGTCAGCACCTTCTTCTGTCAAGGTATCCCTGGCCCTGGCCCTGTTCGCGGCCATGATTCTATCGGCTTGCGTTGCCCCGGCGCCCGGTCCGACAGGCGGCACGGGCTCGGCCACGGCGGCTCCGCAGGCCGCAGCCCCGGCGACCGCGGTC
>JGI24131J36419_10000749_pt1 | contig 11733 bp, 9 predicted proteins | sample BarGraNGADG00211_2_FD_36419 | JGI IMG/M metagenome (IMG submission 36419) | reverse complement strand
CAGAAGGTCGTCGACCTGTCATACGGCGGCTACGCCAAGGTGGGCCAAGGCATCATCACCCCCGACGTGCCCACCTACGCGTGGGAGCCGGCGCCGGAGAAGGTCTTCGGTTTCGACCTCGAGAAGGCCAAGCAGATGCTCGACGCCGCCGGCTACAAGGACGCGAACGGCGACGGCATCCGCGACTACAAGGGCAAGCCCATCGACCTGCGGCTGTGGGCCCGCTCCGACGACGTCGCCAGCCAGAGCACCGGCAAGCTGGTCGCCGGCTGGTTCAAGAGCATCGGGCTCAAGATCGCCCTGCAGACGCTCGACTCGGGCGCGATCAGCGACGCCCTGTACANCTACAACAAGGCCGGCAAGTACGCGCCCGACTACGACATCTACATCTGGGGCTGGGGCGAGTACGTCGACCCCGACTACATCCTGAACGTCTACACGACCGGGCAGATCGAGGGCTGGAACGACCCCATCTGGTCGAACGCCGAGTACGACAAGCTCTACGAGCAACAGGCGCGGACCATCGACCCCGCGCAGCGCAAGCCGCTGGTCGATCGCATGGTCGAGATCTTCTATGACGAGGCGCCCTACATCGTGACCAACTACGAGCAGCAGCTCGAGGCCTACAACACCGACAAGTGGGAAGGCTGGACGCGCGTGCCCGCCAGCGGGCCGGCGGCGTTCATCAACGACAGCATCGACACGTACCTCAACCTCAAGCCGAAGTCGTCGAGCACGACGAGCGAGTCGTCCGGCAACCCGCTGGTCTACGCCGTGGTCGCGCTCGTCGTGATCATGGTGGCCGTAGTCGCGGTGCTGCTGCTGCGCCGCGGGCGCGGCAGGTCGGTCGAGGAGTGAGTCGCCGNNGGNGCGNCGCGNGAGCNGCGCCCCTCCCGCGTACGGATCCGGCGGGAGACGCCTCAAACGGCGGCGGCGCAGGCGCACAGCCGCACCCGGGCGACGAGCTCCGCCGCCGTCGCGGCGAGCGTCGGCGTACTGTCACGCAGGGCGCGAAGGTCGAGCACGCCCGGCGCCTCCTTGTGACTCGTCACCCACGAGTGCACGAGGAGCATCTCATCGATGAGCGCGGCCGGCAGCGGCGGGCGCGGCGGGTCGGCCGCGGCGAGCTCGGCGAGGAAGCCGCGCGCGGCGTCCTCGCGGAAGGCCTCGCGGCCGACCTCCCGCTCGACGGCGACGCGCCCGCCGCGTACGCCCCAGAGCGCCACCCAGCCGGGGCGCTTGGCCGGGTACGCAAGAACAGCCTCGGCGTGCCGGGCGGCGCGCAGGCGGCGCACGTTGCGCAGCGCGCGTTCGAGCGCTTCGCGCTGGTTCTGCAGGCGGCCCGCCTGCTCGAACGCCAGCGACTGCACCAGCACAGCCTGGCGCTCCTGCAGACGGCCGTCGAGCACGTCACCTTCACCCTCGAGCACCCGCCGCACCTCCGCCGCTACGGCGGCGTACTCGCCGTTCAGCGGCCGGCTGCAGGGTGCCAGGCAGGCGCCGGTGCCGGCGCGCGGGCAGGCGTGTTCGCCAGGGCGCGGGGTGCGCGCCTTGCCGTCCGCACGCTCGTCGTGCCATCCCCGCGGCAGGTGTGCGCAGGTGCGCAGCGGGTAGACGCCGTTGACGCAGTCCACAAAGCGCCTCGCCAGGCTGGCCTTACGGAACGGCCCGGCGTAGTAGGACCCGTCGTCGCGCAGGTTGGGCGTGGCGTACAGGCGCGGGAACTCCTCGGCGCTCAGCTTGACGTAGTGGTAGCTGCTCACGCGCGTGCCGTGGGAGTTGTAGATGGGCCTGTGTCGGGCGATGAGCCGCTCCTCGAGCAGCAGGGCGGCGAACTCGGAGCCCGTCTCCGTCACCTCGATGTGGTCCAGGAGCTCCAGCGCCTGGCGCGCGTAGTAGGCCTGGCGCTGTAAAAAGTGGTCCCGCGTCCGGCGCCGCAGGTTCTCGGCCTTGCCGATGTAGAGGGCGGCGCCCTTGTCGTCACGCATGATGTAGACGCCGGGGCTGATGGGCAGCCCCTCGGTGAGGGCGATCTTGTGGTAGTTGCGGCGCGCTCCCGGCTCGCAGAAGCGCGCCACCTCCTCGAGGGTGTTCATGCCCTGCTCCTGCAGCCAGCTGAGGAACAGGAGCAGCAGCTCGGCGGTGGCCTGCGCGTCCTGCAGGGCGCGGTGCACCGGCTTTACCCTGGTGTCGAACCGGTAGCTGAGGGCGCTCAGCGAGCAGCGCTGCTGCGGGCAGAGCTTGCGCGCCAGGCGGAGCGTGTCGAGCGCCGGCCGCGAGAAGGTCTGCCGGCGCAGCCGGCCCAGTTCGTAGTCCAGGAAGCCCAGGTCGAACTGGGCGTTGTGCGCCACCAGCACCGAGTGCGCGGCGAAGTCGACGAAGCGCGGCAGCACCACATCGATGGGCGCCGCGTCGGCGACCACCCCGTCGTCGATCCCGGTGATGCCGGTGATCATCGCGGGGATCGGTATGCCCGGGTTCACCAGCGACGAGAAGGTGTCGACCTCGCGCCCGCCCTCGAGGCGCACGGCGCCGATCTCGGTGATCTTGGCGAAACCCGGCGTGGCGCCCGTCGTCTCGAGGTCGACGACGGTGAAGGCGACGTCGGCGAGGTCGCGCCGCTGCGCGCGCCAGGCGGCGAGGCCGACGTGCACGTCGCTCTCCCAGGCGAAGCGCTCGTCGCTCTGCACGATGTCGGCGACGAGCCTGTGCATGAGCTCGGGCGGGCAGTTGGCGACGGGGAAGAGGTGTGGCCACACCTCGCGGTAGTCGAGGGCTTCGCCGGCCTGCTCGAGCAGAGCGAAGAATTCATCGGCGGTGGTGAAGGCCAGCTGCACGCGACAATCGTAAACCCATAGGGCGACGGATGCACGGGCCGCCGACGTGGAGGGCGTCGCGGCCGCCGACGTGGAGGCTGTCGCGGCCGCCCGCGACGCCCTCGCGGCGCTCTTCTGAGTCAAACCCGGATTCTCCTGGCGCCGCTGCGGGCATCGTGAACCCAGCATCCCAGCGTAGCGCGACCCGGACCGATCAGAACGGAGAAGAGTATGTCCACGCCCGAGACCCGTGAGCCCGCACCCGAGTTCCAGGATGGGCTCGACTGGCTCAACGTCGAGCGCCCGCTCACGCTGCGCGACCTGCGTGGCAAAGTGGTGCTGCTCGACTTCTGGACCTACGGCTGAATCAACTGCATCCACGTACTCCCGCAGTTGCGGGAGCTGGAGGCGCGCTACGCCGATGGACTGGTCGTCGTCGGCGTGCACAGCGGTAAGTTCCGCACCGAGCGCGTCACCGCCGGCATCGCCAAGGCGGCGCAGCGGCTGCGTGTGGAGCACGCCATCGTCAACGACCGTCAGTTTCGTGTCTGGCGCGCCTACGGCGTCGGCGCTTGGCCTACGGCGGTGCTGCTCGACCCGGCCGGCGGCATCGTCGGCGCCGTGCCCGGGGAGTTCCTGGCCGAGCAGCTCGCCCCCGTAATCGACGAGCTGATCGCCGAGTTCGAGCGCGACGACGCGCCCGGTGGCGTGCGCCTGCGGCGCGGGCCGTTTCCGCTCAGGCTGCCGCCTGAGCCCGACGGCCCGCTCGCCTTCCCCGGCAGGGTGCTCGCATCCGACGACGGCCGCCTCTTCGTAGCCGATAGCGGGCACGCTCGAATCCTTCAACTTAAGGTAGAGAGTGAGACTTCCGCGGGGGACGGCATGTCGGCCCGGGTGCTGCGTGTGATCGGCGGCGGCGCCTGCGGCGCGGCGGATGGGCAGGCGGACGTCGCGGGCTTCGACCATCCGCAGGGCATGACGCTGGCGCGTGGCCGGCTGGGTCCGGCGGGCCTCGTCGCCGACGGCCCCGCCCAGACGCTCTTCGTCGCCGATGCGGGGAACCACACGGTGTGTGCCGTCGCCCTGCCGTCCGGCGAGGTGACGACGATCGCCGGCACGGGCTCGCAGGCGCGGAGTCAGGGTGAGGCCGGCGTGGACACCGGCGCGGCGCTCAGCTCGCCGTGGGACGTCGAGCTGCTGCCCGCCGCGCCGGGCGCTGCTCCGGCCGCCCTGGTCGTGGCGATGGCCGGCGCCCACCAGCTCTGGCGCCTCGACCTGACGACACGCGCCGTCGCCCCGTGGGTCGGCACCGGCCGTGAGGATCTCACCGACGGCTCGCCCTTGCGCTGCACGCTGGCGCAGCCGATGGGTCTGGCGCTCGCCGGCCGCCGCCTGTATTTCGCCGACAGCGAGTCCAGCGCCATCCGCTGCGCCGACCTCGACGGCCGCGACGGCATTGAGGTAGAGACAATCGTCGGCAAGGGTCTCTTCGACTTCGGCGACGAGGACGGGCAGGGCGGCCACGCGCGCCTGCAGCATCCGTACGACGTGGCCGCCGGCTCCGGACCCGGCGGTGCGCCCGTGCTCTACGTCGCCGACACCTACAACAACAGGATCAAGATCATCGACCCGGCGACGAAGCGCAGCGCGGCCTTCGTGGGCAACGGGGGATCCGGCCACGAGGACGGCGACGCGGGCGTGGCTCGCTTCTGGGAGCCGCAGGGCGTCGCCGTCGCCGACGGCCGGCTCTACGTCGCCGACACGAACAACCATGCGCTGCGGGTCGTCGATCTGAACGCGAGCACCCCGCAGGTGCGGACGGTCGCGATCATGGCCTGAGCTCCCTTGCGACCCCGTGGTGCGTGGGGCACACTGGGACTGCATGTGTCGCGGGAGTCTCGGGGGTCATCATGCCGAACTGTTCGTCATGCGGACAGCCGCTAGCCGGCGCGGGCCGCTACTGCAGCAGCTGCGGCGCCGTCCAGGCGCCGCCGCAACCGCCGATGTCCGCGCCCGCCGGCCCGCCGCCGCCCGCCGGCTCCGTCCGCACGCCGTTTCCCGGCTGGGCGGTGGCCCTGATCGTGCTGGTCGGCGTGGCCGTTCTGGGCGCCGTGGCGACCTTCGTGGTGTCGTTGATTCTGCCGTTCGTGATGATCGGTTCCCTGGTCAGCACATTCGAGACCCTGCCGCCGGCGTCGCCGACGCCGGTCGAGGCCCGGGAGGCGGCGGTCAGAGAAGGCGTCCACAGCATCCAGGCCGGGATCGAGAGCTGGGCCATGGATCACGGCGACGACTACCCGCCGCGCTCCTTGACGACGCCGGACGGGCTCCGTGACTACGTGGACGTCTGGCCGGCCAACCCGTTCACCGGCGGCCCTATGCTTCCAGCGACCGGATCGGGCGTTCCCGGCGACTATCGGTACACCCGCCTCGACCATCGCGCCGGCTACGTACTGACCGCCTTCGGGGGCGACGGTCAGCCCGTCGTCACCGTCCCGTAGCGCTGCGGGAGAGCCGGCGGCGGGTGGGGCACGAAGGGCCTCGCCCGCTCAGCGTCACCCTCCGGCTCGTTACGCCCATCTGCGCAACGGGTAGTAGCATCGCAGAGTATCCTGGAACACGCCGCGGCCGCGCGACCGCATCGCCGCCGGCCCGGCCCTGCGCAAGGAGTCACCCCGTGGATCTTGACCGGATGCACAACGAGGTGCTGCGCGCCTTCAACGACTCATGTGTCGTCGCCACCCGGCACCAGTACCGGGGCCGCGGCTTTCGCCCGCCCGCCGACGCCTACTTCGAGGAGGACTCGCGCGAGATCGTCGTGCGCTTCGAACTGCCGGGCATGACGCTCGAATCCATCGAACTGCTCGTCGACCGTCGCGAGCTTGTGGTGCGCGGCGAGCGCGCCTTCCCCACCCGGGAGGGCCGCGTGTACCAGCAGGTGGAGATGGACTACGGCCCCTTCGAGCGCCGCGTGCGCCTCATGGTCGACGTCGACCCCGAGGTCACCACGGCGACCTACGAGGCCGGCGTGCTCGAGGTAAGGCTCACGCTCACCGAGCGCGACCCCGGCGCCCGCAAGATCGACATCCAGACGGGGGGAGGCGAGGAATGAACGACACCGACGACATCCAGATCGAAGCCTCCGCGCAGGAGATCCCCGGCACCCTGCCCGTGCTGCCGCTGCGCGACACGGTCGTGTTCCCCGACACGATGATCCCGCTCACCATCGGGCAGGAGCGTTCCATAAAGCTCATCGACGACGTGCTCGCCGGCGACCGCCTGCTGGCGCTGGTCACCAGCCGCGACGCCGAGATCGAGATCCCCGGGCCGGAGCTGCTCTACCCGATCGGCACCGTAGGCCTGGCGCACAAGATGATCAAGCTGCCCGACGGCACCATGCGCATCCTTGTGCAGGGCCTCCAACGCGCACACATCGACAAGTTCGTCCAGGAAGAGCCGTACCTGGCGGCCGAGATCTCCAAGGTCGAAGACGTGGTCGGCGGGAGCAAGCAGGCCGACGCCCTGCGCGCCAGCCTGCTGAGCGTGTTCAGCAAGATCGTCGCGCTCGTGCCCTATCTGCCGGAAGAGCTGGAGATGGCGGCCGCCAATGTCGAGGATCCCGGGCCGCTGGCCTTCCTCATCGCTAGCACCATGCGCATCAAGGCGGAGGACAAGCAGGCGCTTCTGGAGGAGAACGACGTCGAGAAACGCATGCGCATGCTCATCGGCATCCTCACCCGCGAGCTCGACGTGCTCGAGCTGGGATCCAAGATCCAGAGCGACGTGCGCAGCGAGATCGACAAGGGGCAGCGCGAGTACTTCCTCCGCCAGCAGATGCGCGCCATCCAGCAGGAACTCGGCGAGACCAACGAGCAGGAAGCCGAGATCACGGAGCTGCGCCAGAAGATCGACGAGCTCAAGCTCCCGGAAGAGGCCGACAAGGCCGCCCGCCGGGAGCTCGACCGCCTGGCCAACATCTCGCCGCAGAGCGCCGAGTACCCCGTGATTCGCACGTACCTGGACTGGATCATCACCCTGCCCTGGACGGTGAGCAGCGACGACAATCTCGACGTCGCGCACGCTCGCGAGATCCTCGACCGCGACCACTACGACCTCGAGAATGTCAAGGACCGCATCCTCGAGTTCCTCGCGGTGCGCAAGCTCAAGGCCGACCTTCACGGGCCGATCCTGTGCTTTGTCGGCCCGCCCGGCGTCGGCAAGACCAGCCTGGGCCACTCCATCGCCGAGGCGATGGGCCGCAAGTTCGAGCGCATCAGCGTCGGCGGCGTGCGCGACGAGGCCGAGATCCGTGGGCATCGCCGCACCTACGTGGGGGCGATGCCCGGCATCATCATCCGCGCCATGCGCGACGCCGGCACCAACAATCCGCTGTTCATGATCGACGAGATAGACAAGACCGGCGCCGACTGGCGTGGCGACCCTTCCAGCGCCCTGCTCGAGGTCCTCGACCCCGAGCAGAACCTCACCTTCCGCGACCACTACATGGACCTGCCCTTCGACCTCAGCAAGGTGCTATTCATCACTACCGCCAACCAGCTGGAACCGATCCCGCCGCCGCTGCGCGACCGCATGGAGATCATCCAGCTGGCTGGCTACACCATCGCCGAGAAGCTGCACATCGCGCGCAACTACCTGATCGCNCGGCAAGTGGAGGCTAACGGACTCAAGCCCAGCCAGGTCACGTTCCGGGACGATGCCGTNACCGAGATCATCTCGTCCTACACGCATGAGGCAGGGGTGCGGAACCTGGAGCGCGCCATCGGCACCATCTGNCGCAAGCTGGCGCGTGAGGTCGCCGAGGCGGAGAAGGGCGCTCGCAAGCGGTTCACCGTCAACGTCAAGCGCGTGCACGAGCTGCTCGGCCGTCCGCGCATCTACGCCGAGGTCAAACGTCGCACCAGCGACCCTGGCGTGGCCACCGGCCTTGCCTGGACGCCGGTGGGCGGCGACATCCTCTTCATCGAGGCGTCGGCGATGCCCGGCAGCGGCCACCTGACCGTCACCGGCCAACTCGGCGACGTGATGAAGGAGTCGGCCATGGCCGCGATGAGCTACGTGCGCGTGCACTCGCGTGAGCTCGGGCTGGAGGACGACTACTTCCAGAACCGCGACATCCACATCCACGTGCCTGCCGGCGCCATCCCCAAGGACGGCCCCAGCGCCGGCGTCACGATGGCCACGGCCATCGCTTCGCTGGTCACCGGCACGCCGATCAACAGCGAGGTGGCCATGACCGGCGAGGTCACGCTCACCGGGCAGGTGCTGCCCATCGGCGGCCTCAAGGAGAAGACTCTGGCGGCGCAGCGCGCCGGCATCAGCACGGTGATCCTGCCGAGCCGCAACGAAGCCGACCTCGAGGACGTACCGGAGGAGTTGCGCAAGGGCATGAGCTTNGTGCCCGTCGACCGCGTGGAGCAGGTGTGGGAGGCGGCCATGGGGCTGCGCATCGACGGCAGGACCGCCGAGCTCATCGAGGCCGGCGAGCTCATCGAGGAGGCCGGCGAGCTTCTCGAGCGCGCGCGGCGCAAGACCGGCGACAGGAACGGGGCCGGCAAGGCGCCGGCAAAGCCGGCCGCGCACAAGAAGCAGGCGGCGAAGAAGCCGGCGCGCAAGGCGCCGGCCAAGCCCGCGGCCAAGCCGAAAGCGGCGCCGCCCAAGGCCAGCGCCAAGAAGACCACCGCCGCCCGCGGCCGCAGCGGCCGCAGGAAGTAGCCGCGCCGAGCCGCTGCGGGCGGCTCGCCGTCTCGCCGTTCGCCAGCGGCGCCCCTGCGGCCGATATCGCCCATGACAGCCGAGGCCGGCGCCGGTCTGGCTCTCGAGACAGGCGCCGGGGACGCGCTCGCAGACGGAGTCGAAGCTCGCGCGCTCGTCCTGCGCGAACGCTCCCTGGATGACGTTGGCCGCGGCTTCCTCCATGCCGAAGGGCGGCCGCGTTGCCTTTCGCGGCCGCGCCGCATACCCTGTGCGGAGCCTGCGTCGGCTGCGGCCGGGCGGGCCACTCGAGCGGAGGAACCATGCCTGGATCCCAGGTCGCTACGGCGGCGCGCGACGACCAGCCCCAAGAAGGCGCCGCCGCAGCACTCGCACCGCCACGATGGCGCACGCTGACCCGCGCCGCGCCCAGCCTTGTGCTCATCGTCGCGGTCTGCCTGGCGCCGCTGTGGGGCGTGCTCCAGCCGGACTGGAGCGTGCTCGCCGTCGTCTTCGCCTACGTCGCCGACGGCGCCGCCGATGGTCTGCTCGCCTGGCGGCGTGCCCGCCTCGCCCAGGGCGACGCCGGCCAGGTCGGCGGCGACCGCGTTCTCGTGCGCGAGTTCGTGCGTACCTACTTCACGGTCGTCATCGCCATGGCCCTCGTCGTCTACATGGTCTTCAGCGGCCGCCTGTTCAGGCCCGGCGGCGTGGCGCCGGACCACCCCCGCGCGGCCTTCGCGAGCTGGCAGTTCTGGGCCGTGGTCGCCGCCTTCTTCGCCGTGCGCGCCTTCGTCTACTGGTGGGACTTCGTGCGCGGCGACGAGGCCGTCTTCCTGCCGCCGGCGGCGGTGGTCGGCGAGCCGCTGCGGCGGTTGTTCGTGCTGCAGTTCGGCGTGGTCATCCTCGGGTTCGTGATCTACTGGCCGCTGGACTCATCGAGGGCGGGGCTCGTTGCGCTGGTGCTGCTCACGGCGCTCGCCAATCTCGTGCTCGCGGTGTTGGAGCGTCTGCGCGCGGCGCGTATCCGCGCCGCCGTCGCGGCCGGGATCACGATGGAGGACACGCGCGCCAAACCGGCCAAGTCGCAGCCGCGCGCCGGGCGCAAGCGCAGCCGCCGGCGCTGAGCCCGGCACTTGCCTCGACTCCGCACACCGTTCTACGATTGGCTTTCCGTGGGAGGCGAGCTACCTGTTCGCCCGCCATGCGTGCGTCTTCCGAGGGGGTGCCTATCTTGAGCGCCAAAGAGCGCGACACGGCCAATGTGGGGGCCGGGCTGTGGAAGGGCATAGGCATGTGGGCCTGGGTGCTGTTCCGCGTCTCTGGCCTGGTGCTGGTGGCCTACCTGTTCGTCCACATCTGGGTCATCTCCCAGGGCCGCAGCGGCGGACCCGGGGAGCTCGACAAGCTGTTCGAGACCTTCGACAAGCCTTTCTGGGTGGTCCTCGACTTCATGCTCGTGTCGGCGGTGATGTACCACTCCCTCAACGGGGTGCGCATCGTCCTCATGGACTTCGGGGTCGGCATCAAGCAGCACAAGGCCGTGTTCTGGGTCTGCATGGTCGTGGCGGCGGCGGCGCTCTCGCTGTTCGCCTGGAAAGCCTCCGGGCTCATCTTCTAGGCGCGGGAGGCGACTGACATGAGAACCGAAGTCCTGGAACGCAACCGCGGCGGCATGTGGCCCTGGCTGGGCCAGCGCGTCACCGCCGTACTCGTCCTCGTCACCATCATGGTGCATCTGGTGCTCACGCACTACATCAGCATCGGCCAGCTCTCGTTCGACAACATCGCCGACCGGCTCGCCGGCGGGGCGGTGCTGATCAACGACATCGTCCTGCTCGTCGCCGTCGTCTACCACGGCCTCAACGGCCTGCGCATGGTCGTGCTCGACTGGGGCCTGAGCAACGTCGCCGGGCGCCGCGTCTTCGATGTCGTGCTCTGGCTGGTGGGCATCGCGACCATCGTCTACGGCATCTGGGCCCTCTGGGCCTGGGTGAGCTGAGGGGAGGCGAGATGATCTACCATCAGCTCATCGTCGTCGGTGGCGGCCTCGCCGGCCTGCGGGCGGCTATCGCCGCCAAGGCGGCCGGCATCGATGTCGCCATCCTGACTCAGGTGCACCCCGGACGCAGCCACTCGGGCGCCGCCCAGGGCGGCGTCAACGGCGCCCTCGCCAACCACCCGGATGCGGCCGACGACAGCCCGCAGAAGCATGCCTTCGACACCGTGAAGGGCTCCGACTACCTGGCCGATCAGCCGTCGGCGCTGCAGATGACCACCGACGCCGTGCCGGCGATCTACGAGCTCGAGCACATGGGCTGCCCGTTCAGCCGCTTCGACGACGGGCGCATCGCCCAGCGTCCCTTCGGCGGCGCCGGTTACCCACGCACCTGCTACGGCGCCGACAAGACCGGCCACTACATGCTGCACACGCTCGTCGAACAGGCCTACAAGCACGAGATCACGATGTACATCGAGTGGTTCGTGATGGGCCTCATCGTCGAGGACGGCGAGTGCAAGGGCGTCGTCGCCTACAACATGGTCAAGGGCGGCTTCGAGGAGTTCCGCGGCGAGGCCGTCATCATGGCCACCGGCGGCGCCGGCCGCACCTACTCCAACACCACCAACGCCGTCATCAGCACCGGCGGCGGCGCGGCCATGGCGTATCACGCCGGCGTGCCGCTCAAGGATATGGAGTTCGTGCAGTTCCACCCCACGGGTCTGTACACCACGCACATTCTCATGACCGAGGCNTGCCGCGGCGAAGGCGGCTATCTCATCAATGGCGAGGGCGAGCGCTTCATGAAGCGTTACACGCCGTCGGTGATGGAGCTGGCTCCGCGCGACATCACCTCACGCTCCATCCAGCAGGAGATCGACGCCGGCCGCGGCATCGGCGGCAANGACTACGTCTACCTGGACTTGCGTCACCTGGGTGCGGAGTTGCTGGCCGACAGGCTGCCCGGCACGCGCGACCTCTCGATCCACTTCGAGGGGGTCGACCCGGTCTACGAGCCGATCCCCATCCAGCCTTGCCAGCACTACTCCATGGGCGGCATCGACACCGACGTGGACGGNAAGACGATGCTGCCGGGTNTGTACGCGGCNGGCGAGTGCGCCTGCGTGAGCGTGCACGGCGCCAACCGCCTGGGCGGCAACTCGCTGCTCGAGACGATCGTCTTCGGACGCCGCTCCGGCACCGCCG
>JGI24131J36419_10000745_pt1 | contig 11750 bp, 9 predicted proteins | sample BarGraNGADG00211_2_FD_36419 | JGI IMG/M metagenome (IMG submission 36419) | reverse complement strand
GCGCCTCTGAATTCGAGCCTCAGGTGGCCGTCGAATTGGAGCTTCAAACCGGCGTTTTCGCTTTCACCCAACAGGTTTCATCTCCTTGATACTCAAGAATGACGTTATTCCGCATTACACTGCATACTTAAGCAATTCAAGGACTCGTCCCTTCCCGTTTGATATGATAAATGTGGGACAAAGTGTAAACAACGTAAACAATGAGGTATTTCATTCGGGGAATACGGTATTCACCGTAAACAATGGTGTAAACAACCCGTAAACAATGCGTAAACGATTGAGAGTGATTGTTTACGCTGTCTCAGAGGCCGTAAACTTTGGGGAGTGCCGATAAAGCGCGGTTTAAAGCCATCCGTTGGGGGTGGTCTTTTCATTGTTTACGTTGTTTACGCTGTTTACGCAGGTGATCGTTTACGCCCCATTTGTAATGGACAGCTTTCGATGTCGGAGACGGCCTTTAGCATTCGACAGCTTCTATGGAGCTGGGGAAATCTGACCGTGAGATCTCGTTCGCAATGGGGTGGGGTGGGGGGTCCCGGCGGTCTGCATGAAGGTGGGGTCGCACACCGCCATGATCGTCGCTCCTGGCGGCTCTCTGTGCGCCTCGTGCGGGTTCTCAATGCAGGTGTGCGGTAACATAGCGGTAATGAGAAACACATTGCAGTTCAAGCAAGGTGTAGTCTATGTCCAACGGATGGCTTAACCGTGGGGATTGTGAGTGGTGGGCCGTACAGGAATCGAACCTGTGCCCTTGGGATTATATATCCCGCCGCGGACGTCCGATATCGCGACGACGCGGGCTCCCTTGTCCGTAGCGAGCTTGGCGACGTTGCCACCCACGTTTCCGGCGCCCTGGATCGCGACGGTGGAACCCTCGAGCGTCGNCCCGGTCACCCGGCACGCCTCCTCGATCGTCGAAATCACTCCCCGGGCGGTCGCGTCGAAGCGGCCTTCGGACCCNCCGATCTCGGTTGGCTTTCCTGTGACCACCTCNGGCACCGAGTACCCTGCGTTGACGCTGTAAGTGTCCATGATCCAGGCCATTATCTGAGGGTTGGTGTTCACGTCGGGGGCGGGGATGTCTTTCTCGGGTCCGAGTATTATCCCGACCTCGGAGGTATAGCGGCGCGTCAGCCGCTCGAGCTCTGAGGACGACATGTTGTCCGGCTCGCAGATGACGCCACCTTTCGCGCCGCCGTACGGGATCTTCACGACCGCGCACTTCCACGTCATCAGCATCGCGAGCGCCTTCATCTCGTCGATAGTGACCCCCGGGTGGTACCGCAGCCCGCCTTTGGCCGGGCCGCGGTCGAGGCTGTGCTGGACGCGAAAGCCTTCGAAGACCTCGATCGACCCGTTGTCCATGCGCACAGGTAGCGAGACGCACAGTATCCGGCGAGGACTCTTCAGTATGACTGTCTGGTCTTGAGGCAGTTCGAGGAAGCTCGCGACTTCATCGAGGTCGCTCAGGGCGTTTTCCCACTGGTTCACGAGATCGCCTCCTGGTATCGAGGGCTGCTGGCGCCGTTCGCCCGGTACAATTATGATATCCAGTGGCGGATACAAACGGCAACGTGGTCGGGGCGGCGCCCCACAGGAAAGGAAAGGACATGAGAGAACTTAAAGCGACGCCGGCGAGGATGGTCGCTGAGGGACAGGTCGCCGAGTTCGGCACGTTCGAGGAGCCTTTCCGCGAGGTGAACCTCCTGGACGTCGAGCTGGAGATGCGCGGCCGCAAGGTTCCCCGCACGGTGCGGGACTTCAGGCTGAAGGAATGGGAGCACTTCGGGATAATTACCGATGACTATTACTTCGGGATGGTGATCTTTGACGCGAAGTTCATGGGGACTTCCTTCTTCTACGTCTACAACCGGCAGAACGGCCATTTCTTCGAGCATGAGCGCACCTCGGTGGGGGGGCCGGTGAGGGTCGCCCGCGAGCTGTGGCACGGCGAGTGTTACTTCCGCTCCTTCGGCTACAGCATGGAGTTCGAGAACAGGCTCGACAGCGGCCTCCACCGCCTGAGGGTCGAGATCAAGGGCAAGAGCAACAAGCCTCCGATCAACGCCGAGATATACATGCTGGAAGACATTGAGAAGCTTCAGCCTCTGGTCCAGGTGAGCCCCGTNGCNCCTAACAGGCCGCTCTACACTCACAANGCGGCGGCCCCCGTGGAGGGCAAAGTGATCGTGGGCGACAAAGAGATCAAGCTCAACCCGGCGACCGACGTGGGGCTCATGGACGTCCAGAAGACTTTCTACCCTTATCACACGTTCTGGAACTGGGCGACGTTCGGCGGGCATGATGAGAACGGCAGGCTCATCGCGATGAACGCCTGCCAGAATTTCATCACCTGTGACGAGGATTACAACGAGAACTGCACCTGGGTGGACGGCAAGATCACGCTCCTGGGGGCGGCGCAGTTCGAGTTCGACAAGGGAGACCTCATGAAGCCGTGGAAGGTCTCCACCTCGGCAGACGGCCTTGACCTCACTTTCAAGCCCGAGGGGGAGCGCGAGGGCAGGGTCAACCTGGGGGTTGTGATGTCCGATTTCCACCAGCCCTTTGGTGATTTCAAAGGCACCATGCCGGGCCCGGCCGCGCAGAAGGTGGACGTGGACGGCATGTTCGGGCTGTGCGAGTGGCACCTGGCGCGTTTCTAGAAGAAATGGACGTGTGTGATGGGCAAAGAAAGCGAGGGCGCGAAGCCCGCAGGGGCTAGCCGACACCTCGAGGCGCTGTCAGAGATCAGCGCGGCTATAACTTCCGAGACCTACCTGGATGACATACTCAGGCTGATCGTGGTCGTCACCGCGAAGGTGATGGGCTCGAACATCTGTTCGCTGATGCTGTTGAACGAGCAGACCGGCGAGCTTGAGATCAAAGCTACACAGGCTGTCAGTGAAGACTACCTCAAGAAACCGCCTGTCATAATCGGGGAGGGCCTCAGCGGGCTCGCGGCCAAAGAAGGCAAGCCTGTCGATAGCTGGGACGTGAAAGAGGACCCCCTCTACGTCAACAAAGAGGTCGCCGTGAAGGAGAACCTCTGTTCGCTGTTGTGCATGCCGATGAGCATCAAGGGGCGCGTGCTCGGGGTCATCAACTGCTATACGTCAGTGCCCCACGAGTTCTCCCGCGAGGAGAAGACCATCCTGGGGACTGTTGCGAACCAGGCGGCCATGGCTATCGAGAACACCGACCTGGTTATAAAGGCGCAGTTGATGGAAGAGGAGCTCGTCACCNGNAAGCTNATCGAGCGCGCGAAAGACATCCTGATGGAGGAGCGCGGCATCAGCGGCTACGAGGCCTTCCAGGCGATGAGGCGCAAGTCGATGGACACCCGGCGCCCCGTCAGGGAGATAGCGGAGGCGGTCATCCTCGCCCACGAAGTCGGGATGCAGTAACCNGGCGCAAAGCCGCGCACGAATGAGCACCGTAAGCCGAGGATGCCGCAGCCCGCTCCAACGTACCAGCCGGCCTGCTTGACGCCGGCAGGGTCATGACATAGTATTTCCCGCGGATTGCGCACGATGAGGTGCGCGCACAGAGACGACGTCGTCAAAGATGTCGTCTTTTTCTTTGTCTGGAGGAACCAAATGGGCATTTCCGACACGAAGACACTTGCAGAGTTTGTCGCTGATGTCGTGGAGCAGAACGGCGCTGAGCGGAGCAAGCTTGCGGCGATCCTCCATGAGGTCCAGCGGGAGTACAACTACCTTCCGGAGCAGGCGCTCAGGGATATCGCGGTGCTCATGGAGATCCCGATGACGGATGTCTACGGGGTCGCCACTTTCTATACGTCATTCTCCCTGGTGCCGAAAGGCCGCCACATCGTGACTGTGTGCATGGGGACGGCCTGCCACGTCAGGAATTCGCGGGGCATCCTTGATGAGATCTGCCGCTTCCTGGGCATCAGCCCGGGGGAGACGACCGAAGACATGGCGTTCAGCCTGGAGACCGTCAACTGCCTCGGGGCGTGCGCGATGGGCCCGATCATGGTCGTCGACGGGAAGTACTTCGGCGAGATGACCGGCACCAGGGTGGGCCGGATCCTCAAAAAGTACCAGAAGGACGAGGTCGCCGAGGTGCCTGAGGCAAAGAGGCTCACCTCCTCATCTGAGCTGGACGAATACCGCGAGGCGATCAAGCCGCAGAGGTACGCGGGCACTACCAGCGTGTGCGTCTGCGCCGGCACGGGATGCCAGGCCAGCGGTGGCCTGGAAGTCCTCGAGGCCATGAGGCTCGAGCTCAAGAGCATGGGGCTGGAGGACAAGGTGATGCTCAGGGGGACGGGGTGCCACGGCTTCTGCGAGAGGGGCCCGCTGGTGGTCATAGGCCCCGACAACATCCTCTACCAGAAGGTCACCCCCGAGGACGTGCCCGCGGTGGTGTCCGAGACCGTGATGAACGGCAGGGTCGTCGATAGCCTCGTCTATGAGGACCCCGTCACCGGGAAGAAGTTCGAACACAAAGACGACGTGCCTTTCTATGCAAAGCAGAAGAGGCAGATCCTGGGGCCGAACGGGATGCTCGACCCGTACGAGATCGACGACTACATCGCCAGCGGCGGTTACGCCGCCCTCTCCAGGGCGCTCTACGACATGGAACCCGAGGGTATCATCGAGGAGGTCGACAAGGCCGGGCTGCGGGGCAGGGGCGGCGGCGGTTTCCCGGCGGCGAACAAGTGGAGGGCGTGCCGCAAGGCGCGCAGCGTGGACGGCGTGAAGTACGTGCTGTGCAACGCCGATGAGGGAGACCCCGGGGCTTTCATGGACCGATGCCTCCTCGAGGGCAATCCCCACAGCGTGATCGAGGGCATGATCATCGGGGCGATCGCAATCGGCGCGACGCACGGCTACGTCTACGTCCGCAATGAGTACCCGCTCGCCGTAAGGAGCATCTCGAACGCGATCAGGCAGGCCGAGGAGAAGGGCCTGCTGGGCAAGGACATACTGGGCTCGGGGTTTGATTTCACGGTGTCGGTCAGCCGAGGCTCGGGGGCTTTCGTCTCCGGCGAATCGACCGCCCTGATGGCGTCGATCGAGGGGAAGGTAGGGGAGCCCCGCGAGAAGTACATCCACACCGCGGTGCGCGGGTTGTACGTGCGGCCCACCAACCTCAACAACGTCGAGACCTGGGCGAACGTCCCTCTGATAATCAACGAGGGCGCCGAGAAGTTCGCGTCTGTAGGGACGGAGAACTCCAAAGGCACCAAGATATTCTCGCTGGTCGGCAAGATCACCAATACCGGCCTCGTGGAAGTCCCCATGGGGATCACCCTGAGGGAGATCGTCTACGACATAGGAGGCGGCATCCCCAACGGCAAGGCCTTCAAGGCCGTGCAGACGGGAGGGCCCTCCGGAGGGTGCCTTCCGGAATCTCTTCTCGACACGCCTGTAGATTTCGACCGGCTGACCGAGGTCGGCTCGATGATGGGCTCCGGAGGACTCATCGTGATGGATGAGGACACCTGCATGGTGGACGTGGCCAGGTACTTCCTCGAGTTCCTCTGCGACGAGTCGTGCGGAAAGTGCACGCCTTGCAGAGAAGGCCTGAAGCACATGGCAGAGATCGTCGTGGACGTGACGGAAGGCCGGGCGACCATGGACCAGCTTTCTCTTCTGGAAGAGCTGGCCGAAGTGGTCCGCGACACGTCGCTCTGCGGTCTCGGGCAGACGGCGCCGAACCCCGTGCTGTCAACGGTGAAGTACTTCGCCGAGGAGTACAGGGAGCACGTCGAATCCAGGAAATGCCGCGCCGGCGTCTGCCGGGCACTGGTGACCTACGAGATCGACGCTGAGGCGTGCACCGGCTGCCTCAGGTGCCTGAAGGCGTGCCCCTCCAAGGCGATCAGCGGTGAGAAGAAGATGGCGCACACGATTGACACCAGCCTGTGCGAGAAGTGCGGCATATGCCTCGAAGAATGTGAGTTCGACGCGGTGGTAAGGAAGTGATGATGCGGTGAATGTTCTGATCGACGGCCAGAACGTGCCGGTGGAGCAGGGATGGACGGTTCTCGATACCGCCCGATATTACGGGATTGAGATCCCAACCCTGTGCTACATGGACGGGCTGTCCCCGTACAGCGCGTGCAGGCTGTGCGTTGTCGAGGTGGTCAAAAGAGGGCGCTCGAAGCTGGTGGCTTCGTGCTCCTGCCCGGTGGAGGACGGCATGGAGGTGGTCACCAAGTCCCAGCGGGTCATGAAGGCCCGCAGGATGATCATCGAGTTGATGCTCGCGACCACGCCGAACTCACGGACGCTGCAGTGCCTGGCCTCCGAGTTCGGGGTCACCAAGGTGAGGTTCAAAGGTGAGGACCGGCGCTGCATCCTGTGCGGCCTGTGCATTCGCATCTGCGACGAGCAGATGACGGGTGGCGCGATCGGGTTCGCCCGCCGCGGCGTCGAGCGCGAGGTCTCGATGCCCTTCCACAAGACGCCGGAAGCGTGCCGCGAGTGCGGCGCATGCCTCTACGTGTGCCCGGTATGCGAACTCCCTTGCCCGGGGACCCTGGAGCCGGGCGAGCTGTGCAACGCGTGTCTCGATTCGGTACGCCTGGACCCGTTCCCGTCCAGGGACTAGACAAGGAGGACTGACAAGAATGTCGATTACAAAGGTAAACAGGTCGGCGGCGACACTGTCGAAGAACCGCACGCCTGACAGCGTAAGCCCGTTCAGCGGCATGTGCGCCACTTGCGTGGAGGGATGCATCGGCATGTGTGAGATCGGGAAGTCCGCGATACGCGGCCCCGAGTGCATCTATCCGCAGCCTTTCGGCGTGATGACGGCGGCTTCGGAGAAGGAGTACCCCGTTGACTTCTCCCACTTCAACATCATGGGTACGGCCGTGGGGGCCCATGGCGTTGCGGCCGACAGCGAGCACGCCGTGTTCACCGCTGTGAACATCGAGACCACCATCGGCGACAAGAACCCGATCAAGCTGCGCCTGCCGTTCGTGGTGCCGGGGCTCGGTTCCACCTACGTGGCAAAGAGGAACTGGGACGCGCTCGCGGTCGGATGCGCGATATCGGGGACCATCCTGACGATAGGCGAGAACGTCTGCGGGATGGACGACGGATCCGTCATCAAGAACGGCAAGATCGCGAAGTCGCCCGACATGGAGAACAGGATAAAGACGTACCGCGACTGGCAGTTGAAAGGGTACGGGGACATCGTCGTGCAGTTCAACGTGGAGGACACGAACCTCGGCGTGCCGAGGTACGTCCTCCAGGACCTGGGCATCGAGACCGTTGAGCTGAAATGGGGCCAGGGCGCCAAGGACATCGGCGGCGAGGTCAGGCTGAAGACCATAGAGAAGGCGCGTGAGATGAAGGGCAAGGGCTACATCGTCCTGCCGGACCCGGATGACCCTGAGGTCATCGAGTCGTTCAAGGTCGGCGGAGTGAAGGACTTCGAGCGCCACTCGCGCCTGGGCATGGTCTCCGAGGAAGGGTTTGCCGAAGGCGTCCAGGGCATGAGAGACCTTGGTGCCAAGCGGGTGTTCCTCAAGACCGGCGCCTACCGGCCTGTGGACCTCGCGAGGGCGGTCAGGTACGCGTCCGACAACAGGATAGACATGCTCACGGTCGATGGTGCCGGCGGCGGCACAGGCATGAGCCCGTGGCGCATGATGAACGAGTGGGGTATACCGACCATCGAGCTGTGCAGCTTGACTTATGAGTACGTCGACTACCTCGCAAAGCAGGGCAAGTATGTACCCTCGGTGGTCTTTGCGGGAGGTATCACCCTTGAAGACCAGATAGTGAAGGCTATCGCGCTCGGGGCGCCGTACGTCAAGGCGATCGGGATGGCGCGAAGCGTGCTTGCGGCTGCGATGGTCGGCAAGACCATCGGCAACCGTGTCCTCGAAGGAGATCTGCCGGTCTACATCGAGCGCTTCGGGACCACTATGGACGAGGTCTTCATCACCGGCGTCCACCTCAAGGACACCTACGGCGACGACTTCGAGAACCTGCACCCCGGCGCGATCGGCGTGTACACATATTACGAGCGCCTCGCTCAAGGCATCCGCCAGTTGATGGCGGGGACGCGGAAGTTCGCGCTCGAGTACGTCTCGAGGGACGACATCTGCGCCCTCACGCGGGACGCCGCCGACATCAGCGGAATCTCGTTCGTGACGGAGGTGGACAAGGAAGACGCCTGGGCGATAATCAAGGGCTAGAACACGTGCGGCGCCAATTGCGTCGTGCATTCGAAAGGCGGGCTACTTGAGCCCACCTTTTTCTTTGCGGCGGAGTTGTGGAGCCAACGGTCGTCGAATAATGTCATATATCTAGACTGGCCGCCGAAGTTACAATAGGCTTGTCACGTCAATATGCGAGGAGAGTGACAAATGGCTGACTGCGACAATTGTGGAGAAGAGATCCAGGGCGATCCCGAGGTGTGCCCGAGCTGCGGTTTCAACGCCGGTACGGCCCAGACGATAACCGACCTGACCAAGGCGAAGATCCGGCGCAGGGCGAAAAAGAAGGACCTCAGCGTACCGAAGAAGGCCCGTGGCGAGGTCTGCGTCAACTGCCGCACGGAGATCCCCGGAAATACCAACCTCTGCCCGAATTGCGGCCTGGGTCCAGCGACGACCCAGACCATCACCGATATCGGGCCGTGGAAGAAAGGGTCTGAGAAGGGAGACTAGATGGACTCCTGCGAGAACTGCGGAGCGGTGCTCCGCGAGGGCGCCGGCTTCTGTCCCGGATGTGGCGCTCAGGTGACCGCTGCCGGTGGGGTGCCACCAGCCGGGCCGACGCCGGGTCCGGGCCTGCAGCCACCGCCTGCTCCGGGCGCTCCACCTCCGGCTGCGCCTCCAATGCCGCCGGGCGCACCGATGCCGGCTGGCACACCGCCACAGGCTTTCATGCCGCCGCCCCCGGTGAAGAAGGGCATGGGCAAGGGCATCAAGATAGCTATTGTCGTCTCCCTGGTGGTGATCGTCCTCATCGTGGCGGGCATTATCGTGGGGGCGCTGGTTTTTGTGAAGGTCATATCCGCGCCGGCGGATGTCGCCAACAACTACGTGCGCTCCATCAACGAGGGGAACCTGACCGCCGCCTTCGCTGACCTCACGGCTCAGACGCAGAAGAATGAGACTCAGGCAGGCTTCGAGAAGAACATGAGCACCTTCAAGGGCAATATCTCGAAGTGGTTCACGTCGAGCATCAACGTGAACAACGGCCGGGCGACGATCGTGATGGACATCACGTTCACCGACGGGTCCAAGGCCACCTGGGACATGACCCTCATCAAAGAGGACGGCAAGTACAAGATACTGAACGTCACGCCGCGCTGAGCCGCCCCGTCAGGACCCCGCGATGAAGAAGCGGCGCGGGGAGAGCACTTTCGGGGCGCCCCGCAGGAAGAGCTCTGAGACCATCGAACGGGCCCGAGCGAGGTTTCGCCTGGGAAGCGGCTCGCCCAATGCCTCCGCAACCAGCTCGTTCAGGTGCCAGACGCCTATGATGAACGGCGTGACCTGGGTGCCCACAGAGAAGAGCAGGTCGCAGGAGTTGCAGTAGACCACCAGCCGGTCGGCCCCGGTCGCCCGTGCTTCGCGAAGGCGTCTGATCGTCCCCGTCGCCATGTCCAGCGGGTTGAAGCGCGCGGCTCCGTGCCCGAGCCCGCAACAGAGGGACGACTCGCCGGTGTGCGCCATCTCCACCACCTCGCAACCCATGTGCTCGAGGAGCGCGCGCTGCCTGCCGCGGATCCCGTCACCGAGGAGCTTGGAGTGGCACGGGTCCTGCACGGTCACCTTGAGCCCCTTGAGCTTGTCCTTGACGTACAGCTCACCCGAGAAGACTTTCTCGGCAAGGATGTCACCGAAGTACGAGACCTCGAATTCGAACCTGGAGCCGAAGTAACGTGGCAGGATATTCGCCAGCACGTTGTAGCATGCCTGACAGTAGGCGACCACCTCCCTCGTGCCCATCTCCGCGTAGATGGCGGAGAGGTTCTCGGCGACGGAGGCGACCTTGTCGAAGACCCCCATCCGGTAGTAGACCTCCCCGCAGCACATGTCCCTGGTGCCGAAGACCGGGAGGTCGCCGAGCAGGAGTGGGCTCGCCATGTAAGGCATTATCTGCAGGTTGCACCCCGCGAACAGCGCCTTGGAGCTGAGTTCCGGCCTCTGAAGGTCGGACCAGGTATCCAGCAGCGCTCTCTCGTCCGGCGGCAGATTGTCCATTACCCGGTGCCATGCATTGCCGCGCTCGAGCGGCATCACGAGTGCCGCCCTCATGGGAAGGCCCTTCTCCCTCGACCGCTCGAACCACCGGTAGAGGATGAGTCCGTACGGGTTGGCGTCGGCGTGGCAAACCGCGCTGCAGGTCATACAGGTGCTGCACCCGGTGAGCACGGCGTTCGCCCGCGAGGTCACTTTTCCCTCGATCAGGTCGGAGACAGTTGCCGGGCAGTCGTCGATCTTTTCGGTCAGTTCGGAGCAGAGGCGCAGGCAGTCACCGCAAAGGTCACACGCCTGCGCGTCGAAAAATTCGCTGAGTGCAAAATCTTTCAAGGTCGGACCTCCAAAGGCAGTCTAGCCTTCCGATGGGAGATTAGCCAGTTGGGCCGCGGTGGGCGCGACCTGCGGCTTCAACCAGTACAGGCACGCGAGGACCCCGAAGACGGCGAGCGAGATCGAGCACATCCCGACCACGAGCCCGGCAAACTGGTTGACCAGGCCCACCGCGTAGGGGAGGCAAGCGCCGCCGAGGGCACCCGCGGCGATGAAGATAGAGAACACGGCAGAGGAGACGGACGTCGGAAACAGGGCGACGTAGCCGACCAGGAGCGGGTAGATGCCGGAGTAGAAAAGCCCCACGAACGGGTAGATTATCATCGCGGCGACCTTCGAGCCGACAAGTGGCGCCACCAGCAGCACGATGCCCGAGGCGGCAGTGAGTAATACCAGTATCTTGAAAGGCTCTATCCATTTCGCCAGGAAGCCGCATATCAACCTGCCCACGGTGATGCCTGCCCAGAGGCCGGTGAGAACCCAGTGAGCCGCGCTGAGGCTCACCCCGTGTTCTTCCCTGAGGAAGGTGATCAGCCACATGGAGACAGCGCTCTCCGCGGCGATGTAGAGGAGGAGCGCAATCAGAAGGACCAGAAAGAGCCTCCGGTTGAACGAGAATATCTCTGACATCGTGCTGCGTGACAGCACGCTGACACCCTCGAGTGGCTCGAAGGCGGCGAACAGCAGCGGGATGGAAAGCGGCAGCACGAGGAGGGCCGGGGCCCTGAAAGCCCACCGCCAGAGGCCGGCATTGTTGCCGATGATGGCGCTTGCGAGGATCGGCCCGATCAGCACCCCGAGCGCGAAGAAGCCGTAGAGGATGTTCTGCTCGCGATGGCTCGACTCACCAGCGGTACGGGTTATATAGACCCCCGGAAACGCGATCAGGATGCCGTTCGCCACCCCCGCGACAATAAAGAATGCGAGCAGCAACGGGTACCAGGGCGCAAACGACGCCGCCAGGAGCGATGCCGACAGGAGCAGCACCTGCGACACGGCGATCTGCCTCACCGAGAAGTGCTGGATAAGCTTGGTGATAGCGAGGATCCCCAGGACTCCACCGGTGAAGTACGCTACCTGGAGCAGGCCGCCCATCGCCTCCCGGAAACCGTAGTACTTCATGATGCTCTCGACCGTGGAAGGCGCGAGGAGCAGCACGATCCCCGGGACTATCATCATCGGGTAGAACGCTTTTATTGCTTTAGGGGTTCCGGAGCCG
>JGI24131J36419_10000741_pt1 | contig 11783 bp, 9 predicted proteins | sample BarGraNGADG00211_2_FD_36419 | JGI IMG/M metagenome (IMG submission 36419) | reverse complement strand
TCACAAGCTGTTGCGCGGCTCAACACATATTAAACTGCGGCGCGCACGGAAAAAACAACAAGTTCGCCGGTGTGCGCCAGCGCGTGGGCAGGAGACTAAACAAAAAGGGGTCTGACCCCAAAAAGTTTAGCGTGTGTACAGCCCGACCAGCTCTGTCTCCTCGAGGATGTGTTGCTTCACACGCTTGAGCAGCGCGTCGGCGGTGATCGAAGTGGGCAGGTCCAGCGCCGTGTTAAGAGCATAGAGCTTGAAGAAGTACCGGTGCGTGCCCGACGGCGGACAAGGCCCGAAGTATCCCCGCTTGCCGGTGGAGGTCACCGACTCGACCGTGTCGGCCGGCGCCTCTCCCTGCATGACCCTCGTCGTCATCGGGTCGATGTTGAACACGACCCAGTGGACGAACGTCCCCCTGGGCGCGTCCGGGTCCTCGAGGACCAGCGCCAGGCTCTGTGCGCCTTCGGGCACGTCGCTGATCTCCAGGGGCGGGCTGATGTTCTCCCCGTCACAGGTGAACTTCTCGGGTATCTTATCCAGGTTGCCGAAAGCCGGACTCGATAGCTTCATCATCCGCTCGCCTCCCCCTGCCGTTGCTGCCGGACACAGTGGTTATGTTCTGCTTTCGCGGGGCGAACCCTGCAGTGTGACCGGCGCCGGCCCTAAAGCGTGCGCAGCACGAACTCGAAGCAGGCCCCGCCGTCGTTGTACGCGCGGATCTCTCCGTTGTAGACCCGCACGATCTTGTCTACCGTGGCCAGCCCGATGCCGGTGTCCGAGCTCTTTCCCNGCTTGAAAAAGGGGATGAACACGCGTTCGAGTTCCTCCTCGGGCATTCCCGAGCCGTTGTCCCTCACAAGGTAACGGAATCCGGACGGGGACTCGGTGCCCAGTAGTGAGATCTCAACCACGGGGGTGTCCGCGTCATTGTGCCTGATGGCGTTGTCGATCAGGTTGGAGAACAACTGGTACATGTGGGTAGGGCTCGCCTCGACCGCGCCGAGGTCGTCGTCCACCCTGANCTCGACCCCGCTATCCGATATCTGCGCGGCCCTTTCTTCGGCCACGCGCGCGACCACATCGCTTATGTCTACTGCCTCGGTGCTGCCAGGCCGCTGGCCCGCCTCGGCCAGGACGAGGAGGTCACCAATAAGAGTAAAACAGTTGTCCAGGTTCCTGGAGATACTGTCCGCGAACAGCTCGGCCTCTTCCATGATCTCGGCGGGGTCGCCCCCCGCGCTTGCGTCTCTGAGCAGGCTGCCGCCTATCGCGATCGCAGCGAGCGGGCTGCGCAGGTCGTGAGATACGGTGTGCGCGTAGGCACCCAGCTCGGCGTTGACCTTCAAGAGCTGCAACTCCGCCTGTTTCTTATCGGTGATGTCGCGGATGAACACACACAGTCGGCCGCCCGCAATGTCCAGATAGTTGACGCTGATCTCGACGTCGATAAAGTGCCCGTCGCGGAGGCGGTGCCTCGTCTCGAACCGGTCGTAGCCCGTTTCCTTTACCCGGTCTATGTGGGCAAGAGTATCGGACGGTCCCTCGCGCGCCTCGANGTCCGAGATTCGCATGCCGAGGAGCTCTTCGCGCGTGTAACCCAGCAGCCTGCAGTAGGCCTCGTTGACGTCCAGAAAGACGCCGTCCATGTTCGTCATCCAGAAGCCATCCATAGTGGTCTGGACGATCGCCTGGTACTCGGCCTCGGCTTTCCTGCGCTCGGAACTCTCGATCAGNTCCCAGTCGCCCTCNCGCTTGATCAGGGCGTANCGGTGGTTGTTGACGACGTCGATGACCTCGGAGGCGCCGCACTTGTCGAGCGAGTAGGTGCAGANAGTCATCAGCTCGTAGTCGCCGATGGCGGCGTCCAGCGCTTCCTCGTAGTCCTTGAAGCTGTTCCAGTCGGCGTCCTCCAGCCAGGCCGTGTTGCCGGTCGCCCTGAGCCCATCCAGGCCGCGGCCCCGGGCGNCTGCGAGCTTGCCTATCCACCCGTTGAACACGCGCTCGAGGTCAAAGTAGCCGTCCTTCATGTACCAGTCCGTGTAGGGGATTATCTCCATCCGGCNGTCCGCCATCACCGCATCGAAGCCGGGCACGGCCCCGCGCATGGCCTGCCTGGCGTCGGCAACGGTCAAGGGGTCGCTGGTGACCCACATGCAGAACTCGTTGTCATCCAGCCCTGCTTTGAAGTACGGCACGAGGACATCGGTCATGTCCTGCCCCGTCTTGTAGAAATGGCACAGGTGGGTTCCCCAGGGGACATCGCCCAGAAGTTCTATCCCGGATCTCCGCAGTCTCATGTGGAGCACCTTCTTGTTTCAAGAGCGTCGTTGATTCCGTCTGATTATTTGGGGCCGTTCGGCCCCATCCGTGTCATATTACACAAACCGGTGCTATTTCCTCCCGCTCGAGACGGTGGTCCACAGATGAGGCGCCAGGGTCTGCGACATCCGCGTGCCTCCCGGTGCTGACTTTGCGTGAAAAACAGCACAGAATAGACCTGAGGAAATGTTGCCAGGAGGAGAGGAGCGCGGTCATGAAGGTCATGAAGGTCAAGCTCGGAGGAAGGACGGCTCTATACCCGATGCCGGTGACGCTCGTGGGAGCGATGGTCGACGGCAAGCCGAACTACATCACCATCGCCCACGTGGGCATCATGGACATGAACCACGTGGCGCTCAGCATGGGCAAGACCCACTACACCAACGCCGGCATACGCGAGAACGGGACCTTCAGCGTGAACATCGCCCCGGAGTATCTCGTCAAGGAGACCGACTACTGCGGCCTCGTCTCGGGAAGAAAGGCTGACAAGGGAGCCCTCTTCGAGACATTCTATGGAGAGCTCGAGACCGCCCCGATGATCGAGAAGTGCCCCATAAATATGGAGTGCAAGCTGACTCAGACAGTAGACATGCCCAGGCACGACGTCTTTATCGGGGAGGTGGTGGAGGTCTATTGCGATAAAGACTGCATGGAGGGGGAGAGCGTGGACTTCCCAAGGGTCAAGCCCCTCCTCTTCGCCATGTACGACCAGTGCTACTTCAAGCTTGGAGACCGGTTCGCCAATGCATGGAGCGTGGGCAAGGAGCTCATGGATTGNCGCGTCGGCCACCGACCGTGGGAACTGGAGGTTTTCGATGGCACTCACAGGGATGACGGACTTTATCGCCCGCTTACGCCTGTTTCGCTTCCATGGCATCGGGTTTCTGGCGATCGCCGTGGTCTATCTCGGGCTCTGTGTATTGATCGGCTTATGGGCCGGCAGGGTCGCCCAGAAGAAAGGCCGCGAGTTCACGACCTGGTTCGCCCTGGGCCTGATCATCTCCATCTGCGGCCTCATCCCGGGGCTCATCGTGGTGATCGTGGCGTATGTCATGTCGCCCGCCGCCGGAATGCCGGCCGGGCCGCCCGGAGGTTACACGCCTCCCGGAGGTACCGTACCCCCGCCCCCGCCAGGGCAGGCTCCGCCTGCGCCGGGAACGGCTGCGCCAACTCCGCCTGCGCCTCCTCCAGGTCCCGGGGCGCCGCCGCCTCCACCACCCGCGCAGGGTGGCACGGGAGAGGCAAGCCAGAGCTCGCAAGGTGGGTACGAGTACACGCCTCCGCCTCCGGGGACATAAAGATCTTTTTTTCACATGCGTGAATAACGGCGGGCGCCTGCTCTACATATACCCGAGCCTGCGGTAGATGCGCGTCCTCATAGTCTCGTGAAGGCGGAGCGCGGTCTGCGGGCACAGCTCCATGCAGCAGTAGCACGCGATGCACCGCGAGTAGTCGTACTGCGGGCCGTTCTTCCCCTCGACCGTGATCGCCCCCCCGGGCAGGCATCGGCGCACGACCTGCACGAGTTGCAGACGTACTCGTCGACCTCGAACCGCGGCCTCCCCATGTCGGGGAAGAACGCCATGATCCAGGTGCCGGTGAACCGCTGGGGGATGCTGGGCACCGGGCGCCTGAAACGCTTCAACCGGGCCGCGTCCCCTTCCACCTCGATCTCCGACTCGTCGATCGGCCCCAGCCCGATCTCGCTGGCGTACTGCAGCGCCCGGATCGTCTCGGGCTTGATGCCGATCATGCGCGACATCACGCTGTCCATCGCCACGCCGTTGTCTGATGCGAGCAATTTCCCGGCGTGGTACAGGAACTTGTTCTGCGGCCCGTTCCCCTGGATGCACACCACGCCGTCTATGACCACGAGGTCGGGCACCCTGAGGCGGTACACCTCCGCGATGATCTCTGAGAACGCCCCGTAAGAGGGAAAGTCCAGGTGGAGGCGGGCCTTGTCTCCGCCCACGATGTAGCCGTAGCTGTTCTTGACTGCCCCGGTGATGCGCGTCATCACGTGCGTGGGTGTTCGCGAAGGCGACCGGAATGGAGAGCAGGAAGATCACCGCCATGTCCAGGTACCCGAAGATGAAACGGCGGTAGAAGTCGCGGTCGACTTCCTCCACGGTCAGCCGGTTGTCGTGCGCGCCGTACCAGAAGACCACGCACAGCATGATGCCGGCGACCGCGATGCTGACCGCGTAAAAGATCAACGAGACCCGGGAGTCGGAATACTCGCTTATGAGGCTGGTCGGAAACGGTATGAAGACGACGAACATCAGGAAGAAGAGGTTGAGCCAGAGAAGGGCACGGTCGTGCCGCTTGAAATGACTGAAGACGCCGTGGTGGCCGATCCAGAACAAGCCTATGACCAGGAAGCTCACGACGTACGCCTCGAATATCGGTATCAGCTTGACCAACTCATGGGGCAGCTTGTCGTTCGCCACCCCCGGCGCTACGTGCGGCACCCGGATGCTCAGCACCAGGAGGGTTATCGCCACCGCGAACACGCCGTCGCTGAAGGAGGTGATCCTTCCGAGGCTGATCCCCCCGATGTCCATGCTGTCGCCGTGCTTCTTGCCTGGTTCGTCCTCCACCGGAACCTCCGGGGTTCGTCCGTCTGTCCTTCTCCCACGGCGCAAGGGTATGCTACTAGTGATTCAACAGATATTGTAGCCCACCGACTCGCAAGGATATCGGGCCGCTCGCAGAAGTCTTCTCGAACGGCGGCGACGACACACGGTTCAGGGGTGGAAGAGTGGTAGAGATCGACGGCGGCCGGTTCGTGCTCCGGCACTTCCGCAAGGGCGATGAGCTGGACATCGTGAAGCATGCCAATAACACGAAGATCTACAGGGCTACCATCGCGATGCCGTACCCTTATGACGCCTCCGACGCGCTCGAGTGGATAGAACAGAACCGGGCGGAAGCCAGGCGCAAGGTCCCCGGGATGGTCAGCTTTGCGATAGACATCGATGGCGAGGTGGTCGGGTGCATAGGCCTCTCTGACATCGAAGGCCATAAAGCCGCTGTGGGCTACTGGCTGGCCGAGCCTCACTGGGGGCAGGGCATCGTGACCAGAGCGGTGAAGCTCATTTCCCGGTACGGGTTCGAAGAGGTCGGGCTGCGGCGCATCTACGCGCACGTCTTTCCATTCAATAGAGCATCTGCCCGGGTGCTTGAGAAAAACGCCTACAAGTTGGAGGGCCGCCTGCGCAAGGAAGCCGAGAAGGACGGCAAGCTCTACGACATGCTGCTCTACGCGAAAGTCAGGTAACGAACGCGGTCGGGTTCTAGCAGACGAGCTCGATGATCGATTCCGGAGCGCCACTGGCGTCCCACCGCAGGACCCAGTGGCTGACGCCCTCGACTCTGGTCCCGTCCCTGGCGAACTGGACCAGCTTCCCCTGCCAGCTCCCGTTGTTGAGCAGGTCGAACTCGATCTCGGCCTGGGGCCGCTCGAACTCTGTCTTCAGGAGCTCATGCAGTATCTTCCCTACGGCTTCGTCTCTGCTCCATCCGAACACGCGGGCCGCCGCCTCGCTCCAGAACGTGACGATCCTGTTCATGTCGCGGACGATGACGGGCTGGGGCACCAGGTCGATCAGGGCGGCACGCTCTTCGTACATCGCCACCCGGGACTCCAGCTCTTCCTGAAGAGTCTTGCGGTCGGTGACGTCGTAGTCGATCTCAAGGACGGCGTCCGGCACCCCGTTGGCCGCCCAGCGGACGACCTGACGGCTCTCGACAAAGATCGGGCGCCCGTCACGCGCGGCCTGGACCAGCTCACCCTCCCACCTGCCCTCCTCGAGAAGCACGTCCTCCAGGTCCTCCAGGCCGCCGGAGAACTCGGTCTTCAGCAGGTCGTGCGTGATCTTCCCCATGGCTTCCTCGCGCTTCCAGCCGTACATCTCCTCGGCGCCGGCGTTCCAGAAGATGATGGTGCCGTCCATCTTGCGCACCAGGACGGTCTCGTGTGTGAGGTCCAACAACTGCGCCAACTCCTGCATCCTGCCTGTGTACTTCTCGAGCTCTATAGACGCCTTGATGGACTCGGTCACGTCCCTGGCGGTGGCCACAACNGTGTCGACCGCGCCGTTCGCGCGCTTGATCGGAGAGAGTATGTATTCGAAGCCCCGCATTCCCTCCGCNGTTGGGAAATCGAGCTCGCCGGTCCAGCTCTCCCCGGTCCGCATCACATTCTCGCGCTCGAGGTCAATCGCGCGCATGGTCTGCTCNGGAAAGCCGAGCTCCCACCAGTACTTGCCCTCCACCTCTNGCTGCTTGACCCCCAGCATCTCGGCGGCCGGCCTGCTTGCGTAGATGAACTTCCCCTTGCCGTCGAAGAGGTAGAAATGCTGCGGGGACGACGACAGTATCTGGTCGAGCGTGGTGGCCTGCTCCTGGAAGCGCTCGGTGAGGGCGACCAGCGACTCCTGNATCTTCTTGCGCTGCTCGATCTCGACGAGCAGCACCTCGTTCGATTCCCGCAGTTGCGCGGTCCTCTCCAGCACGCGCTCCTCCAGCTCTTCCCTGGACCTCGCGAGTGCGTCCTCCGCCGCTCTCCTCTCCGTGATGTCCTGAGAGAACATAGCGAGCCTGGTAGTCTTGCCGTCGCGGCTCGAGACGGGGTAGACGACGTTGTAGAAGAGTATCCCCGCGNGGTTGTCCTCGAACCGCTCGGGCGCTCCTGTCTTTATGACGCGCTCAAAGTGCGTCTTTNTCGAAGCCGCGAGCTCTTGGGGCATGTGCGCGTAGAACCGGGTCCCGACCATCTGCCGGGGGGTGAGGCCGAACCTCGCGGCGCCCGTTTCGTTGATGGTGAGGATGTTCGCATTGTCGTCGATGAGCATGAGCGTCTCGGGGGTCGCGTCCAGCAGCGCCCGCCCGTTCTCCTCGCTTCGCTGCAGCTTCTCCTGTGCTCGGCGCAGCTCGACCTCGTGCAGGGCCCGCGAGATTATCTCTGGCAGCATGTCCGGAAGCCTGCTGTCTTTGACAACGTAGCCCGAGGCCTGCAACCTGAACGCCTCGGCCGCGATCTCCTCACCGCCCTGGCCCGTCACCATGATCACGCGCGGGTGGACCGGGCTGGTGGTTATCTCCTCAAGCAGGTCGAGCCCGCTTCCGTCGGGAAGCTGGTAGTCAAGCACGACGACATCGTAGTCCTGCTTGTCGAGCGCGGCCTTCGCGCGCTTGATGCTGGCGGCGGTGTCGGCCTCGACGTTGAACTTCTTTAAAAGCAGGCGTTGTACGTTTCGCGCCTGGTCGGGGTCGTCCTCGACTATCAGGAGCTTCCAGTCATCGGTATTCTGTTTGGTCCTCACCATCGTGCGCCTTCCTGTGTACTGCTTCCGTTCTATTTCAACCCGGGCGCGCGCGACCCTGCGCCGCACGGGAGGCAGGATGGAAAAGTGAGCGGGNCGTGCAGGGCAGAATATGGGATGGCCGCCATTTCGGCGGCAACGCCGGATGAGAAACCGGGCAGTTTCAGGAGGCGGTTTGCCCCTCCGCGCCTGAACCGTTGCTGTTTTCCGCGTCTCTGACCGCGAACTCGAAGCACGCCCCGCCGTCGTTGTAGAAGCGCAGGGTGCCCCCGTAGACGTCGACGATCTTCTTTACGATGGCGAGGCCTATGCCCGTGCTCCCGCTCGAGGGGCGGCTGTAGAAAGGCTTGAATATCTTCCCTACCTCGTCTTCGGGGATCCCCGAGCTGTTGTCGCGGACCAGGAAGCGGTGGCGGCCGTCCGCGGTGTCAGCGAGGTGNCGCAGCGTGATGGCGGGTTTCGGGCTGTCATTGTGCTTGATGGCGTTGCTCACCAGGTTTGAGAAGAGCTGGTAGACGTGCGTCTCGCTCGCGCGCAGCTTCCCGAACCGACGGTCACGTATGACCTTGACCTTCAGGTTCTCGATGTCGTTCGCGTGCTCGTCGAGGACCCGCGCAACCACCGCCGTAACGTCAACGTCCGTCACCTCCTCCGGCTTCTGCCCCGATTCGGCCAGCGACAGGAGGTCGTTGATGAGCGAGCAGGCCTTGTGGATGTTCCTCTCGATGGTGTCCGTCGATTCGTCCAGCTCAGCGCGAAGCGTTTCGATGTCCTCATTACAGGCGTCCTTGATGAGCTTGTTGGCGAGGACGACCGCGGAGAGCGGGTTTCGAAGGTCGTGGGACACCGTGTGCGCGTACGCGTCGAGCTCCTCGTTCACCGAGCGGAGCTTGGCTTCGACGTCCTTGAGCTCGCTTATGTCGGTCAGCATTGCCACGCGGCCGATCACTTCTGCGTCGTCGTTCAACAGTCTCGAGGCGGACACCAGCACGACCGCGCGTGAGCCGTCCGGGCGCTGGAGCTCCATCTCGCCGGACCATGCCCCGCGTTCCTGATACCCGCCCTGGATCGCCTGAGAGAGGCTCTCGCGCTCCGACGGTGTGAGACCGAAGTCGAGAGGGTTGCTGCCGTACAACTCCCGGTGGTCCACTCCGTAAAGAGCTTCGAAAGCCGGGTTTACGTAGACCAGGCGCATCTCGTTGTCGGTTACCGCGATTCCCTGCGCGGCGTTGTATGCGAGATACCTGAACAGGCTCAGCTCGTCTACGGCGCGCTCCTTGTNCAGGNAGTGGANCGCTCTATGCCTTCCGTTAGACAGCCCGCCTGTCGTCATGACCCCTCCGGGTNGTGGTCCAACAATAGGTCGGTCTCAGCGCGCGGGGCCCGCGGAGAATATCTCTGTGAGCGCTCGATGCCGGCAGGAGAAAATGGGGGTTGATGAGCCTGCAAGAAGAACGAATGCCATGGCGCGAGTCGCCTCCTGTACCGACAGAGATACTGTTCTTTGTTTGGTATTAGTCAGGTCTGCCGCGCACTGAAAATACTACACCCGCGACAGTNGGGAGTAAAGGAAAAGGCCCTGAACNGATCGCGTTCAGTCACCTTCGGAGGGCGCTTCTCGATTGTTCTGAGGCGCCACCAGCGAGTCAAGCTTCTCTATGAGCGCGTACAGACGCACGATGTTCTTTTCGGTCGATGCGACCGCGCGCTGTGCCTTTGCCAGCGCCTCGGGGTCGCCTTCCCGGACAGCCCCGTCCATCTTCTGCTGAGCCGACCGGATCGCGTCCAGCTCCAGGCGCAGGTCTCTCGACGCGGCGTGGGTCGACCCGATCAGCCCTTCCAGGCGCTGGTCTGACTCGCCCGCCGCTCGCTCTCTCTTGAGTTCGGCATCGGCAAGGGCCCATTCGACGGCGTCCGGCAGCACCACGGAGAGCTTACGGTCCTTGGCGGCGTATCCCGACGCGCCCATCCTGAAAGAGAGATAAGCGAGCTCTTCNTCGCCGTGACCGGTGATCATCACAACCGGCGGGTGGTCCGGTTGTGCGGATATCTCATCCAGCATGTCCAGGCCCGTGCAGTCGGGGAGTTGGTAATCGAGGGTCACGCAGTCGAAAGCATGCCGTTCCAGTTCCACGCGGGCTTCCGCGCAACTGGAGGCTACCTCCACGGACGCCCCGAAGTGGCGCCCCAGCAGGACCGCGATCATGCGCGCGGTATCGGCATTGTCATCGACGACAAGGAAACGCATGAGTTTTTCTTCAATACGAGCGCTTGAATCCCTTCGAACCAGCATCGGTTGACCGCGCCGGAACCAGGCAAAGCATGGCAAGCGTCCAAAAATCAGGATCCCACATTGACGGGTGTGACCCTTCGAAAAGGGCTTCCGTTATGCCGGGAGAGAATAATGTATTATAGGGCGTCTGAAGAAGCCTGTGAAAGGAAAGCCCGGTGATCAGAAGCAGGGCAATCGCAGCAGGCGAGGTCGCCGCAAGAGCCTTGAGGACGGCATTGCCGGCCGTCGCGGTGGTGGCGGTCTTATACGCGCTGCTGTTGGGCGCGCTCAACATCATGCAGGCCATCGGCGATCGGTTCAGCACCGTGACCGGCGGCGTCGAACGCATCACCCACGTCGCGATGTGGGACGGCCCTGCCGTAGCCCCCCTGCTGCTCGGTGCCTTCATGATCATCCTCGCTTACGAGCTGTGGCTCCGGAAGCGGGCGGCGCTCCTGGTCCTGTGCGGCTTCATTGTCTCGCAGGCGCTCGTGGACTCCATCAGGGGGATGAGCCGCGGGGCCCTGGCCGCGACGGTCATCTTCGCGATGTGCCTGGCGCTGGCGTTCAAGCAGTTTCCCGGCAGGCCCGATCCTCGCGCGTTGAAGAAGCTGCGGGTGGCCGCGCCGGCGCTGGCGGCCGTCTTCTTCACCTACGGCGTGCTGGGGCTTTACCTTATGAGGGCCAGCCTGGGCATACACTCCTTCAACATGTACCGCCTGGCCTACCGGACGATCGCGGTCGCGGTCGGTGACAGCGGGCTGCATTTTGCCGGCTCGGCGCTCGCTTTCAAGGGATCGCTGACAGCCCTCGCCACCGGTGGTATCTTCCTGATCGTNTACCTNCTCTTCAGGCCTTATCGCGAGTCCGCCGACCNCCCGCTCGANTTACGCGAGCGGGCGCATCACCTGGTCGAGGATTACGGTTCGGATTCACTGGCATACTTCAACACGCGCTCAGACAAGAGCTTTTTCTTCGACGGAGACGACTGCTTCCTGGCCTACAAGGTCGTCGGTGACGTCGCGGTCATTTCGGGCGACCCCGTGGGGCCGCCCGAACGCATCCCTCAGATCATGGAGGCGTTCANCGGATACTGCCTCTCCAGAGGGTGGCGCCTGGCGGTGATAGGCGCGAGCGGCANGCTGGTCCCGCTCTACCAGGAGGNGGGGCTGCGCGGGTTCTCNCTCGGCGAAGAGGCGATCGTGGAAGTCGGAGGCTTCAGCCTGGAGGGGCGCCAGATGCGCAAGCTGCGGCAGTCCGTCAACNAGCTGGCGANGGCNGGCTATTCCATGGAGTTCATGTACAACGCGAGCATCCCCGNGCACATGAAGCATGAGCTCGCGCGCATNTCGGTAGACTGGCGGGGCGGCAAGCAGGAGACAGGTTTCTCGATGGGCCTGGGGAGGCTCATGAGCGCGGAGGACCCCGACTGCCTGCTGGCGGTCGCGTATGACCCGGAGATGAAGCCGGTGGGCTTCCTGCACTTCGTGCCGATGTACCCGCGCCTCGGCTACTCGCTCGNCGTGCACCGCTCGATGATAGGCTCGCCCGGCGCGCTCTCGGAGTTCATGATCGCGAACACCGCGCAGTTCCTGCGCGCCGAGGGCTACCGGCAGATGTCGCTGCATTTCCTGGCCTTCTGCGAGCACTACCGGGACGACCGCGAGACGCCGGGGAACCCGCTCTGGCGGGGTTTCGCGAAGCTGCTCGACCGATTCCTGCCCGTCGTCTCGGCCTACCAGTTCGACAGGAAGTTCAACCCCTCCTGGAAGAAGCGCTACCTGCTGCATGTGGGTATCGCGGATCTTGTGCTGGTCGGCATCGCCGCGACCGTCGCCGAGTCCGCCCTGTCTGTGACGAGGCCTTCCGAC
>JGI24131J36419_10000740_pt1 | contig 11807 bp, 11 predicted proteins | sample BarGraNGADG00211_2_FD_36419 | JGI IMG/M metagenome (IMG submission 36419) | reverse complement strand
GGTACGTCGATCATCTCGAGCTCGTTCCTCATGTGTCTGCCCGACCGGGTGCTGGTGTTCGGCGACTGCGCCGTGAACCCGGATCCGACGGCCGAGCAGCTCGCGGACATCGCGATCTCATCGGCGCAGACGGCCGTTGCATTCGGGATCGAGCCGCGCGTGGCGATGCTCTCGTACAGCACGGGCTCGTCCGGCTCGGGCGCCGACGTGGAGAAAGTCCGCGAGGCGACCCAGCTCGTCAAGGAGCGCGCCCCGGAGCTGCTCGTCGAGGGACCGATCCAGTTCGACGCAGCGATGGACAAAGCCGTCGCCAAGACCAAACTGCCCGATTCGTTGGTGGCCGGCCGGGCGACCGTGTTCGTGTTCCCCGACCTCAACACCGGCAACAACACGTACAAGGCGGTCCAGCGCACGGCTGGCGCCGTCGCCATCGGCCCCGTCATGCAGGGGCTCAACAAGCCCGTCAACGATCTGTCGCGTGGTGCGACGATCGACGACATCGTCAACACCGTCGCGATCACGGCGATCCAGGCCCAGTCCGTACCGGCCGGGACGCCGTCGCCGTTCGCCCAGCAGTAGCACCCGAAGGAGAACCGTGCCCACACCGATCCTCGTCCTGAACTGCGGTTCCAGCTCGATCAAGTACCAGGTCATCGACGTCGACGACGAATCGCGGCTCGCGACCGGCCTGGTGCAGAAGATCGGGCTGCCCGACTCCAGCCTCGACCACACGACCGACGGCGAGACGCACCGCATCGACCGGATGGTGGCCAACCACCAGGAGGCGCTGCAGCTCGTGGTGAGCGCGTTCGAGCAGTACGGGCCGCCGCTGTCCGAGGTCGTCGCCGTCGGGCACCGCACGGTCCACGGGGGTGAGGCGTTCCGCCGGCCGGTACGGATCGACGCCGACGTGATCGAGAAGCTCGTCGAGCTGTCGCCGCTCGCGCCGCTGCACAACCCGCCGGGCATCGCGGGCATCGAAGCGGCGATGGCTGCGCTGCCGGACGTGCCGCACGTCGCGATCTTCGACACAGCGTTCTTCGCGACGCTGCCGGCGGAGGCNTACACGTACGCGATCGACGCGCGCNTAGCGAAGACGTACTCGATCCGCAAGTACGGCTTCCACGGGACGAGCCACAAGTACGTATCCGAGCGGGTCGCCGAGCTGCTCGATCGACCGTACGAGGAGGNCGACCAGATCGTCTGCCACCTCGGCAACGGGGCGTCCATCTCCGCGATCCGCGGCGGCGTGGCCGTCGACACCTCGATGGGGCTGACGCCGCTGCAGGGGCTGGTGATGGGCACGCGTTCGGGCGACGTCGACCCAGGACTGCACGCCTACCTGGCGCGCGAGGCGAACATGTCCGTCGCCGAGATCGACCGCATGCTCAACTCACGGTCCGGCATCTCCGGGCTGACCGGCGGCACGAGCGACTTCCGCGACCTGGCCGATCGGATCGAGGCGGGCGATGCGGCGGCGAAGCTGGCGTACGACGTGTTCATCCACCGGCTCGTGAGCTACATCGGCTCGTACCTGGCGATCCTCGGCGGCGTCGACGCCATCACGTTCACCGCGGGCGTCGGCGAGAACGACGACGCCGTCCGGGAGTCGGTCTGCGACCGCCTCGCGCCGCTCGGCTTCCTCCTCGACGACGAGGCCAACAAGATCCGCTCCAAGGAGCCCCGCCGCATCAGCCAGCCGGACTCGCCGATCCAGATCCTGGTTGTCCCGACGAATGAGGAGCTCGCCATGGCCCGCGAGACCCTGAAGGTCATCTCCGCCTGACGGGCGTGGCGCGCCTGTCGGTGACTCCTGCTCCCGAGCGCCCCTTGACGTGACCACGCGCCTCAGGATGACTCGACCTCCGGCGCCGGCAGCGACCTTCCGGTCTCAAGCAGCGTCTTGAGCGCGTCGATGATCCACACCCAGCCGTCCTTGACGTGCGCCCAGGTGAGCGGGCTGTACGCGAGGTCGCCGTGCACGAGCCGTACCCTCGTCAGACCTTTTCCGACCCCCTCGACCGTGCCCTCGACCGCGTCGCGGCCGTCGGCTGTCGCGGTCCGGTAGGCGGCACCGGCCACGGGCGGCGCGACGAACGAGGTCGAGTGGAAGTACCGCTTCGTCCACTCCGAGTCGGTGATCGCCTGCCACACCTCCTCGGGCGTCGCGGCGATGTAGATCTGGTAGACGTGCGCCGTGCCGACCATCAGGCCTCCCGGGTCGTGGTGATGTGCTGGTCCAGTCCGACCAGCGCCGAGGTGAAACGGGCGGCGTACTTGCTGATCCACCGGTTCGCGACCTGCTCGATGGGTACGGGATTGAGGTACAGCCTCTTCGTACGCCCTTGTCGCAACGCAATGACGAGGTCGGCTTCCTCGAGGACGGCGATGTGCTTCATGACCCCGAACCGCGTCATCTCGCCGAAGCGCTCCGCGAGCTGTGTCACGGTCTGCCCGTCCTCGGCGAAGAGCGCGTCGAGGATCTCCCGCCTCGTGGGATCGGCGAGCGCCCGAAAGACCGTGTCCATGCGGAGGAGAATACGTGACCTTTAGGTCACATATCAACCCTCTGATTGTCCCTACCCTCGGCCCGTACGCCAGCCTTGGCCCGTCGCCGCGAACCCGGGTGTGGCCGCATTCGCCCCCCGATGAGTGCGACGTCACACCGCCTATTGCACGTCACACCGGCTACAGGCGGTGTGACGTCATATTCGCGGTGTGACGTGGGGGGACAAGACGAGCGCGTACCTGCCCGAGTGGGTGGCGCGCGTCAGCGGCCTCGGCGCTGTTGGCGGAGCTCTTCGAGGCGCTTGCGCTCTCGCCCAGTGAGGGAGTCGAGGCCGTGGGCCATGATCTTGTCGAGGAGCGCGTCCATCTCCTCGTCCTCGCGCGCTGGCGGCTCGGGGCCGACCCAGGGGCCCTGGACCACGGTCGCGCGGCCTGAGTTCGACCGCTGATCTGAGCGGCGACGACGCTTGCGCTGACCTAGCGTGCGCTGCCCTGGCGTGATCATGCTCCCTGGCACGAACGCGTACCGGCCGAGCAGCCCAGCCATCTTCGCGATGATCGCGGCGGCGACGATGCTGAGCACGAAGTGAAGGAGGCCGATCCAGTACCGGGCTCCGACGTACGACAGGAGCGGGATCACGACCAGCACGAGCCCGAGGACCCAGGCGGGGATGCCGAAGAAGAACGGCATGCGGGGGTTCTCGGCGATGAATATCAGCACGACGATCATCGACATCGTGCCGAGACCCATGAGGATCGGCGCGTCGACCCGGAATCCCAACGCCAGCAGCACAGCGAGCAGCGATCCGGAGACCGTGATCCCCAGGAGCATCCATCCGAATCGGCCCTTGCCGAGCTCTCGCTCGAGCTGCCTGCCGGTGAACCAGAACACCACGGCATTCCAGATCGTCCAGAAGCTGGGCGCGTTCGCCAAGGGCCACGTGGCGAGCTGCCACACGAAGCCGCGCAGCACCTGGCTCGGCGCGAGCGCCAGAGCCATCGCGAATGCGGGCGACGCGGCATAGACGACCATCATCATCAGGGAGACGGCAGCGACGAAGTCGGTCGTGCCCACCCCGTACGACCTGATACGGAACCAGGGCTTCTCTTGGTCCGATCCGGACAGCCAGCTCACGCGATAACCGTACCCACCCGCTCCCAGCGCGTCACGACGAGCAGGAGTCGGGCCGAGGGTCGAGATCCCCCTTGTGGGGTTGCCACAAACCGGAACCCCTTGTTTGTCGTGATACAACAAACTCTCAGAGCACTAGGAGGGCGCTTCGACACCCGCTCTCGAAGTGTCGTAGCGTGACTGTTATGGCTCTCGCGCTGGTGACCGGAGGGACGGCCGGCATCGGCCACGCCTTTGCGAAAGAACTGGCGTCTCGCGGCTGGGATCTCGTGCTCGTGGCCCGCGACACCGCGCGCCTGGAGACGGTCGCCGACGAGCTCCGGACCCGGTTCGGCAGGCGGGTCGAGACCATCACCGCGGACCTCTCCGTACGCGCGGACATGCTCCGTGTCGCCGATCGCCTCGAGTCCACCGAAGCACCCATCGAGATGCTGATCAACAACGCTGGCTTCGGCATCCACGCCTCCCTCCTGGACAAGGACTTCTCGATCCAGGAGAAGGCGCTCGATGTGATGTGCCTGTCGGTGCTCGTGCTGTCCGGCGCCGCCGGGCGCGCGATGTCCGCGCGGGGCCATGGCTCGATCATCAACATCGGGTCGTCGTCAGGGATCATCACGACCGGCAACTACTCGGCCGTGAAGGCGTGGGTGAACACCTACACCGAGGGCCTCGCGAACGAGCTGCGCGGCACCGGCGTGACCGTCACCGCGGTCCTGCCCGGCTGGGTCCACACCGAGTTCCACGAGCGCGCCGGCATCAACGCCTCGAAGCTGCCGGGCGTCGTCTGGCTCCAAGCGGACGAGCTCGTACGCGAGGCTCTCGACGACAACGCTCACGGCAAGGTCATCTCCGTACCGAGCAAGCGCTGGAACGCCGCATACTTGATCGGCAGGCACCTCCCACGCTCTGCGATCCGGGGGCTGTCGCGGAAGCTCTCCAATTCGAGGAAGGGTCCCTGATGGCTGAGGCCGATCGGGGACGCTACCAGTCCGAAATCTTCGCCGGTGTCCGGTTCGTCTCCCAGGAGCTGCTCCTCAAGCCGTTCATCTGGCGCATCCTCAAGGTCAACATCCACGGGCTGGCGAACATCGAGGGCCTGGAGGCGCCGTTCGTCGTCGTCGCGAACCACTCCTCGCACCTCGACGCGCCGCTGGTTGTGGGGTCCATGCCGCGCCGCCTGACGAAGTTCCTCGCGACCGGTGCCGCCGCTGACTACTTCTACGCGTCGAAGATCAAAGCACTGTCAACGGCGCTCGTCGCCAACACGTACCCCATCGAGCGACGCGGTCTCCGTACCCGCAAGGGCCTCTCGAAGCAGCTGCTCGCCGACGGGGTGCCGCTGCTGATCTTCCCGGAGGGTACGAGGTCGCGGACCGGCGCGATGGGGCCGTTCACCCCCGGCGTCGCCGCGCTCTGCATCTCCCACAACGCCCCCTGCGTACCGATCGCGCTCGTCGGAGCGTTCGCAGCCTGGCCGTACGGGCAGGGGCACCTGCCTCGCGGACGCCCCGAGGTGCACGTCGTCATCGGCCACCCGCTCACCCCCGCGCCCGGCGAGATCGCCCGGCAGTTCAACGAGCGGATGCGCCGGACCGTAGAGCAGCTTCACGATTCGACGGCTAGGGCCTATGGCTTACCGACTCTGGACGACTACGCTCGGGCAGTCTCCTTGCGGCAGGCATCGGTGCCGTCCGCAGTGAGCCCTGTCACACCACCACATGCATCGGATGACGATGGCGGGACCCCCGCCGACAAGGACGACAGATGAGCGAGAACAGGACCCGCCGCGGGCCAGCCTCGGTGAAGCAGCAGAAGTGGTGGGGCTGGGGCGCTGAAGGCATCCAGTTCTCGTTCGCCGACAAGCCCAAGTTCGCGCCGTTCGTCATGGACGTGATCGGCGTCGACGTCACCAAGCCGGCGCCTCGGGTAGCCGAGTTGTCGAGCTTCGAGATCCCGTCCTCGCAGCTGTCGGACGGTCTCCGGACCGCGCTCGTCGCCGCGATCGGCGAGGACTACGTGGTCGACGACGACGAGTACCGGGTCATCCACGCGTTCGGACGCGGGGTACGCGACCTGGTGCGCGTACGTCGCGGCCAGTTCGGCCGCCTCCCCGACGCCGTCGTCTACCCGGGCGACGAGGACGACGTCGTCGCGATCGTCAACGCCGCTGTGGCGCACGACGCCGTCGTCATCCCGTACGGCGGTGGCTCCAACATCGTGGGCGCGCTCGAGGCCGTACCGACGGAAACCCGCCAGGTTCTCAGCATCGACATGGGCCGGATGAACAAGGTCCTCGAGATCGACGAGACCTCGGGGCTAGCGCGGATCCAGGCCGGCGTGCTCGGCCCAGACATGGAGATCCAGCTCAACGCCAAGGGCTGGACGATGGGGCACTTCCCCGACTCGTTCGTGTGGTCGACGCTCGGCGGCTGGATCGCGACGCGATCGACAGGCATGCAGTCGGACAAGTACGGAGACATCGCCGACATCACCCGCGGCTTGCGCATGGTGATGGACGGGCAGGTGCTCGTGCTGCGTCCGCTGCCGTCCTCCTCGTCGGGTCCCTCCGTACGCGAGATGGTGCTCGGCTCGGAGGGCCGCCTCGGCATCATCACCGAGGCGTGGGTGAACGTGCACCGGCTCCCGCCCGTGCGCGAGATCCAGGCCTACTTCTTCCCCACCTACGACGCGGGCCTCCAGGCCATGCAGTGGATCACCGAGTCCGACGCGGCGCCGTCCATCACGCGCGTCATGGACGCCAACGAGACGCAGTTCTCGATGGCGAACGGCAAGAAGTCGAGCAGGGTCTCCCACCTCATGACCCGCGCGATTCAGGAGGTCATGACCCGCAAGGGCTGGGACCTCAACCAGATCGCGCTGGGCTTCGTGGGCTACGAGGGCACGGCGGTGCACGTCCGGTACGAGAAGTCGCTGGTCAGCAAGATCGTCAACCGCGCCGGCGGCATGAGCGTCGGCAAGGGACCGGGCGTCCTGTACGACCAGAAGAAGTACGACATCCCGTACATCCGCGACTTCCTGCTCGACCGCGGCATCCCCGCGGACGTGTCCGAGACCGCCACCCCGTGGGCGCTGCTCAAGCAGATCCATGACACGACGGTGGCGGCGGCGTCCAAGGCGATGGAGCAGGCGGGCGTGCAGGGGTTCATCATGTGCCACCTGTCGCACAGCTACCACTCGGGCGCGTGCCAGTACTTCACGTTCGCGATCAACGACTCGAGCGAGCGCAACATGGAGTCGTACGACCTCGTGAAGCGCGCGATCCAGCAGTCGTTCATGGACAACGGCGGCACGATCTCCCATCACCACGGTGTCGGCGAGGAGCACAGCCCCTGGCTCGACCAGGACATCTCGCCGGCCGGCGTGTTCATCCAGCGCAAGCTCTTCGACGGCGTCGACCCCGACCACCGGTTCAACCCCGGCAAGATCATCCACGAAGGGCTTCCGGGCATCTCAAGCAACTCTGTACAGCCGGAGTAGGGCGGCAGCCGCTCAGCGACAGGCCACTAGAAGCTGGGGTGGCCCGTCATTCGATGGCCGGGTCGGGTGATCGCGCCCTTTTCGAAGATCACAATGCTGTCGTAGAAATGCATGGCGCGCGTCGTGCTCGTGAAGTCGTCGACTACTAGTTCCGGCTCACGGGAGTGCCAGGCATTCAGNTTGTCCACGAGAGCCTTGGCGTACTCCATGAAGGTGCCCGGCTTGAGATAACCGCCCGAGTAGTCCTCTGGCCAGTAGCTGGTGTGGGTGTCTTCGACAAAGTAGATGCCATCGATCTTGACCAATGAATAGAGCTCTTCGAACGTGGCGATCTGCTGGTCCATCATGTGCCCCCCATCGTCGATGAGGATGTCGATGGGACCGACCATCTCAGCGAGCTTCCTCAGGAAGTCGCGATCGCCCTGGTCGCCGACCACGACCTTGATCCCGGGCCCTTCGAAGGCCTGGCAGCGGGGATCGATGTCGACGCCCCAGATCTTGGCCTTGGGGCCGAAGTACTCGGTCCACATCTGAAGTGACCCGCCATGCGACACACCGATCTCGACCACCACGATGTCTCGGTCTCGGAAACGGTCGAAGTACTGATGGTAGATATCGAAGTAGTGCATCCACTTGTGGATCAGACGCCCGTCNTTCGCCTCGAAGTGCCGGAGCAGAGGGTTGGTGCCTTGGGCGGACTCCACGACTCGCCGTCCACGCCAGCGAAAAGACTGGTCGACTCGTCTCGCCGCGGATCTCATTCCTGCGACTCGATCCTCCCCAAGAACAACCCTCAACGCCTTCGACACCTGCGCACGAATCATGACCGGAGGCTACCAGGACGAGGTAGAAGCACGGTGGGCATCGGCGGTTCAGGACGTCCGTCAGCGGATGAACGATACGGATGGCTGGAATCAACGCGGAAGCGCACGCGATCGGGTGACGAAGGTGGGCCGTGTCACCGGGCCGTAGGTGCTTGGGAACACCACGGCCCGGTTCACGGGCATCTCCGCTAGTCGGTGCGGAGCACGGCGCTTGGGGTCACCGTGTCCAACCAGCAGTAGGCGTTGGGGCGCCTGTGTTACCGCTGTACCGATACCTGCGTTGCGACGTGTGGGTCGATCGCTGTGACCAGCGGGACCGTGACGGCTAACAGTGCGGCGAGGAGGCCGAGAATGAGCGTGGTCCGGGCCGCCGGGCCGGGAAGAGCTTCCCTCAAAGCCGCCAGAAGACTGCCGTTCGACACCATGTCACCTCACCCCCCTCGCGTCCAGAGTTTTCCCTCGTGGGGATGGGGGATGGGGGTTCGTGAGGGACTTCTCATGGTCTGTCGAAACCTCGCTTCGCGCCGTTGCCGGTAGATTCGGCCCGTGAGCATCCGGGTCCAGCCGATCAGCGCCAGCGAGCACCTCAGCTACATTGCCGCGCGCGGTTCGGCGAGCTTCCTCCAGACCCCTGCCTGGGGCACGGTCAAGAGCGAGTGGAGAGCCGAGAGCCTGGGTTGGTACGACGGCGGCACGCTCATCGGAGCCGGGCTCGTCCTCTACCGCGACCTGCCGAAGATCGGCCGCTCGCTCGCGTACCTCCCCGAGGGCCCCATCCTCGACTGGTCCTCGCCGCAGGCGACCGGACTGCTCGAGCCGCTCGTCACGTACGTGTCGGNCCGCGGCGCGTTCGCCGTACGCATCGGGNCCACGATCGTGTGGCGCCGCTGGGGCACGGAGACGATCAAACGGGCCATCGCCGACGACCGCGTGACCCGGCTGTCCGAGGTTGAGCCGGACGCCATCGACCCGGCGGCGACCCGCCTGCGCGGGCAGCTGCGGCACCTCGGCTGGATCCCGCAGCACACCGACGAGGGCTTCGCCGCCGGCCAACCGGAGTTCAACTTCCAGCTGCCGCTGGCGGGCAGGACACCCGAGCAGTTGCTCTCCGGCATGAACCAGCTGTGGCGCCGCAACATCAAGAAGGCGGAGAAGGCCGGCGTCGAGGTGTCGCAGGGCGGTCGCGAGGACCTCGCGGCGTTCCACGCGCTGTACCTCGAGACGGCCTCGCGTGACGGCTTCACGGGCCGCCCGCTCTCGTACTTCCAGACCATGTGGGACGCGCTGCGCGCCGAGGATCCGGACCGGATCCGGCTGTACCTGGCGCACCACGAGGGTGATCTCGTCGCCGCGACGACGTGGGTGCGGGTCGGGACGCACGCCTGGTACTCGTACGGCGCGTCCTCCAACTCCAAGCGCGACGTCCGCGGGTCGAACGCGATCCAGTGGCGCATGATTACCGACGCGCTCGCCGCCGGAGCGACCGTGTACGACCTGCGCGGCATCACCGAGGGGCTCGCCGCCGACGACCCCGAGATCGGGCTCATCCAGTTCAAGGTGGGCACCGGCGGCGAGGCCGTTCAGTACCTCGGCGAATGGGACCTTCCGATCAACCGGGCGCTGTACGGGGCGTTCCGTGCGTACCTCGACCGCGCCCGCTACCTCGGCGTGGCCAAGGGGCTGTTGCGGCTGCCGACCCGGGGTGTACGGATGGTGCGGCAGCGGATGTTCCACCGCAACGCCACGACGATGCCGCTGCCGCCGGCAGGCGTCGCGCGGCCCGGCACGACACCGGATGTGGAGGCCTGAGATGAGCGTTGTGCTGCGCGTACCGGCAGCTGACTGGCGCGCCCACCAGCGACGTGTACTGGCGGCGACGCCCGGACTGGTGCCGGTGGCGAAGGGCAACGGGTACGGGTTCGGGCTGGCGCGTCTGGCGGCCGAGGCGGAGGCGCTCGGCGTCGACACGCTGGCGGTCGGTACCGGAGCCGAGGTGGCGGCAGTCCGGGATGTGTTCGGTGGCCGCATCGTCGTGCTCCAGCCGTGGCGGCCCGGCGAGCCGGGCGCCGAGGAGCTGCTGGCGGACGAGCGGGTCATCCACACCGTCTCGCGGGTCGCCGACCTCGAGCACCTGTCCGCGAGTGGCCGACGCCCTTCCGTACTGATCGAGCTGCTCACGTCCATGCGGCGGCACGGGCTGGACGTGAGCGAGCTCACGGATGTGCGGCGGGTGCTGGGCGCAGACGGCGTCGACGTGGTCGGCTGGACCGTCCACCTGCCAATGCCCGCGGCCACCGGCGGCAACGCGCCGGAGGCGGAGCGGCTGGCGAAGGCGGGCCTGGCCGTACGCACATTGCCCACCTGGTTCAGCCACCTCACGGGAGCCGACTATGACCGGCTCCGCGCCACCTTGTTCACCGGGACGAGGCTGCGGATCGGTACGGAGCTGTGGCTGGGCGGATCCGTAGCCCGCCGCACCACCGCCACCGTCCTCGACGTGCACAAGGTCAAGCGCGGCGAGAAGGTCGGCTACTGGCAGCGCACGATGCCCGCTGACGGCCACATCGTCGTCGTCAGCGGCGGCACGGCCCACGGCATCGCGCTCGAGGCGCCGACGTCCGCGGCGACCCCCCGGCAGCGCGTGGTCTCCGCCGTGAACGGCTCGGTCGAGGCGCTCGGCTGGGCCCGCAGCCCGTTCACAATCGGCGGCAAGAAGCGCTGGTTCGTCGAGCCCCCCCACATGCAGGCCTCGATGGTCTTCCTCCCAGGCTCACGCGGCGTGCCCGGAGTAGGCGACGATATCCCCGTCGAGCTCCGCCTCACGACCGCCACCGTCGACGAGGTCGTACTCGAGGACTGAGGCCCCGCCGTTGTGGACGGCGCTCGGTCCCGTCGCTGCGCTCAGCGGTGACCTGCGGCCGCGCTCGGCGAACTTGCGCTTCGTAAGACTCCATAGAGGATCATCGGTCGCTGCGTTCCATTGGGGTTTCTCCTGGGGGCGGTGTGCGCCGGGCATTGTGACTCCCAAGTCCTCCGGCAAGCACAGTCAATCGCGGGATCTGCCTTCGCGGAGCCCCTCAGTCAGTGGCCATACAGAGCCGTACGCGGAAGGGTCAGGCCCTCTATCTCGCACAGGCCGGGGCGCGCGTGATCCCGGGTAGGTACCGAGAGCTTTCGTCAGCTGTCAGGGGGTCGCCGATCCTGCTGCACAGGTCAGTCTTGACTGATGCACGATCGATCGTCCAGGTCCGTACGATGCCGCTCTCTCCGGTCGCGGCGAGCAGGGCGCCATCAGCGATGAACCTGGTCTCGTACGCGCTGTTCAGCGACCCGTCCAGCTCGAACATGACCGATTGGTCCTTGAGGTTCCAGACCCAGAGCAGTCCGTCCGCCGAGGCGGCCGCCACCGTATTGGCGTCCGGAGTGATCGCTAGTCCGTAGATCGCCGACAACGCGTCCTTGTGCTCCTGGGCCAGCACCGGAACCCGGGGGTCGTTCAAGTTCCACACGCTCACAGTGCCCACATCGGTCCCGATCACGAGAAGGCCTCCGTGCCCTGTGATCTGGACGGAAGGAGTCGCGTCGGTCCGAATGGTCGCGGTGTTGGAAGGGCTGGCTGGGTTACTCGTGTCCCATACCTGGACCTGGTCCCCGGCCAGGCTCACCGTGAGGATCGGACGCTCGGGGTCGAATGCCACGATCATTGGTGTGTCAGCGCTCAGACTGGACACCGGGTGCCATGATCCGTCGTCGGACCGATTCACGATCTCGACGGTCGCACCCTGGCTCGGAGCCACAGCGAGAAGGTCACCGGTCGCGTCGAACGAGATCGACCGTATCGCTCC
>JGI24131J36419_10000737_pt1 | contig 11822 bp, 10 predicted proteins | sample BarGraNGADG00211_2_FD_36419 | JGI IMG/M metagenome (IMG submission 36419) | reverse complement strand
GATAATCGGGATCTGCCGGTAGCAGCACGCCTTGCATCAGCAAAAGCCTTGAGGATGACCCACCTGCAGAAAATTTTACTGTTTCTGTTTTCCCTGCTTATTTCAGTCGGATTGTGGATGTACATTCAAATTACCAGTAATCCGATTGCTGAAAAATCATTTACCATTCCGATAGTCAGTCAGAATGCGAGTCTACTTGAAAACCGCAATTTGAGTGCTATTTATCCGGTATCAAGTGTAACGGTCAATATAATCGGAAGAAAAAATACAATGGATTTTTTCACAGAAGCAGATATAAAGGCCTATATTGATTATTCGAGCATTACTACTACCGGTGTTGCGGATCTTCCGATTGACATCTCATCGGACAACTCCGAGTATTTCCGGGTAACAAGCCAGAGTAAGGAAACCATAAAGGTGAATGTCTTTGACCCGAACGGTTAAGCGTTCATTTTTCCCCGCAGTGGGTATATTTATTTGTGTATGGAGGAATTTATGAAAAGAATGTTTGGAACTGACGGAGTAAGAGGAATAGCAAACAAGGAACTGACGCCGGATCTGGCTTACAGGCTTGGTGTTGCAGGTGCAATGATACTTGCCGGCGAAACGAGTCACAAACCAACGATTCTGATCGGGTGCGATACGAGAATTTCATGCGGTATGCTTGAAGCCGCTTTAACTGCAGGGATATGTTCTGCAGGAGCAGATGTTTTTCTCTGCGGCGTGGTTCCCACACCGGCCGTTGCATACCTCACTTCAAAATATAAATGCGAAGCCGGGATTATGATTTCTGCATCGCATAATTCCTATGAGTATAATGGAATAAAGTTTTTTTCAGAAAATGGATTTAAGTTGCCAGATGATACGGAAGATGAAATTGAAGCAATGGTCCGCGCATATGACGAAAGTGCATTTAAGCGTCCGCTCGGAGGTCAGATTGGTCAAAGAATATTCATGAAAGAAGCTGCACATGAGTATGAAGAGCATATCAAGAGAAGACTCAGCGTTGATCTTTCTAATTTGAAGATTGCAATTGACTGTGCAAATGGTTCAGCCAGCGCAATTGCTCCGGATCTGTTTAAAGACCTGGGGGCTACGATATTTGTGACCAGTAATCAGCCGGACGGACTGAATATCAATCGAAACTGCGGCTCAACCAGTATGGGAAACCTTCGTGACCTGATTCGCCGCGAAGGCTGTGATATTGGCCTCGCCTTTGACGGGGATGCGGACCGCCTGCTTGCAATGGATGAATACGGAATTCCGGTTGACGGGGACGCAATTCTTGCCATTATCGGATTGGATATGAAGGAAACCAAAGAACTCAAATCCAATACAATTGTTGTAACGGTTATGAGTAATCTGGGTCTTGATATTATGGCCAGGGAGCACGGTCTGGAACTGGAGAAGACAAAAGTCGGAGACAGATATGTTTTAGAGAAAATGCTTGCAGGAGGATTTAATCTCGGAGGCGAGCAATCAGGCCATGTTATTCTGCTTGACCATTCTACAACTGGAGACGGCATCCTGACGGCACTCGCACTTTTGCGTGTTCTGGTCAGAAGAAAAAAACCTCTTTCCAAGATAGCAAGTGTGATTTCAGTGCTTCCGCAGGTTCTCAAGCCTGCCCGTATCCCCGAAGATAAGAAACATAAGGCCCTCGAAGACAAAGATCTGATTGCAGTTATTAAGAAATATGAGAAGTCCCTTGATGGCCGCGGACGAATTCTCGTACGTGCTTCCGGAACAGAACCAATGATCCGGGTAATGATCGAAGGGGAAGATCTGACCGAAATCAACGCTATGGCAGAACATCTTGTTGAACTAATTGTTGCACGNTACGGTGCATAAAAGACATAAATATTCAGCAAAACAAAAGGAGAGAAATGTATGTGTGGAATTGTAGGATATATCGGAGAAAAAGATGCTTTACCCATTCTGATAAGTGGATTAAGGCGTTTGGAATACAGGGGATATGACTCTTCAGGAGTAGCATTTCTGCAGGACGACACATTAAAAGTAATCAAAAAGCAGGGCAGACTTAAAATTCTGGAGGATCTTCTTGTTGAAGAGGGCTATCTTGATTCGGAAAATGTCCCGCTTATTCAAAAGAATATCCATATGGGTATCGGACATACTCGATGGGCGACGCATGGTGCGCCAAGTGATGAAAATTCTCATCCCCACCTTTCAAACAACGGACGCCTATGTGTCGTCCATAATGGAATTATTGAAAACTATATTGAACTAAGACAGCTCCTTATAGAAAAAGGATACACATTCCTGTCGGAAACAGATACGGAAGTCCTTGCGCACTTGATCGAATTCCACTATCTCACAAACTGCAACAATGACCTGTTCTTTGCTGTTCAGACGACTCTTCTGGAAGTTGAGGGTTCATATGCGCTTGGAGTTCTCTGCACAGACTATCCGGATACCATTATAGCCGCCCGAAAAGACAGTCCTCTTGTCATAGGTATTGGAGAAGGTGCAAATTTTATTGCTTCAGACATTCCGGCCCTCCTTCCGCATACACGTGAAGTTCTGATAATTGAAGATAACGAAATTGTTGTTCTCAAGAAGGACTCTGTAAAGCTGTATGGGATCCACGGCAACCAGATACAAAGGGAAGCTATTCATATCGACTGGGACGCTGAAGCCGCCGAGAAGGGCGGATACGAGCACTTCATGATGAAAGAGATGTATGAGGAGCCCAAAGCTGTCCGTTCGACTGTCGGACCTCATATCCGCAACGGCAAAATCTTTTTCGAGAAATTTCCTTTGACAACAGAACAGATTAAGGCAGCGAGCAATATTCACATTATTGCCTGCGGGACTGCTTATCACGCTGGCTGTGTCGGACAATATGTATTCGAAAAGCTCTGNCGTATACCGGTTATTGTTGATGTAGCATCAGAATTCCGTTACAGGGATCCTCTGATTGATGCCAGATCNATCGTTATTATTATCAGTCAGTCAGGAGAAACTCTGGATACCCTGGCCGCCATGCGCGAAGCAAAAACCCGCGGGGCATCGATTATTGCAATAGTCAATGTTGTCGGCAGCTCCATTGCCCGGGAAGCCGATTATGTGCTTTACACCAATGCCGGTCCGGAAATTGCCGTTGCATCGACCAAGGCATATAATACGCAGCTATCATGCGTGTACCTCCTTGCCTTTGAGATGGCCCATATGATAGGCAAAATCACCGATGAAGAATACGGATACTATCAGGATCAGCTCATGAAAATCCCGGAAATGATTGCCGAAGTTCTCGAACGGCAGTCGGAGATTCAACGCTTCGCATCCCAGCACTTTAATGCAGAAAGCATTTTTTATATCGGACGCGGACTCGATTATGCACTTTCGATGGAGGCATCCCTCAAGCTTAAAGAGATTTCCTACATTCATTCCGAGGCATATCCGGGCGGGGAACTCAAGCACGGAACCATCGCACTCATCGAAAAAGGCACACTTGTCATATGCCCGCTTACCCAGGATGCACTCATGGATAAGATGATTTCCAACATACAGGAAGTCAAGGCAAGAGGAGCTGTCGTTCTGGGAATCACTACAGAAAAACAGACCCGTGCTGCAGATGTCTGTGATCAGATATTCTATATACCCGATGTAGATCCGCTTCTGGCACCGATTGTTGCCGTGACGCCCTGCCAGCTCTTTGCTTATTACATGTCNGTATACAAAGGCTGTGACGTNGATAANCCGAGAAATCTTGCGAAAAGCGTAACTGTGGAATAAAAGAACGCTACTTTTTGNCGGCTTTCTCATTTTCCAGGACATCGCGGTAATGCGAGAGGAGCTGCTTTTGATCTTGCGGCAGTTCCGGATACTCAGGGTCGATTTTGCGCAGTGTGTCNAGTAGGATTTCCGTCACCAACGCACGTGCGAACCACTTGTTGTCGGCCGGCACGACATACCAGGGGGCAGTTTCGGTTGAAGTATTNCGGATCATATCCTCGAGAGCAGACTGGTACTCGTGCCAAAGCTTGCGNTCTTCAAGGTCGCCTGCANTGAATTTCCAATTNTTGGANGGGTCTTCAATTCTGTCAAGAATTCGATTCTTCTGTTCATCTTTTGAAACGTGCAGGAATATTTTGATCGGAATAATACCGTTCTCAAAAAGATAGCGTTCAAAATTGTTAATCTGGCGGTAACGCTTTTCCCAGATGTCGCTCTTGACGCAGTCCTTTGGAAGCGGCTGGTTTTGCGGCAGATTGTGGACTTTGGCTACGAGTACTTCTTCGTAATGGGAACGGTTGAATATGCCGATATTCCCGCGCTGCGGGACTTCTTTTGCAATTCTCCAAAGATAATCATGGTCAAGTTCATTGGCGGAGGGTGCCTTAAAACAAACCACCTGGCAGCCCTGCGGATTAAGTCCGCTGGTTACATGCTTGATGGTGCCGTCTTTGCCGGCTGCATCCATTGCCTGAATAATAAGAAGAACGGCATGTGTATTCTGTGCATATAATTTGTCCTGAAGGACTGCGATTTCTATAATTTTACCGCGCATTTTCTCCTCCACCTGTGGCCTGTCTGATTCCGAGTAGTGGGATGTGTCATTGCATTTTACATCAGANAAACGNAAATCTTTGCCGTTACTAAAACAATAAGCTGCTGTTTTCATGATTTACCTCCTTCACATAATCGTACTATTCATTGTAGCTGTTTTGTAAAGCCGATGTAAAGATGTTGACAGCGAAAGAATGCCTGTTATATCATGTATATAACAGTTGTTANATAAACAAACATGTTGTAGGGGAGGCGTCAAAAATGCTCCTTTCTGTAGATTTTGAAAATGAAATGCCTATTTATATGCAGATATATGAACAGATTGTCCTTGCTATTTCCAACGGTAATCTTGTGCCGGGTGAAGCACTGCCGTCTGTACGCAGTTTATCAGCGGATATCGGTGTAAATATTCATACAGTCAACAAGTCATATGCCATTCTGCGGGATGAAGGATATTTGAAGATGAGCCATAGGTCCGGGGCTACCGTATCCATGACTNTGCCTGACAAATTCCTGATCATTCCTTCCATGGAGGACCGGCTTCGCCAGCTTTCTGCNCAGGCAGCCGCTCATGGTATTGGACAGCAAGAATTTGTCAGGATGGCGGAAAATGCCTTTNTGGACGCATCCNGGAAAAGCTAGNCGGGTCATCACGGGATTTCAAAGTAAGTCGGTGAAGAGTACAGCAAGTCGAAGCAAACCAGAGAAATCGGGAGATAATGTGAATGGAAAACCTATCTCAAACGTATTTTTTTATTTTCGCACTAAGTGAGGCAATCTGTCTGGTTACCGGAATTCTTCTGTCGATTCTGCCGCATATCACGAGAANGAGCCTTCTTTTCGGAGTGAGAATTCCTGATNCTGCAAAAAGTCACCCTGGTGTCATACATTTGAAACGTACCTACATGTCAATTATGATCGGCGCTANGGTCTTAGTCCTTGCAGCCGGTGCATGGCTGTATTTTGTCAGGCCGGACAGTGCATTTCTTCTATCTTTGTATCAGCCTACCATTCTTCTGGCTGCACAATTTGCAGTTTTCATCCCCTTGTGGAAGAAATCAATAAATATCAAGACTGAAAATGGATGGAAGGTTCACAACATTGGAACTTCACAGACGGCATCAGCCGGTGTGAAGGGCCGCCTAAAAAAAATGCCTCGTGCCTGGTATGTAATCTGTACAGGACTTTGTGTACTGGCTGTTATTTCAGGCTTGGCAGTGTACCCTTCGATGCCCGATACTATTGTTACTCATTGGAACGGCAATATGGAAGCTGATGCCTGGGCTGCCAAGTCCCTGATGGATGTATTTATCATGCCGCTGATCGCTTTTGGGATGCTCCTTATCATGCTGGGGAGCAATATAATTCTCTATTTTACAAAACTGCAGGTATCTCTGGAGAATCCGGTTCTTTCCTATGCCCAGCATAAATTGTACCGTCGTATGATGAGTCATATGCTGGGATTTATCACTTTGATAATGANATTGATGTTTATNCTTATGATGCCCATGGTTCTGAATTTGTANGTTCCGTCAGCANCTGTAATGTATACAGGTATTTTTGTTCTAACGATTCTTATGCTTATACCGCCTGTCGGACTGTCTGTAAAAGCAGGGCAGGCCGGCAGCAAGCTTAAGCCGGTTTTGTCGTCACAGGAAGAAAAAGAGATGCAATCATTTTCGACACTCTCTTTTGGACGGGTTATTGACCGAGGGGATGATTCATATTGGAAACTGGGGTTATTCTACTATAATAAAGACGACCCGAGTCTTTTTGTTGAGGATCGGTTCGGCAGCAATGGAGGAATCAATCTGGCAAAAGCATCCGGAAAGATTATTGTTGCTGTACTTGCTCTACTTGTAATTGCAGCGTATGGATTTTCAACATTACTATTTATAAACATGATGTAATTTTATCGTTTCCCAATTGCAAACTCTTTTATACATACATTGACAAAGNAACTGATATTATGACTATAATATTCTTGTACATATCGGAAACACATCAAATTCAAACATTCCCGAAAATCAAAAAAGAGGTAGAAAAATGATTGATGGTATACAAGTTTCAGATCTGCTTGACATTTCAAAGACGATTGCCAGGCAAATTTTCGAAAACAGGACCTACGTTTGGGAGGTTCTCCCGGATATCCAGACATTCATCCTTAAGCTCGGCCCTACTTTGAATCCTGATGAGTACAATAAAGTAGGAGATGATGTATGGATTTCTAAAACAGCGCACATTTTCCCCTCTGCTTATATTGGGGGACCCTGCATAATTGATCATGAGGCAGAAATTCGCCACTGTGCTTTTATCAGGGGCAGCGCCATAATCGGTAAAAAAGCTGTTGTCGGTAATTCGACCGAAATAAAGAACGTTATTCTTTTTGACGGTGTTCAGGTACCGCACTATAACTATGTCGGAGATTCCGTGCTTGGATATAAGGCTCATATGGGAGCGGGTTCGATCACATCAAATGTTAAATCCGACCGCACACTCACAGCTGTCCGCGTTGGGGACGAACTGCTCGGCACGGGCATGAAGAAGTTTGGCGCCATTATTGGTGATCATACGGAAATCGGATGCAACTGCGTTTTGAATCCGGCGACGATTATTGGCAGAAATTCCGTGATATACCCGTTGTCTATGGTTCGCGGTTTTGTGCCGGCTTCGAGCATTTACAAAAAGCAGGGTGAAGTAATAGGCAGAAGAACAGACTGATTTAGAAGCANTANNGATATCAATCGAACATATACTTATATAAGAAAAACATCCGGGGGTTCAAATCCCCGGATGTTAAGTATATTTATNATAAAAATTGATTGCACGTCAAGATAATCAGATAACGCGTGTACGGATCTTGTTATATGCTTCATGAGCAATCCGGCGGACTTCCGGATCAGGATCTGCATATGCCAATTTCTTGACATATTCTTCACATTGCTTTGCACAGATTAATCCAACAGACTCAGCAGCAGCTGCTTTAACGGCAGAAACCGAATCTCTAAGCAACGGAATAAGCTGTGTACCGGATTCATATGTAGGAATCTGTCCCAAAGACCTGGCAACAGCTTCTCTGACCTCATCATCCGGATCATCAACCATTTTAGCAAGTGCTCCGAGATTATGCTTCTTGCCAAGCTTATCTATCTTCTCAATTACTCGTTCAATTCTTGCCATAATGTTTTCCCCCTCAGGAAGTATCACATCTATTGCCTAAATTATGCGCTGTTCTTTACATAAAAGCTAGTTGATTGATTTCGATAATTTGTTAAATTAGTGTGTCTATATTGTGAATGATATCTCTATAACCAATAAACCGCATAAACTACTATTGTAAACTTATAAAAGCACGTAACGTTACGCGATATGAGTGATTTTCATATCGCGGTTATGATATAATTCAACATGAATCTGAAAAAGNTATCATCACAACAATTTGAAGAAATATGTCAGCAATTGTGAACAGATATGAAAGTGGGGAAAGTAGAAGATGTATAAAAAATGTGCNGTTTGTCTTTTAGCAATATTATTTATTCTTCCTGTATTATCATCTTGCTCCAAAACACCGGTCCTGAAGACTGAAACGACACAACAAGACACTTCCTTACAAGATACATCATCTTCTGATATGACACAGGACCTTTCGGAAACCACAGCATCAACAGATACAACGCCTGTTTCTGATGTGACGTCGTATCCCACAAGTACTGCTGTTGTTTCGGCAAGGCCCGTTGATGGATCCGGGCACCTTCAGGTAATCGGGACAAATCTTTGCAATGAAAAAGGTGAGCCAGTTCAGTTGAAGGGTATGAGTCTTCATGGCCTCCAGGCAGTAGGTGATTTTATAACAAAGGCAAGTTTTCAGACTCTTGCAGAGGATTGGGGCTGTTCGGTGATACGTTTGCCGCTTTACACTGAATCGAATTGCTACATAAAGTATCCGGATAAGTATTATGAAGTGCTTTGCAAAGGTATTGATCAGTGTATTGAGCAGGGCGTGTATGTCATTGTCGACTGGCATATTTTGTCGGACGGAAATCCGATGACATATCTTGCGGAGTCCCTCGATCTTTTTTCGAAAATTTCAGAAAAATATGGGGAATCTCCGAATGTGATTTATGAAATTTGTAATGAGCCAAATAGTGGTAAGACGGGTGAAGAGTCAAAAACAGTAACCTGGAGCAAAGATGTTAAGCCTTATGCGGAAAAGGTTGTAGCAGCGATTCGTGCAAATGACCCGGACAACATCATAATTATCGGAAGTCCAAACTGGAGTCAGGATGTCGATATTGCAGCAGCTGATCCGGTTGCGGGAACCAATTTAATGTATTCACTTCATTTCTATGCCGGATCACACGGTCAGGAGCTCCGCGATAAAATGGACACAGCCATGAAGCTGGGAGCGGCACTGTTTGTAACGGAATGGGGAGACACAGATAATACGGGAAATGGTCTTCTATATTTGGACGAATCCGATGTATGGCTGGATTATTTGGATAAAAACATGATAAGCTGGTGTAACTGGTCGATTGGAAGTTCCATCGCCGAGAAATCCAATGCCCTCAAAATGAGTTCAGCTATTTTGACGCCTGAAGAGAAGTCTGCTGCCCACTGGCCGGATAGTTTTCTGACGACGTCAGGTCTATATGTAAGAGGCAAACTTCTTGGAATATCAAATATTGAAAGCTGAGGATTTTTGATACATGCATAGACGACTTCGTTTTTTATTGCTGATAATTGTTTTATCGATGGCGACCGGTTGTTCACTTTCTGCTTCCGGCATAAAGACGCAGAATCTGCCGGAACGTCCGGATGCTCAAATATTCAACACCGGGTCTGCTGCTTCTTCGGAAACAACGTCAGCGCCGACAGCAGTTCCGACATCGACTCCGATACCGACGCCGACTATGACCCCTACCCCGATGCCCACTGTGACCCCAACCCCCTCCGTAAAGGAAGTTGTCGTTAGTTTTACGGGTGACTGCACGCTAGGTCAAAATAAAGGACTTGCAGGAAACAGCAACAGTTTTGCAAGTGTAGTAGGTACGGATTATGCCTATCCATTTAAGAACGCTGTTGATATTTTAAACAAAGATGATCTTACCCTTGTCAATTTCGAGGGTACGTTAACCGATTCAACATCACCGAGGGATAAAGAATTTGTATTCAAAGGTCCTGCCGAATATGTTAACATTTTGAAGCTTGGCAGTGTGGAAGCTGTTAACCTTGCGAACAATCATTCCTATGATTACTGGGATAAGGGTCTGAAAGACACGGAAAACACACTCGATGCAGCAGGTATTAAATGGAGCCTCGATGATTCTTATGCAATTTACCAGTCAGGCGGGGTTAAAATCGGTATGGCTGGTTTCGTTTTCCCGGGAGATCTTACTCCGATTTATGCAGCCATTGACTATCTTCGCAGTCAGGGCTGCGAAATTGTGATTATTTCCGTACATGCCGGTGTTGAAAGAATGTATACGCCGGAAGCGGCCCAGGTCGATATGGCCCATGCAATTATTGATTACGGGGCCGATATTTATATCGGGCACCATCCGCACAGACTTCAGCCTATTGAGCTCTATAACGGGAAATATATCCTCTATAGCCTATCCAACTTTACTTTTGGAGGACAGCCGTATCTCACTGATCCGGATTCCGCGATCGTACAGTGTACTTTTTCCGTTTCCATAGAGACAGATAAGGTAGTCGGATATAAACTGCATGTAATTCCCTTTTCCATGACTACGAATTTTCCCGGGAATGATTATTGTCCTATTCCTTATGACAAGGGATCTGACGGATATCAAAGTGTAATGGATAAGCTGAAATGGTCCGACGATCTTGAATGATGACCCTGGGGTTTCGTGTAAAGATTGACGAATCTGTTAGTCCTTGTTACTATTCTTTTAGCAATAAGAGGGTGCAGGCATAAAGTCTGCTGTCTGAAAGGCGGTTCAGGATATGACACAAGCCAAAGTACTGGTAATTATGGGAAGCGACTCGGATTTTCCTGTTATGGAAAGTTGTTTCAAACTACTAAATAAGTTTGGCATTCCTTATGATGCGAAGATCTGTTCGGCTCACCGGTCGCCTTTTCAGGCGGCAAAGCTTGCATCATCTGCCAAAGAGCAGGGGTTTGGAGTGATTATTGCAGCCGCTGGTCTGGCAGCACATCTTCCCGGGGTTCTGGCAGCCTATACGATACTGCCTGTTATCGGAGTACCCTGCAAATGCGGTGCGTTACAGGGAGTTGATGCTTTGTATGCAATTGTTCAGATGCCTACGGGAATTCCCGTTGCGACGGTTGCGATAGATGGAGCTGCCAATGCCGCAATTTTGGCAGCGCAGATTCTAGCCCTCGGCAGCGAACTGCTTTCTAAGAAGCTCACTGCATATAAAGAAGAACTGGAAGCATCGGTCGAGCAGAGAAATGATCGTCTGGCCGAAAAGCTTGCGTCAATCGGGGAGTGATTTACATACATGAGTAAACGTGATTGGGATGAGGAGTGCGGCGTCTTTGGTGTGCTGGATACGGAAGGTGTATTGGAGGATGCGGCCAGAATGGCCTATTTCGGACTATTCGCACTTCAGCACAGAGGACAGGAATCTGCCGGTATCGCTGTAAATCAGAACGGGACAATATTCTGTCATAAGGAACAGGGCCTGGTTGTTGAAGTGTTCAGTGAAATGACCCTGCAGACAATGAAGGGTCATGCTGCTGTTGCACATGTGCGCTATCCGTCTTCGGATGAATCAGGGTATGATTCCATTCAGCCAATGCAAATTAAGTCCCGGTCAGGTCATCTTGCCATTTCACACAACGGAGCGATTACAAATGCCGGTGAAATCAGAAATCAATTAAAGCAGTCCGGAGCTATTTTCCAGACATCTGCGGATTTTGAAGTCCTGCTTTCCCTTTTAGCCAGAAATCGAATCACTACGGAGTGCATTGAGGATGCGATTCTTTTAATGATGGCCGAAATCAGGGGCGCCTATTCGATGGTTATTATGACAAATAACAAACTGGTCGGAGTGCGGGATCCTCTGGGGATAAGACCCCTTGTTCTCGGACAAAAAGGCAGCTGTTATGTGCTGGCTTCCGAGAGCTGTGCCCTGGATGCCGTAGGTGCCAAAATGATTCGGGACATACTGCCCGGGGAGGTCATTACGATTTCCAAAGAGGGTATTTCCTCCCATTACTTTGTACCGCAGGAAACAGCACAGAAAAAGGGTCGGATATGTATATTTGAATTTGTATATTTTGCCCGTCCCGACAGTATCAT
>JGI24131J36419_10000736_pt1 | contig 11825 bp, 9 predicted proteins | sample BarGraNGADG00211_2_FD_36419 | JGI IMG/M metagenome (IMG submission 36419) | reverse complement strand
GTATGTCAATGTTCATATTAGATAATTATCAGCTATAAAAAAATTACGCAGTAAGGTAAGAAATATTTTAGAATTTCCACCAAAAAATTAATTAGGAAAATGGCAGGATTATACTGCAGAATATCTTCGTTAAATTTTTATAAACCAGCTGAGCATAGGCATTGGAACAGGAGTCAATTTACCATCAATAGAAATGCCTGCAAAGCCGAATTGGAAGGCTCTGTTTGGTCTGTTTGATACTCTTATCCCAGGAACAATTATTGCAAAGCTTCCACTCTTAGTGTAGATAAAAGAATCTCCGACAAACGAAACTTTATTGGTAATTCTGAAAAGACATCCGACAGAAAATAATGGAGCACTTGCAGAGGTACGACTGGTTGTCCCGAATGAACTACTGCCGGAGCCGCTACTACNTGAGAGCATGGCATAACCGGCTGTAATATTAAAATTGTTTCTGGAATTACCGAAAGTGACAACTCCATAAGGCAACGCTCCAACAGAGCCCCAGTCTGCCCAACTTAATGTTCCGGCCAGAAGACCAAGTCCAAAGTGCAGGTTTTCATTTGCACTGAATGTTGTTTTGACTGTGAGAACAATTGGTACTGCCAACCATGTTGACATTGCACCTACAGTTAAGCCGTCTGTAACACCATATTGAATATCAGGTCCCCACCAGTTAAAAAGGGCATAACAATCACCCTTTTTCATCCTTAAACCGTTAGTTGTAAGAAAATACCTTGTAGCGAACATATTATTTCCAATTAAAGTTCCCGACTTTAAATCACTGGCTGTAAGTTCGCGGATAGATTTTATCTCGTGTTTTGGAATGTACAGCCTGCCTATTTCTTTTGTTTCCAGTAAAACTTCTCTTTCGTCCTGACTAATAATCAGACCGTAATATTCAGTGCCATCGTTTTTAGTAATTACGTAGGTCTTTACCGGCTGAGGGTTGACTTTTAAAGTATCCTGTGCATTTATAATCAGACAGTAGCTGATCATAAAAAGTACAAGAATGGTCGATTTAAATTTCCCGGGATATTTCATTTTATAGGTTTTAAAAATGAATAAATGCACTTATCAGCAATAGTGAACCTGAAAATTATTTTTCTGAGTTTTTTAAATTTCCGTAGATGTAAAGTGAATGATATATGGGAGTGAAATTGTGCAACTCGCCTGCAGTATTTATTATTTCATGAATCCTGGGGTCGCAGAACTCAATAACTTTGCCTGTTTCAATATCAATAAGATGATCGTGTTGTCNGCACTGGTATGCTCTTTCAAACTGAGCAATATTTTTTCCGAACTGATGCTTAATTACCAGATTNCAGCTGAGCAATAACTCTATNGTGTTATATAACGTAGCTCTGCTTACCCGGTAGTTTTTATTCTTCATGAATATATACAGCGACTCAATATCAAAATGACCTGTACGAGAATATATCTCGTCGAGTATTGCAAATCTTTCAGGTGTCTTTCTGTGACCTTTCTTCTCAAGAAATTCAGTGAAGATCTTCTTAACTGTTAGTTTGGTATCGTCACTAATCATATTTGGTCTAATTTAATATAATAACAAAAGTAGCATTTTTGGCGGATATAGAAAGGATGCAGTAATATTAAATTATTAACGAAAATCTTCGACCCTTTTAACATTTTCAATACCATTGATATTTGAAATTTTCAGAATAAGATTGTTAAGGTCTTTTGTATGATGAACATATAAATCTATTTCACCTTCAAATATGCCGTTCTGAACAGATATGTTAACGTGGGTCATATTTACTTTAAGTTCTGAAGAGATAATATTCGTTATATCGTTTACGAGTCCGATCCTGTCGATTCCTGTCATACTTATCCTTGCAAGGAAAGAGACAAGTTTATGGATTGCCCATTTAACTGCAATGATCCGGTTCCCCTCATTCGACATTATTCTGATAGCAACAGGACATTTAGGTTTATGAATTATAATTGCACCTTCCGGTGAATGGTATCCCGTGACCTCATCTCCGGGAATAGGGTTGCAGCATTTTGCAATTTCATAAGACTGTTCTGCATTATCAACATTTTCTCTAAGCAGAAATGGAACGCTGTTATCAATCTTATCCTTATTTAGTTCAGTATCTTTTTTTTCTTTTTTTGACCCAATCAGTTTTAGCTCCCAGTATTTAATGACATTTTTTGGCGGTGTCTTATTTACTATTTTTTTCAGATTATCGAGGTTTATTGTGCCAAGTCCGATTCCGGAATAGAGTTCATCTTTATTTAATACTTCATAGGCAGAAAGAAGATTCTTAAGAATTTCAGCATTTGCAGTAAGACCAAGTTCTTTTAATTTAAAGTCAAGAATTTCCATCCCTTTCTGAATGCTGTCTTTCGATTCGAGCTTTAGTGCATTTTTAATCGCCTCCTTGGCTTTTGAGGTCCTGACAAATGAAAGCCATTCTTTTTCAGGTTTCGCTATGTTGGAAGTTATTATTTCCACCTGGTCGCCACTCATTAGGATTGAGTTAATTGGATTTAACTTATAATTTATTTTTGCCCCAATAGCTATATTTCCAACCTCAGTATGTATTTCATATGCAAAATCAAGAGCAGATGCCCCTTTAGGCAGACTGACNAAAGTTCCTTTAGGAGTAAAAACCATTATCTCTGAAGAGAAAAGGTTCATTTTGAACTCATCCAGAAACTCAATAGGATCTTCATGAGGATTCTCAAGCATCAGACGGATTTTTTTGATCCATTTGTCGAGTTCACTCTCAGGCGATTCATCACCTTTGTATTTCCAGTGAGCAGCATAACCCTTTTCTGCTATTTCATCCATTCGCTTACTTCTGATCTGAATCTCAACCCATTTACCTTCGGGCCCCATAACAGTAAGATGCAATGCCTCGTAACCATTTGGTTTAGGACGACTTACCCAGTCTCTAAGCCTGTCAGGTTTTGGCAAATATGAATCGGTTATAATTGAGTAAATATTCCAGCATTGGGTTTTTTCAGGAATACCGGGTACAGGTTCAAATACTATCCTTACAGCCAGAACATCATAAACTTCTTCAAACGGAACATTTTTTGCCTGCATCTTATTCCAGATAGAAAAGATGGATTTAGGTCTTCCGCTGATGTCGAATTTTAACCCTGCCAGAGTAAGTTTTTCAATTATAGGAAGTGAGAATTTATTTATCAGAGAAATATACTTCTTCTCACTATGTTTCAGTTTAGCTGTAATTTCCTCATAGATTTGCGGCTGCCGGAATTTGAAGCTAAGATCCTCTAATTCACTTTTAATTGCATATAATCCAAGTCTGTGAGCGAGCGGAGCGTATAAAAAAATTGTTTCTCCGGCAATTTTCATTTTTTTATGCTCAGGCATCGAATCGAGTGTTCTCATGTTATGCAGACGGTCTGCAATTTTGATCAGAATTACCCTCAGATCGTCAGAAAGTGTGAGCAACATCTTTCTGAAGTTCTCTGCCTGAAGCGAAGAGGAATTTTCTTTATTGTAGGTACCTGATATTTTTGTAAGTCCGTCAATCAGTGAAGCTATCTTTGGATCAAAATCCCTTTCAACATCTTCAAGTGTATAATCAGTATCTTCTACCACATCATGAAGAAGAGCGACAGCAATAGATTTGGCACCAAGACCTATCTCCTGATTAACTATTTTGGCAACAGATATTGGATGTATAATATATGGCTCTCCCGATTTCCTCCTCATGTTCCAGTGAGCTTCATTGGCAATTTTAAATGCCTTGTCAATCAGCTCCCTGTCTCCTGGCTTATTACACCTTAGAAGGTTATTTACAAGAGTATCATATTCAGATTGAATACGGTTTTTATCTTCTTCATCAAAAATATCCTTGTTCCCCATAAAATTTCTCAGCAACTCCTTTTTGTGCAGGATACAAAGATAACTTTTCCACACTAAAGTTGTTGTAGAAACTTGTAATTGAGATGATGATTTTATTATCTGTTGTTAATAAGCGTAATGGTTCCTGTCTTTGTTATAGTCTTACCCGAGGGGGTAGTAACTTTCAGAAACCATAAACAAACACCCTGTGGCTGAGGAGTACCTTTTTGAGAACCGTCCCATTCTGCCTGGTAATCAGATGTCTCAAACAGAATACTCCCCTTTCTGTCACTAATAATCAGATGATAATTAACTGGTGTAAAGGAGAGTACCGGACGGAAATAATCATTTATTAGNTCATTATTGGGAGTGAAAGTATTGGGAACAGTAATGATCTCNGTCGGAACTGTACAAACTCCGGAGGAGCGGCTTTGTCCTGTAATNCCNTGAGGATTAGAAGTTTCTGTAGCGTTTATATAGAAACAAACATCACTTCCTGTTACCTCGTACATAATTTCTTTGTATCCTAATCTCAGAGTTGTATCAGATGCCTGAATTGTCATCTTTTCTTCAAATCCTTTTCCCGTATTAATCCATAAATGATAAGCTGAAATAATTCCATTCCAATCTTTATATCCATTCCATGATAGGTTCAAATCGTTTCCATTTCTCTCTAATGATAGCACTATGTTTGATGCAATATTTGAAAAAGTAACAGGATTATTACAGTTATTTATTGCTGATAGCCGGTATAGGAATACAGAATCAATTCTTGTCTTATTATCCGTAAATCCAACTGAACCATTTGAAGATATAAGTTGTGCCATTTCCTTATATGAGCCAGAGAACTCATTTTTTCTTTCCAGCTTGAAATGAGTTATTTCAGAAAACGGGTCAATTGAAAAAGAGAGCAAAATGTTTTTATCAGGAGTAACAGTTGCATAGTCCGCATTGATCCATAGGGGCGGCCGCTGCATTTTTGTCGAAACGCAGGCTTTGTTTGAAGTGGAATAGGTACCCCCTTCAAGGTTAGCCCTGACAACGTAACAAATATTTGCATTTGTTGCAAACTCATGTAATGTATAACTTGTAACATCAGGATTTAGCAAATTTAATTCAGTAAAAGTGCCTCCATTAACGGAAGACAGTAACGAATAATTTAGTACTGCTGCCGGAGCAGAAAGGTAACTGTTCCAGGTTATATTGATCTCACTCTTACAGGTAACAGTATCTGCTTTGGCAAAAATTGTATTGAGAGAATCCGAGAATGTGCTGATACATGTTGGCATTCTCATTGCAGTAACAACATACGAAACACTTGAATACTGGGAAGCAGTGTTTGTTATCGTATAAGTGGTATCTGAAGGATTCCACAAAGTGTCAATGGGAATACCATCGCCATTTGAATAGGAGTACACTATATAAGCTGCAATATCTGAAGATGGACTTAATGACCATTGTAAATCGGTTTTACCAGTTTCAGGCTGAACTGAGACGTTTTTCAGAACAGGTGAAATGGGATGAGGACAATTCTGGGAATAAACGCTGTTATACCAAAAACAGGATAAAACAGAAATTACTAACCATTTTTTCATTTTGCACCGACTGTGACCTGATAAAGTTCGTCAATATTGTAATACGTTTTTGCAAGTTCAATTATTTCGTCGGGTTCTATAGTTCTTATTTTTTCTACAAGTTTGTAGTAATAACTATTATCAAGACCAAATTCCCAGGCTGATTTAAAACTTTCAGCAAGGGCAAATGGCCCATCGAACATTCTTAACATTTCACCAGACATAAAATTTCGTACCACTGCTAACTCTTCTTTCTCCAGCGGAACACTCTGAAGAAGACGGATCTCCTTATGAATTTCATCAATAGCCGCCTGAAGGTTCTTCTGACCTACTTCGGTTGAAATAATTTTATATCCGCAAAGATCAAGGGAGAATACTGAAGAGCCAATTCCATAGGTATAGCCTTTTTCTTCACGTATATTTTTCATAAGCCTGGAACCGAAATATCCTCCCAGAACTGAATCGAGGATCTTTAAACCCGGGTAGTCAGGGTGACGTTTGTTAATGGTAGAGGAACCTATTCGTATAGCTGATTGAACAGTACCCGCTTTATTAATATGTATTTTTTTCTTTCTTTCACCTTTAATAACGTTCTCAGAATCTTCAATATAAATATTCTTTGAAGAAATTTCACCAAAATATTCATTAAGCAGGCTGGTTGTCCTTTCGTGAATTTTTCCTGTTACAATAATCGCCATATTATCAGGAGTATAATACTTGTCATGAAAATCTTCAAGCAGAACCTGACTCATCCCGGTAAAATCGTGTTCAGTCACCTGATGCCCATAAGGATGGTATTTTCCAAAAACAGATTCAAAAAACTGATCGATAGCAAGATTCTGAACCTTTTCTCTGTTCACATGAAACCATCTTAGCCTTTTTTTCATGAGTGAGTTAAGTTCTGTTTCAGGAAATGTCGGGCGGAACAATATTTCACGGCTTAGTTCCAGAACTTTTTCAATGTGCTTATTCAGGAAAAACAGGACTATTCCTGCCCGGTCCTTTTCAGCAGATATGTTAAGAAATGCTCCGTGATAATCTAGTACTCTGTTTAGCTCTTCAGAACTGTAATTCTGCGAACCTTCTGAAAGCATTCTGTTTGTTGTTGATGCCAGGAGAGGAAGATATTCATTTACCGACCCTGCTTTGAAAGTGAACTCAAGGCGCATTATATCTTCTGTTCCTGCTTCAATCAGGTATACCGGAACACCATTATTCAATATAAAAGATTTCGCTTCAGGAATGACTATCTTTTCAGCAGGGAAAACCGGAGGCTGTATTCTTTGCAGACTATTCATTATTTCTCTTTTCTGGTTGATTTGTAATAAATTGTACTGCAGTTTGAAGGGACAAAATACCTCCTTGTTGCTTCAAGCACCATCTCAGGTGTTACCTTTCTGTATGAATCAACCTCCTGGTTAATTAATCCCGCATTTCCAAGAAGTTCGCAGAAGGACAGATTCATGGCTTTGTTTAATATACTTGTATTGGAAAAGACAGTTGAAGATTCAAATTTATTTTTAACTTTTTCCATTTCATCTCTTATCCTGTCTCCATTTAGCAGGCTGGCAATTACATCATTTACAGCCTCTTCAGCATGTTGAATATCAACGCCTTTCATTAACTTCCCATGAACGGTTATAAGTCCGGGATCAATATCTGAGCTAATATATGCGTTTATTTCGCTGAATAACTTCTTCTCCCTTACCAGTTTTGTATGCAATCTGCCGGATTCCCCTCCGGCTAAAAGGTCTGTTATCAGATCAAGAGTAAAAAAATCTGTACTGTTTCTTGTACCTACATGCCAAACCTTAAAGAGTGCCGTTGAGGGTACATCCTTTTCAATTGTCAGAATTCTTTCTTCAGTCTGTAAAGGTTCGAACGGCAAGTTTCTTAACTGGACTTTTCTCTTTTCTATTGGACCGAACCATTTTTGAGTAAGGCTGAAAGCAAGATCATAATTTATATTTCCTGAGAGTGTGAGAATTGCATTATTTGGCGCATAATGTGCGAAGAAGAACTTTTTAATCTGTTTAAGTTCAGTATTCTCAATATGGGATATATCCATTCCAATTGTAGGCCAGCGGTATGGATGTACCTTATAAGCCAGTGGCCGGAGTTTAAGCATCGCATCACCGTAAGGCTGATTCAGATAACGTTGGTTGAATTCTTCTGTTACTACATTTTTTTGTGTATCGAGATTCTTCTGAGAAAAATCGAGTTCCAGCATCCTGTCTGATTCGAGCCAGAAACCGGTTTCAATATTTTGTGACGGGATAGTAAGATAGTAGTTGGTAATATCATTATTTGTAAATGCATTATTGTCTCCTCCAACCAGTTGCAGGGGTGTGTCATAATCTGGAATGTTCTTTGAACCTCCAAACATCAAATGTTCAAAGAGGTGCGCAAGACCTGTCATCTCAGGATCCTCGTCTCTTGATCCAACATCGTACAAGACATTCATAGCTACAAGAGGAGTAGATGTGTCCTCATGCACCAGAACCCTTAGCCCGTTATCAAGAGAGAATTTTTTATAATCTATCATTTAATATATNATCTACCAGTTGTTAATCNTTTCTGTTGACAAACTTAATTAAAAAACAATGAAGGATTAGTATTGTTTTTATATTTGCATAATTATGTTCAGAAATCACTCTTTCAGAAAATTCTTTCATTCCAGTTTTATCGAGATTGATCAGGTTAAGTTAGTTTATTTTCTTAGTCTGGTAGTAGGATTACTCAGCGCCCTGGCTGCCGCTTTNCTTAAAAATGCGATTCATTTTACCCATAAGATACTTACTCAGGGGATAANCGGTTCATCTGGGAATTATCTCTTTCTGCTATATCCATTGATAGGGATGTTCCTGACATTATTGTTTGTAAAATTTATTGTAAAGGATAAAATAGGGCATGGCATAAGCAGAATTCTTTTTGCAATCTCTAAAAGGAAAAGTATTTTAAAAGCTCATAACACCTGGACCTCAATCATTGCAAGCACACTTACTATTGGTTTTGGAGGATCTGTTGGTGCTGAGGCTCCGATTGTACTGACAGGATCATCTATTGGTTCTACCCTGGGAAGACTTTTTAAACTTAATTATAAAAATATTACACTGCTTATCGGTTGCGGGGCTGCCGGAGCTGTTTCCGGAATTTTTAAAGCACCAATTGCAGGTATAGTCTTCACTCTTGAGATACTTATGCTCGATCTTACCATCTCATCTATCGTTCCGCTTTTAATCTCTTCCGTAACTGCTGCAACGGTTGCTTATTTTCTGATGGGAGATAAGGTCTTATTTACTTTTAATGTTGTTGAAGCTTTTAATATATCAAATATACCCTGGTATATCCTGCTTGGTATTGTTTCAGGAATGATCTCCCTTTACTTTTCCAAAATGACGCTTTTTCTTGAGGGCAGTTATGAAAAAATCAAAAATATATACTTGCGTCTTATTCTGGGAGGAATAGTACTTGGCGGTCTGATATATCTGTTTCCTCCGTTTTTCGGTGAAGGATATGATACAATTATGTCACTACTCCAGGGAAATTCAGATTTAGTATTAAATAATTCTGTATTCCGGAGTTTTTCTGACAATTATATGGTTATGATCCTGTTCATGTTGGGGCTTATTTTATTGAAAGTTGTCGCAAGCAGTTCCACAAACGGAGCAGGAGGAGTAGGAGGGATATTCGCTCCCACGTTATTTCTGGGTGGTATAAATGGATTTTTTGTTGCCAGTCTTTTAAAAAGGTTTGTGACTGNCGATCTTCCTGATAACAGGTTTGTACTGGTTGGAATGGCAGGCATGATGGCAGGTGTTATGCATGCTCCGCTGACAGCCATCTTTCTGATTGCTGAAATTACGGGAGGTTATAATTTACTTATCCCTCTTATCATTACCTCAACAGTTGCATATATAACAACCAGAAGTTTTGAGAAGCATTCAATATATCATGTTCAACTGGCAGAACGCGGAGAGCTGATTACACATGATAAGGATAAGGCAGTAATGACAAGGATGAACTGGAAGAAGGAGATAGAAACTGATTTGAATAAAGTACATCCAACTGCTACTCTGGGGGACCTGGTTAAAATTATAGCAAAATCGAAAAGAAATCTTTTCCCTGTAGTTGATGAATATAATATACTGGAAGGTGTTGTATCGCTTGATGATGTGAGGGAAATAATGTTTCAGCAGGAATTATATGAAATAACCATTATGAGGGATGTTATGACAATTCCTCCATCATACATTGATAAGAAGGAGAGTATTGAAACAGTGATGGAAACGTTTAGAAAAACTGGTGCATGGAATCTGCCCGTACTTGATAATGGCTATTATGTTGGGTTCATTTCCAAATCCAGGATATTTTCAACTTACCGTGAACTGCTTGTTGAGTTTTCAGATGAATAGAAATCTTAAAAATTATATAAAATGAAAAGAGATACTGTGATTTTTGACCTTATTGAAAAGGAACGTCAGCGTCAGATAAATGGAATTGAGTTAATAGCTTCAGAAAATTTTGTAAGCCCTCAGGTTCTTGAAGCAATGGGTTCGGTTATGACAAATAAATATGCTGAGGGTTATCCGGGTAACAGGTATTATGGTGGATGTGAAATAGTTGACCAGTCTGAGCAGATTGCCATCGACAGGCTGAAGCAGTTATTTAATGCTGAATATGCAAACGTTCAACCACATTCTGGTGCCCAGGCGAATATGTCAGTGTTCATGGCTGTGCTTAAGGCAGGTGATACTTTCATGGGATTAAATCTGGCTCATGGAGGACATCTTTCACATGGATCTCCTGTTAACTTTTCAGGTTTGTTTTACAAGCCGGTTGCCTATAGTGTAAAAGAGGAAACAGGGCTTGTTGATTATGATATGATGGAAGAAATTGCCCTGAAGGAAAAGCCAAAAATGATTATAGGAGGGGCTTCTGCCTATTCAAGGGAATGGGATTATGAAAGGATGAGAAAGATCGCGGATATGATAGGTGCAATTTTTATGGTTGATATGGCACATCCGGCAGGTTTAATTGCTGCAGGACTCCTGAAAAACCCGTTGAAATATGCTCATATAGTTACATCAACTACTCACAAAACACTTCGGGGACCAAGAGGCGGTATTATACTTATGGGCAAGGATTTTGTAAATCCATGGGGTATTACGACATCAAAAGGGGAAGTCAGAATGATGTCATCGCTATTGAATTCTGCTGTTTTTCCGGGTATTCAGGGCGGGCCATTAGAGCATGTAATAGCCTCAAAAGCAGTTTCTTTCGGTGAAGCACTCGATCCGGCATTTGGAGAATATCAGCTGAGGGTTAAAAAGAATGCAGTTGTAATGGCAAAAGCTTTTATGAATAAAGGTTACAAGGTTATTTCTGATGGAACCGATAACCACCTTATGTTAATTGATCTCAGAACAAAATTTCCTGAAATTTCCGGGAAGAAGGTTGAAAATACCCTTGTTCGCTCACATATTACCGTTAACAAAAACATGGTCCCTTTTGACAGCCGCTCTCCATTTCTTACCTCAGGGTTAAGGGTTGGCACTCCGGCTGTTACAACCCGTGGACTTAATGAAGAGCACATGGGAGTAATTGTTGATCTTATCGATGAAGTAATTTCAAATATTGAAAATGAAGCTGTTATCGCAAGAGTAGGAGAGAAGGTAGTAAGCATGATGAAGAATTTTCCTTTGTTCTCAATGTAATTATTTGATATTTATTCTAACTTTGTAAGAGCCTATAATAAAATATTCTATAGATGAGTGCCCAGAAACTTATATTTATTGTTGATGACGATCCTTTTATTAACATGTTGGTTGTTAAGCGGTTTACATCTGAAGGTTACAGGCTTGAGGCGTTTGCATATGGAGAAGATTGTTTAAAAGCTTTAAATCACTCACCCGATCTTATTATTCTCGACTATTTCTTTGTTAATGGAGGCAAAGAGGTAATGAATGGAATGGAAGTTTTTGACCGGATTAAGGAAGTAAAGCCGGATATGCCTGTTATTATGCTTTCAGGNCAGGAAAGAGGAGAAATAGTTCTTGAACTTGCCAGAAAAGGGATCGATGATTATATCATTAAAGACAATAATCTGATTGATAACCTGCATGTTGCAATAACGGAATTGTTCGATAAAAATAAATAATTTATTATGTAAGGAACGGTCGTGACCGTTCCCTATAATACCCGACCGTTCCAACAATACGCGACCGTTCCCTACAATACAATTTATTTAAATTTAAAATTATAGGTTATTGTTCCTTTCTGTAGTACTTCCTTGGCATCTGGTTTTTCTTCGAAAGTGGCTTTCATAGCTGCATCTTTAGCAACTTTTTGCAAATTTTCATCTGAAGTAGTTGTTTCTTTAATGTTTATATTAGCGTGGGTTACCT
>JGI24131J36419_10000723_pt1 | contig 11912 bp, 11 predicted proteins | sample BarGraNGADG00211_2_FD_36419 | JGI IMG/M metagenome (IMG submission 36419) | reverse complement strand
CTCGGGAAGTACGTCCGGACATCGCCCAGCCATCTCGCCACCCGCGGCGCCGACGACCCCATCCCGACGACCATGTTCTCCTTCGACCCGGCTTCGCCGTCGGACTGGTTGTCGTACAACGCGCCCAACGCCGAGTCCATCCCCATGTCGGAAGGGCTCAGGCTGTCATCCGGCCCATCCCCCAGCAGCAACCTCCACCGCCGCGCGCGCTCGTCAGGCATGGGCGCCTCCCAACAGGAGTCGTACGGTCTCCAGGCCTTCGGCCAGGTCGTCCAGCGGCAGGTCGGCCTCGACCTCGTCGGGCGCAGCCTCGCGATCCAGGACCGCCACCCGGTCTGCGAGCGCGCGTCGTTCGGGCTTGTTGTAGGCGCCCAGCGCGCGGCGCAGCACCGGCAGCACCTCGGTGAAGTCGTCGGGCCCGAGCTCCGCGAGCCACGCGTCGACGAGCGTGAGGATCGCCCGATCGTGGATGAGGAGCAGCGCCGACCCGGCGAGGAAGCCCTCGGCGAATGCGGCCCGCTCGATGACGCTGGGACCGTGCGAGAGGGCGCGGCTGAGGGCAGCGCGCGCCTCGGCGGTTTCGATCTGGCCAGCATCGAGCAACGTCCGGGTCAGCCGGCCGCCGAGCAGGCCCGGTACGTCGGCGCGCTCCAGCACGTGCCGGATCGCGTCCAACCACAGCGCCTTCGCCTCGTCGGAGAGCAGGCCGATCGTGCCGGACACGGCATCAAGATGAGGTCGCAGGTCGGCAGCCGCCTCGGGCGAGAGCCCACCGATCGCGGCCGGCAACCCGGCAACCACGCGGGCGAGCATCCCGGTGGCGACAGTGCCCAGCGCGGACGTGTCCGTGCCCCGCACCGATCCGTACCGCTGCGATCGCACGAGCGCAGGCAGCGCCTCCATGAGCTGTGCGATGTCGGCCTCGTGGGCGGCGCGCTCGTCGAGGGCCGTGATGAGGGCTGGCAGAGCCGCCGGGAGGTCCGCGAGGAGCGCCTTCTCGATGCAGGCCGTGATGTCGGACAGTGGCCCCAGATCAGCAATCAGGCACGCGGCTGCAGCGGACTCGACCGTCGTCCCGTACCCGGATGCGACGACGATTGCCACCGCGAACTCCGGTTGCCACTGGACGCGCCACGCTTCCTTGAACGTGCCGGTACCGGTCACGTAGGCGGTCTTGCCCCACGGGATGCCGAGGATGCGCAATCGGTGCAGCAACCGCGACTTGCCGCGATCGGTGTCCTTGCGGAGATCGAGCACGAGGTCCTTCGCCTCCGGCGCGACCGGCAACCGCAGCGACTTGGCCTGTTGGCGAAGGTCGGCGTCGAGCGGTACGAGGGGGGCCTCGTCCGGCACCGTACCGAGCTGCTCCCCGATCACGAGGTCGTTGGTGACGAACGCGAGCACCGGCTCGGCTCCGGAGCACATCACCGCGAGCGCGGCTTCTTGCACCTCGTCGAGCCCGGCCACCGGGCGACCCCGCATNACCGCNAGCGTCTCGGCGAGTCGGGTGGCCTCGATCGCGTGGGCGCTGGAAACGGGAAGGTCGTGGCGGCGCAGCACCCGGGCAACCNCCGCGAACCAGCGCTCGACGACGTGGTCANTCGCGTCGAAGAGGTGCTGGTACCANCCGGGCGANGCNATNCCCGCGCCGTAGCCGGAGGCNGCCGAGAGTCGCGAGTGGGTCCACGGCACCCAGGTGGTGGCGACCTTNGCCTTGGGCANGCCCCTCAGCANCTTCGCGTCCTGCGANGCCGGGGGNAGCTTGCCNACCAGCGCCGGCGCNTGCCAGGCGCCGCAGACCACGGCGACGCGCTCGCGATCGCGCATCGCGGCCCGNAGGACGGTGCGCATCTGGGCCTCCCGGCGGTTCTCCTCGAGCTGGTCTGNGTACGTGCGTGGGGGCGGTGCGTACTGCCGCAACTCCGCCATGGCTTCGGTGATTGCNTCGAACGGGTCGATCCCGTGGCGCGCCTCGACGACGTCGTCCCACCACCGCTCGGGGTCGTCGTAGCCGGCGGTACGGGCGAGCACTGCGATCGGGTCCGTACGCACCTGCTCGCGCTCGCTGTCCGGAGCAGGATCCGCAAATCCATACCCTGGATCGGTGTCGGAGCCCGTTTCCGGGCCATCCAGTGCATCTGGGGTATCAATTTGAGGATCCTCGGGCAGTGCCTCCGGGTCGCCGGGTCCCTCGTGGCGGGTCGATCCCGTGGCGCGCCTCGACCACGTCGTCCCACCAGCGCTCGGGGTCGTCGTAGCCGGCGGTGCGGGCGAGCACTGCGATCGGGTCCGTACGCACCTGCTCGCGCTCGTCGGTTGGAGCCGCCGGATCCGGGGAATCGCTGCCCAGTGGCGCATCAGGTGCCGTTTCGGGCCCGTCCGGTTCCACTGAGCGGCCATTCTCCGGATCTTCGGGCAGTGCCTCCGGGTTTCCGGGCCCCTCGTGGTGCCGAGCCGCCAGCGTCACGGCCGCCGGCAGGTCCATGAACCGCACCTCGCGGTGGTGCTCTTTCGCCCAGGCGAGCGCCTGCCACTCGGGCGAGAACACGGCGAACGGCCAGTACGCGGCGCGGGTCGGGTCGCCGACCACGTACGACAACAGCGCCACCGGCGGCTGCAGACCCTTTCCGACCCACTGCACCAGCGCGTCGGCCTCCGGCGGACCCTCGATGAGCACGATGTCCGGGTCGTGGTCGGCCAGGGCCGCCGCGACCGCGCGCGCCGATCCCGGTCCGTGGTGGCGGATGCCGAGCACCCGCAGGGAGGCGTCGGTCACCGGACCTCGTCGCGGGCCGCGCGGTAGAAGTCTTTCCATTCGCCGCGTTCGCGGACGACGGTCTCGAGGTACTCCTGCCACAGCGTCGCGTCGGCGACCGGGTCCTTGATGACCGAGCCGACGATGCCGGCCGCGACGTCACCGGCACGCAGCACGCCGTCGCCGAAGTGGGATGCCAGCGCGAGACCATTCGTCACCACCGAGATGGCCTCGGCCGTCGAGAGCGTGCCGGACGGGATCTTGAGCGACGTCTTGCCGTCCTCGGTGACGCCGCGGCGCAGCTCGCGGAACACCGTGACCACCCGACGGATCTCGGCTTCGGCGCCGTCAGCCGGCGGCAGGTCTAGGGACCGGCCGAGCTCGGCGACGCGACGTACGACGATGCGTACCTCCTCTTCGGCCGTCGCCGGTACGGGCAGGACGACCGTGTTGAACCGGCGCCGCAGCGCGCTGGACAGCTCGTTCACGCCGCGGTCGCGGTCGTTGGCGGTGGCGATGACGTTGAAACCGCGCATCGCCTGGACCTCGCCACCGAGCTCGGGAATCGGCAGCGACTTCTCCGACAGGATCGTGATGAGGGCGTCCTGCACGTCGGAGGGCATGCGGGTCAGCTCCTCGATGCGGGCGATGGCGCCGGACTCCATCGCGACCATCACGGGCGACGGGACCAGCGCCGCCCGGGACGGGCCTTCGGCGATGAGGCGGGCGTAGTTCCAGCCGTACCGGACGGCTTCCTCGGGCGTGCCTGCTGTGCCTTGTACGAGCAGGGTCGAGCTGCCCGAGATCGCGGCGGCGAGGTGCTCCGACAGCCACGACTTCGCGGTACCGGGTACGCCGAGCAGCAGCAGCGCACGATCCGTCGCCAGCGTGGCGACCGCGGTCTCCACGAGCCGGCGGCTACCGACGTACTTGGGCGTGATCACGGTGCCGTCGTCAAGCGTGCCACCCAGCACGTACGTGACCACGGCCCACGGCGACAGCTTCCACTGCGGCGGCTTCGGCCGGTCGTCGATGCGGGCGATCGCGGCGAGCTCACCTGCGTGCTCCTGCTCGGCGTGGGGTCGCATCAGCTCGGTCATGGCTGTCCTCCTGGTGATTGCATGTCCTGCCACGACGACAGGTTGGGGCGTAGCTCGTCGGCGAAGACGGAGCGGACGGTGAGTACAGAGGTGGCGTCGCGCAGCATCGTGCGTACCGTGCGCCCGTCGGGCTGGCCGAGCCCCCGCAGTCTTTGGGCCCACCCGCCGGCCACCCTCAGCGGGACCGCGCGGGCGAACATCGTCCAGACTTCGGGACGTAGCTGGTGGCCGTTCGCGCCGATGAGCTGCTGGCCGACGGCCGTGGCGATCTCCTGCGGCCAGGGCATCGGGATTCGCTCGAGCACCGTGGCGATCAGCGTGNGTGGCACCCGTGAGAGGAGGGTCAGGACAGAGTCGGTCGGCAGCAGAGCCACGAGTCGGACGTCCATCACTCCTGCGGCGACAAGGGAGTTCGCAGTCGTGGCGTCGCGGTGGCGCAGGGTCGCGGTGACGATTCCCGGCACGAGGTCCCAGCGCGGCTCGTCCTGGGGGAGGGTCACGAGTTCGGCGGGGGTCGCGCCCACCAGCGACGGCCAGGCTGCTGGTGGCACGGCCGCGACGAGTCGCGTCAGTCGTTCGGCTGAGGAGAGCTTGACCACCAGCCCGTCACGCGCCGCGGCCTCGTCGGGCTCGACGGGCGTCACGCGGAGGTTCCGGAGCGTCCTCTTGAGCAGCCGATGGATGGCTCCCGCTTCGGTCTCTCCCACGGCCATCGCCGTACGGGCTCGGGCGGACATGCGTGCGACGTACGCGGATCTGGGCAGTCGGCTCAAAGCCTCCGCCGCCCCCACCCGTACCCCCTCGGCGCGATCGTCGAGGTTGTCCTCGCAGAACGCTTCGTCGGTGGGCGTCACGGTGAAGGCGATGGCGGACATCAGCTCCGTACGGAACGCTGCCGGCGACTCCTTCCACACCGCGACGGCCGCGGCCCTTGCGGCATCAGGGTCGGTCGCGCGGGCCCGCCGGAACCACGCCAGGCGTTCCTCGGTCGTGCCGGTGTCCCAGAGCTCAGGGTCGTCGAGGTCGGCGGCGTGGGCGCCCATGCCGTCCAGCCCGGCGCCCCGCAGCTGCGCGAGAAGCCAGTCGCCGCGCGCACCGAGGACGGGTTGTACGGATAGGCGCAGGTCCCGGCGCGCGAGGGCGGCGCCGAGCAGCCGGTGGGGCAGGCGCATCCCTGCTTGTGCGATCAGCCCGAGCGCCTCCGCGAGTACGTACGCGCGGTCGCTCGCCAGCCGGATCGCGCCGGCGTCGTCGGCGAGCAGCGGGCCGAGNAGCGAGATGACGTGNGGGGGCGGTTCGNGGCGGCCGTCGTCGGGCGCGGGCGGTAGGGGCTCGCCGGGGGCATCAGGTGGAGTACCGCGCCTCACCACGGCGAGGGCCGCTGCGGCGTCGAGCAGTGCGTACGCGATGGCCTGCGGGTCGTCCTCGGGAGTCGGCAGGTAGGTGCTCAGAGGCCCGAGCGCGGGAAGGCTGGAGCGCTGGCCTGTACCGACCGCGGCGATCGAGGCGAACTGGTCGAACGTCACAGGACCACCAGCCCGTCGTCCATCAGCACGGCCGTGGGCTGGAACCCGCGCGGGTCGAGCTCGCCGAACACCGGCGCCGGTTGCCCGCCGGTGAGCGCGAGCAGGTCGAGTGTCGCCCCGCCGACCATTCGTACAGAGTCCCCAGCCTGGTCGGCGATCCCCGGGGTCGGGGCCAGCCGGGCGCTGCCGTGGATGACGGCTGGGTACGAGCCGAGCCAGGGATCCTCGGCCAGCACACGGCGCCACGCGGCGATGGTCTCCGCGACGCCGGACGCGGGCACGTCGAATCGCACGCGCTGGTGCACGTCCTGGACGTCACCGACGAGAGCCCGCAGCGCGGGGCTGCCGGGATAGAAGTACAGGTCGGCCGTCACGCCCGAGCCGGGTACGAGCGACGCATCGAGCGGCATGCCGCGCTGCGCGAAGAACAGCACGAGCGCGTACCGGCCGGTCGTCGTCCCGTACAGCCAGACCCGTCGCGTCGACACCTGCTCCTCGTCGGAGTCGCGCATGCCGATGACCGCCCAGGTGTCGGCGACGGGGGTGGTGGCGAGCACGCTCTCCTTGGGCACTGTGAAGCCGATGTGGCTGCGTACGGTGGCAGCCAGCTCGGCGGGCAGGTCTGTACGGGTCCAGGCGCGGCTCAACAGGTGCAGCAGCCCGTACTCGGCGAGGGTGTCCTCGAGCCATGCACCAGCGCCGTGGGCGCCGTTCCGGCTGCCCATCGGACGGCGGTTGAGGTCACGGAGCCGGCCGGCGACGCCGGGCACCTGCGCGTCGACCATGCGCGCGGCGAGGTCTCCCAGCGCGCCCGGACGGGTGTGCGCCAGGCCGGCCGTGACCTGGTCGGCGAGCCAACGCTCCAGCTCCGCCAGGCCGTTCGTCACCCGCTCCTCGCGCTGCTCGGCCCGTGCCGCAGCGGCGGCGAGCTGTGCCTCGGTCTTCTCGGCGGGTTCGTCCTTGGGGGTCTTGTCCTCGCCAGCCGCAGCGCGTGTGGCCGACCATTGGGCAGCGAAGCGGCTGAGCGTTCCGCCCTCGTCGATGCGGCCCTCGGCCCACAGATAGAGAAGCGCCAGCACGTGCTTGCAGGGGAACTTGTGCGAGGGGCAGGAGCAGCGGTAGCTGGGCTCGGAGACGTCGACGACGACGCTGTACGGGGTCGAGCCTGACCCCTGGCAAGCGCCCCACAGGAGCGGGTGGGCGTAGCCCACGTCCGACCACGGCGTGGGGATCGCGAGTCTGCGCCCAGCGACGTCAGAGGCCGAGTCCGGCGCCAGCGCGGTGACCCGCTCCGGACGCCAGCGCTCTCCCATGCGCCGAGGGTAGCGGGCTCAACTGACGAACCGGCGTCAGCCTGCGCACCAGCGTCTTGAAGGCGATAATCCCTATATGACCTCCGACGACGAACACTCCGAACTCATGGTCGCCTGGACTTCGGTCCACGGCCTTTTGGATCGGATGACGTCTTCGCTGAACTGGACGGATGTGCAGTATCTCGATGTCACCGAGATGGCGGATCGAGGCCGTGGCCTGGCTTCCCACCTTCAGGGAGCCGTGACCCTCTCACGGGACTTCCGTTACGACTCCGGCTTCGCCCTGCTCCGGACGGCCCTGGAGCAGGTGGTCGTGGACTGGCTGGTCTTCCTCAGTCGAACGTACATTCAACGCTTTGCCCACGTCGACGACACCACGTGGGAGGAATGGAAATCAGACAGAGCAAATGGAGCCGATTGGACGTCGACCATTGTGGACTGGGACAGGACGAAAAAGGGCGATGTTCGAATCGTCCGTTCTGGCCTGGATTCCGAGCCGGATAGCGGCGGAAAGACTCGGCGCCTAAGCATCTACTATTTCCTGTTGGGACGGTATCGTCCGACGATGGGACCCAAGAGCACCCAGCCTCAGGAAGCGCTCATTGACACCGCCCACCTGCGTCGCATGGCCGATGAGAACGAAGCGCTGTGGCGTGTGTACTTGACTTGGAGCTCACTGCTCACCAACCTGCAGGAGAACGTCCTCGTCGACGAAACTGATGCAGGCCGCCTCGCTGCTCACTACCGATTCCTGAGTGGATATGCTCATCCCGTTGCCGATCAGATAAGTAACACCTACGGCCGTTCCGCGTTCGCGAATTGGCCCGTTTTCGATCACTACAGTGGCGAACTCGTGTTGCTATACGCGATCACGCTGGGCATTCTTGAATTGGAACATTTCACAGCTTCACTAGCGCTTCAAGGCTTGGAATCCCTTGTTGACAAGGGAGAGATCCAGAGAACGCTGCAAGAGGCACGTGCTGTCACCTCCTATTTCTGGTTCCTTGGCACCAACCCTCATTCGTACGATTTGTGGAAAGCGGACNATCAAGCCGCCTTCAGCGCGTTGAAGGAAGGAGCGGCGCCGCCTCGACCAGGTGGTCTATCTCCGGATGAGGTGCCTTACCCGAGGGATCCGCTTCAGCGTCTGGTAGCAATGCACGGCCATGCACACGAGCTACTGACCGGGTTCACCTACACGAGTCCCTGGCCGCGCGGCGACACTCGCGCCCGTTGATTTGGCCCCCTCCTAAGGCCCTGCCTGGAGTGATCGCAACCGTCGAGAGGCTTGGGCGCAGTTGCGGCCGCGTGCGCGATACTTCTACGCGGCCACTCGTCTGTCAGGTTCGGCCCGGGCCGATTCACGTGAGTTACACCGCTGTAGTTCTCCACAGGGTGGGGATGGAGCTGTGGACGGGCTGCTGAAGTCGCTCCGTGGCTCAAGAGCCGGAGCCGCCGCTAGGGCCTCGACTTCGGGGTTATGACGACGCGCCAGGTGGTACACACCCCTGTCCGCCTCGCGTTCATGGTTATGAGGCCCGCAGGCGAGCTCACAACCACGATCCCGTAGGCCGACCTCGAAACGCCCTGCCTCGTGGTCGCCATAACCACCATCCCGAGGCGCCTGGGCCGATGTCAGCGCTTGGCCTGTCCCTTACCGGTGCGAGCTTGCGCGGTGCGCGAGCTGTTCGCCGTACGGCCCCGGACGATGCCGATGAACTCCTCGATCAGCTCATGGGGATTGTCGACCAGCCAGGCCAGGCCGACGGTGGTGCGTGGCGCATCGGTGATCGGGCGGTAGACGAAGTCGCGGCGGCTTTCGGACCGTGCGATCGACTGCGGTACGTGCAGCACTGCCTCGCCGATCGACACGAGGTCGATGTTGTGGGGCGTGACGACGGTGAGCACTGTCTCGTCGGTGAGGTCAGCCAGGCTCACCTCGTCGACAGCGGCCACCGGATGGTCCTTCGATACCCAAGCGACCGGCAGCTCGTCGTACAGGCGGATCAGGTGCAGCCCATCCTCGTCGATCGGTAGCCGGACGAAGCACAGGTCGACCTGGCCTTCGGTCAGCACGTGGCGCTGGTCCTGTTGGTCGACGTCGAGCCACTCCAGCCGTACGCGGGGGAGGCGCTCAGCCCAGATGCCTCGCCACTTGGTCACCGTGACGCCGGGCACCTTCCCCACCCGCAGGCTCGGGCGCTGGGAGACTGGGGGCGTGCTCATCCGTGCAGGCTAGCGGGTGGCACGAAGATAGGCTGCGCGGCGTGAGCCAACTGATGAAGCCTTCCACCGCTGCCGCCAAGCTGGGTATCTACCTGCCGGCTGCGCCACCGGAGTTCCAGACCTCACCGATCACCCGCGACGACCTGGACGCGATGCGCGCCGACCCCCCGACCTGGCTGGTCGAGCTGCGGCGCAACGGGCCGTTCCCGAAGGATGTCACCGCGCAGAAGCTGGGGGTTTCGCGCTCGGGGCTCGTACGGGGTGGCCTCACGGAGGCCCTCACCGCAGATCAGATCGGTGAGCTGATCGCCGATCCGCCGGCCTGGCTGGTCCGCGAGCGAGAGATCTACCGCGACGTGGTGGCCGAGAACGCACGGCTGAAGGCGGCGCGCGGCGAGTGAGTCCGCACAACCTTTGTGGCGCAAAAAGGTGGTCACAGGGGTTGTGCGGGAACCACAAGGGTTGTCCGGACGGGTTGGCTTTGACACCTACGATCGGCACATGCGCCCGATCCCCCCGCTCTGGACCTCCGTCATCGCCGCCGGTCAGCGCGGTCTCGTACAGGTCACGGGCGGACCCCGCGACTACCCTGGCCGACGCGCGCTGGCTGTAGGGCTCGGGGTCGGCGCGGCGGCTCTGTACGCGGCGGTCGGCTGGCAGTTCACCACAGCGCGTACGACGATCGACCCGCGCGCCCCTCACAAGGTGACGACGCTCGTCACCTCGGGAGCCTTCGCCCGCAGCCGGAACCCGATCTACGTCGCCGACGCACTCATCCTCGCGTCGCACGCGGCCTGGCTCGGCCGCCCGCTCGCGCTGCTCGGCATCCCGGCGCTCATGGCGGCCCTCCACCCGCAGATCCGAGCGGAGGAGACGGCGCTGCAGGAGCGGTTCGGGCATGAGTTCGACGCGTACGTCGCTCGCGTCCCCCGCTGGGTCGGCCCTCGGGGCTGACGCTCAGCGTCCGGCAGCGCCGGCCGGGATCGCGTACCGCTTGGTCGCCATCCAGACCGTATAGCCGAGGATCGCTACGGTGAACAGCGAGATCGCGATCCACTCCGAGCCACCCATCGCTGGTGTGGCAAGGGCGTTCGCTCGTACGACCTCGATGTCGACCCAGCTGAGCAGCAGACCCGTGGCGCCGCCGATGAACAGCATGTCGCCGGTCAAACGCCCACGGAGCTGGGGCCGGTTCTCCGGACGGAGCCAGTACTCCTTGTGAGGGATGTTGAGGCCGACACCTGACCCGGCGACGATCAGGGTCACAAGCATGGGCAGTCCGAGGACGAGTGCGGCCGAGAGGATGACGTCGAAGGCGACGTACCCGGCCCGGGTGCCCCACCCGTCGGCCGCTCCCGATGGGCCGAAGTGGGTCGCGATCTTGTCGGGCAGCTGGAAAACCACCCACACGAGCGTGGCGACCCTCACCACCACCACCATCCCGTACAGGGTCCAGGCCCTCATCGAAGGTCCTTCGCCGTCTCCAAGCACAGTGATTCCTCTCCTCCACCATGATGCTCTCGCCAGGTGGCGGCCGGGCCTGCGCACCCCTGGTGGGGCCGGGAGCGCGCGCTCGGTACGCTCGCGGCCATGACGCCACGCTGGCCCGTGATCCTGTTCGACCTCGACGGCACCCTCGCCGACTCGATCAACCTCATCGTGACGAGCTATCAGCACGCGTTCCGCGAGGTCATCGGGCGCGAGTGGGACGAGGCCGAGATCAAGAGCTGGATCGGTAAATCCCTGATCGACGCGTTCCGGGGCGCACTCGGCACCGAGCTCGGCGATAAGGCGTACGCCTCGTACACGAAGTTCAACGAGGTCAACACCGAGCGGTTGATGAAGGGGTACGAGGGCGTGCCGGAGCTATTGCGCGACCTGACGGCGGCCGGCGTGAAGATCGGGGTCGTCACGTCGAAGCGGCGCGAGCCTGCCGAGTGGGCCATCCGGCTGTGCAAGCTCGAGATCCCTCTGCTGGTCGGCCACGAGGACGTACCGGCTCACAAGCCCGATCCGCGGCCCCTGCTGCGCGGCCTCGAGCTGCTGGGGGCGAAGGCCGAGGAGGCTGTGTACGTGGGGGACGCCGCCGCCGACGTCATCGCCGCGCGCAACGCCGGCCTGCCAGCTGTCGCCGTCACCTGGGGCGCCGGCGTCCGCGCCGACATCGAAGCCACCGACCCGCTCGCGATGTGCGACACGGCCGCCGAGCTGAGGGCAGTACTGCTGGGCTGATCCTCGTTTTCATACCCCAAGAGAGCATAAGAGCCGGGATCGGCCCGTTCGTCGCCGATGCGGTATCAAAACGAGGAACCGCGTCGTCATCCACATGTGCCCTCGGGCGCAGCAACTATCCACAGCTCTGATCCGCGGTGACGGAATCGGCTCTGCGTGCCCACAGTCCAGGATGTGAAGGTAGACACACTTTTCGCGACCGAGGGACCCGTGTTCCACCTCGCGTCGCTTCCCGAGACCACCAGGGCCACAGTCCGTTGTGCTCATGCGGCGGGGCGGTTGGTGCGGGTATTGCCCGGCACCTACGTACCGACGGAGCTCAAGAATGACTTCGCGACTCGAAGTCTCGCGGTTGGCTGGTGGTCTACGGATGCTGTGATCGTTGGCGCGGCCGCCGCTCGACTGACGTTCTGGCCGGACGTTCCCATCCGGCAGATCGATGTCGCTCGGCGAGGGCCCGAACCGGTCGGTCCGGGGTACCGCTTCCACCGCCGGGCCATCGACCCCGAGTACATCGTGGAGCGGCACACGCTACGTGTGACGGCCCCGGCCCTGACCGCCATCGACCTCGTCGGCGAGTTCGGTGGCGATGCCATCGACATCTGCCTTCGGTCACGCGCAGCCCGACTCTCGGACCTGTGGGCTGCGTACGCGGCGCACCCTGCCCGGCAACGCCGAACGACGACAGATGCTCCTCGACTCCCGCGACAAGCCGTGGTCAGCGGCCGAGCGTCTGGCACATCGTCTAATGCGCCGCCAT
>JGI24131J36419_10000719_pt1 | contig 11924 bp, 13 predicted proteins | sample BarGraNGADG00211_2_FD_36419 | JGI IMG/M metagenome (IMG submission 36419) | reverse complement strand
GGTCTCGCCGATCTTCTCGTTCGCCCAGAGATAGAGGCCGCCGGCGGCGCCGCCGGCTACTACCGCGACGAAAAGCGCCACGTTGAACATAAAACGCCCGATACCGCGCAGGACGCGCCCACTCGCGGGCGGCTGCTCGTAGCGGCTTATCTTGTTACGCGCCGGAAGCGCCGAAGCGGCACGGCCGTTGCCCGTGACCTGCTCCCAGCGTCCGATCCTTCTTTTTAGCGTCGTCCGCATGCGAAAAAAGCGAGGCGCGTATCCGCGCGTTCGAGACCGTCAGCATAGCTGCCTCTACGGCCGGCCCAACGAAGCAGCCGAGTCACAGTCGCTAGCGCCCCCTGGCGGCCAGCTGATTCTCGGCGTGCTTGATCTTCTGCTCGATTCGCCAGCGATCGCCTTCGAGCTCGCCGCTTTCCAGCCGTCCGAGCTCGGCTCTCGCCTCCTCGAGCTGAGCGGTCGCACGGGTGGGATCGATCTCGCGCACGTCAACCGCGTCGTCGACGAGCACGAGCGCCCGGTTCGAGTGGACCTCGAAAAACCCCGGCCCGGTCGTCAGCTCGATCTTCTCGCCGCCGGGCAGGTGAATGCGGGTAAGGCCCGATTCGAGCAGCGCCTCGAGCGCCACATGCCTGGCCAACACCCCGATCTCGCCCGCCTCGCCCGGGACGACGAGCATCTCGGCCTCGCCGTCGAAGACGGCCCGCTCGGGCGTGACCACCGAAACGCTGAATGGCGTCCGCTCGGCCACGTTCCCTACGTCGTCGCGGCGGCCGGTGTGCGCTTGCGCTCTACCTCGGCCTTCTCGAACACCTGGTCGATCGTGCCGGAAAGCATGAAGGCCTGCTCGGGCAGCTCGTCGCACTCGCCGTCGATGATGGCGCGGAAGCCGGCGATCGTGTCGGCGACCTTGACGTACTCGCCCGGGATGCCGGTGAAGACCTCGGCGACGAAGTTGGGTTGCGAGAGGAAGCGCTCGATGCGGCGGGCGCGCTGCACGATCAGGCGATCCTCGTCGGAGAGCTCGTCGATGCCGAGGATGGCGATGATGTCCTGCAAGTCCTTGTAGCGCTGCAGGATCCGCTGCACCTCGGTCGCCGTGCGGTAGTGCTCGTCCGAGACGACGCCCGGTTGCAAAGCGCGGGAGGTCGAGTCGAGCGGATCGACCGCCGGGTAGATGCCCTTTTCGGCGATCGAGCGGGCCAGCACGGTGGTGGCGTCGAGGTGGGCGAAGGTGTTGGCCGGGGCCGGGTCGGTGAGGTCGTCGGCGGGCACGTAGATCGCCTGCACCGAGGTGATCGAGCCGGTGCGGGTGGAAGTGATGCGCTCCTGCAGCTGACCCATCTCGGTGGCCAGAGTCGGCTGGTAGCCGACGGCGCTCGGCATGCGGCCGAGCAGCGCCGAGACCTCGGAACCGGCCTGGACGAAACGGAAGATGTTGTCGATGAAAAGCAGTACGTCCTGGCCCTGCTCGCGGAAGTACTCCGAGACCGTGAGCGCGGACAGGGCGACGCGCAGGCGCGCGCCCGGCGGCTCGTTCATCTGCCCGTAGACGAGCGCCACCTTGTCGATCACCTTCGACTCTTTCATCTCGAGCCAGAGGTCGTTGCCCTCGCGCGTGCGCTCACCCACGCCCGCGAAGACCGAGACGCCGCCGTGTTGCTTGGCGATGTTGTGAATCAGCTCCTCGATCAGCACCGTCTTGCCGACGCCGGCGCCGCCGAAGAAGCCGATCTTGCCGCCCTTGATGTAGGGCGTCAACAGATCGATGACCTTGATGCCGGTCTCGAAGATCTCCAGCTTGGGCGAGAGATCACGGAAGGAGGGCGGGTCGCGGTGAATCGGCCAGCGCTCCATGTCCGCCGGAGGCGCCTCGCGCTCGTCGATTGCCTGCCCGAGCACGTTCCAGAGCCGGCCCAGCGTCTCCTGCCCAACCGGAACGGTGATCGAGCTGCCGGTGTCGAGCGCTACCGCGCCGCGCGCGAGCCCGTCGGTCGATTCCATGGCCACGGCTCGCACCCGATCGTCACCGAGATGCTGTTGCACCTCNGCGGTGAGCGTTCTGGGCTCTTCACCTTCGTCGAGCGACGCGATCTCGATCTCCAGCGCGTTGTAGATGGCCGGTAGTCGATCTGTGAAGGCCACGTCGATCACGACGCCTTTGACCTCGATCACTTTGCCGGTGTTGGGTGCGTCTTTCTTTGGCTCGGTCATCTCTCTCCTACGACGAGGCGAACTCGATCTAACGGGCGGGCAGTGCTCGTACNGGGCACCGGGCGCCAGTCTAGCCCACGCGTTTGCTCGACGAACGGTCGGTCTGCAGCCGGGCGAGCGCGCCCTCTGAGAGCGGCCGCCGCGAACGCTAGGGCAGCCAAACCACAGCGGCACTCGAGTGCTGCTCTGGTTGGAACGGGAGCGAGTGGGTGACCGGGGAGAGCGTCAACGCGTTCGGCACCGTCGGGGTGGGGCTCATGCCCCCGGAGCTCACGTTCACCGAACCCTGAAGCGCCACCAGACCAAGCGAGACAACGATCATCGCCGCCGCGGCGGGAAAGCCGGTACGAGCGATCCGGCGCCGCAAGGGCAGTTGCGGCAGTGCCGAGACCGAAGGCGCCTCGAGCGGGAGGCCTCTGAGCGTGCGCGCGATCGCCTCGATGGCGATACCTCTGCGCCGGCAATCCGGACAGTCTCGGATGTGACGCTCCAGCTTGCGACGCTCCCACAGGCTCAGCTCCTCATCGAGCGAGAGCGAGAGGAGCGCCAGCGCGTCGGCGCACGCATGCTTTCCGTTCAGCGGACTCACGTCGATAAGGACGGCCGGCCGGCCCGATTGTTAGAGAAAGATAAGAAAAAGCCGTTTTTCTTGGCCACAACGCCGTCCCCAACGCTCACGCCGCCCCTGGGAGCAGCCGAGAAATCCGCGTCAGAGGCGCGGTTCATCGCTTCGTTCGTCCGCTGGCGAAAACCGAAGATTTTCGCCAGCTCAAAGGGCGTCCGCCCCGGCCACGACCTCGAGGATCTCCTGCGTGATCGCCGCCTGGCGGGCGCGGTTCATGATCAGCGTCAGTAGGTCGATCAGCTCCTCGGCGTTCTTCGAGGCGTTGCGCATGGCGCTCATGCGCGCACCGTGCTCCGAGGCCGCCGACTCGAGCAGCGCCCGGAAGACCTCGGTTTCCAGGTACGCCGGGACGAGCCGCTCGAGAATGAGCTCTGGGTCGGGCTCGTAGAGCACCTCACCGCCCACCGGCGCCGGCATCGACTCCTCGTCGAATCCCTCCAAAACCTGCTTGGGAAGCGGCAGAATCTCTTGCTCGACGACGGTCTGCACCATCGCGGTGCCGAAGCGGTTGTAGACGAGCAGCACGGCGTCGGCGGCGCCGCTCGTGTACAGCTCCGCCAGGTGGTGGGCCACCGCCTGGGCGTCGGCGAACTCCGGCCGGTCGCTGAAGCCCGTCCAGGAGGACTCGATCTCGCGCCTGCGGAAGCGAAGCGAGGAGCGGCCGCGCTTGCCGGATACCAGCCACTTGACCTCGATCCCCTGAGCCTGGAGGTCGCGCTCGAGAACAAATGACCTGCGCAGCACCTGAGCGTTGAAGGCGCCGGCCAGCCCACGGTCTCCGGTCAGCGGCACCAGCGCGATGGTGCGCGTCTCGCGGTCTTCGAGCAGCGGCAGCCCGTGCATCGTTCCCAGCGTCTGGGCGGTCGAGGTGATCAGCTCGAGCATGCGGTCGGCGTAGGGACGCATGGCCATGATCCGCTGCTGCGAACGCCTGAGCTTGGCGGCCGAGATGAGCTCCATCGCCTTGGTGATCTTGTGCGTCGAGGAAACGGAACGGATGCGCCGCTTGATGTCTTGCTGTGAGGCCATGTGCCCGAAGCCCGCGAAGCTAGATCGCCAGGCCCGATTCCTCTTCGACGTTGAAGACCTGATCGAATCTCTGCAGCAGGGCGTCGAGACGGGTGGCAACCTCGTCGGAGAGCTCGCCCGCCTCGCGAATCTCCTTCAGGAGCGTGCCCTCGCTGCGCAGCTGTTCGCGCAGCTCCTCCTGAAAGCGCGGTACCTGGCTGGGCGGGACGCCGTCGAGGAAGCCGTGGATGCCGGCGTAGATCGCCGTCACCTGCTCCTCGGTCGGCCAGGGCTGGTATTGAGGCTGGTTGAGCGTGGCCACCATCCGCTGGCCGCGGGCCAGCGTCTGCAGAGTCGCCGGATCGAGCTCGGAGCCGAATTGGGCGAAGGCCTCGAGCTCGCGGAAGGAGGCGAGGTCGAGGCGTAGACGGCCGGCCACCTTTCTCATCGCCTTGGTCTGGGCGTTCGAGCCCACGCGCGAGACCGAGATGCCGACGTTGATGGCCGGACGGATGCCCGAGTAGAAGAGGTCGGACTCGAGGAAGATCTGCCCGTCGGTGATCGAGATGACGTTGGTGGGGATGTAGGCGGAGACGTCGCCGGCCTGCGTCTCGATTATCGGCAGCGCCGTCAGCGAGCCGCCGCCGAGCTCGTCGGAGAGCTTGCAGGCGCGCTCGAGCAGCCGCGAGTGCAGGTAGAAGACGTCACCGGGGAAGGCCTCGCGGCCGGGCGGGCGACGTAGTAGCAGCGAGCTGGCGATAGGCGTCGGCATGCTTGGAGAGGTCGTCGTAGATGCAGAGCGCGTGCCGGCCGGAGTAGAGGAAGTGCTCGCCGATGGCGCAACCGGCGAAGGGCGCCATCCACTTGATCGGGGCGGCCTCGTGGGCGGCGGCGGTGACGATGACCGTGTACTCCATCGCGCCGGCATCCTTCAGGCGCTCGTAGACCTGAGCGACGGTCGAGGCCTTCTGCCCGATCGCCACATAGATGCAGATCATGTCCTTGCCGGCCTGGTTCAAGATCGTGTCGACGGCGATGGCCGTCTTGCCGGTGCCGCGGTCGCCGATGATCAGCTCGCGCTGGCCGCGACCGATCGGGATCATCGCGTCGACCGCCTTGATTCCGGTCTGCAGCGGCTCTTTGACCGGCTGGCGGGCGATCACGCCCGGCGCCTTGAGCTCCAGCGGACGGCGCTCGCTGGTGCTGATCGAACCGCCGTCGTCGAGCGGGTTGCCGAGCGGATCAATCACCCGCCCCAGCATCTCGTCACCGACCTGCACGCTGGCGACGCGGCCCGTGCGACGCGCGCTCGAGCCTTCGGAGAGCTTCTCCCACTCGCCGAACAGCGCGGCGCCGACGTTGTCTTCCTCCAGGTTGAAGGCGACACCGACGATGCCGTGGTCGAACTCCAGCATCTCCAGCGCCACGCAGCTCTCGAGCCCGTGCACGCGCGCGATGCCGTCGGCGACCTGCAGCACAGTGCCGGTCTCGGAGAGATCGGTCTCGATCTCGAACTGCTCGATCCTCTGCTTGAGGATTGAGGTGATCTCTTCGGGTCGCAGCTTCACGGCTCTCCTCAGCTCCTTGTTTCGACAAGCTCTTTACGAAGGTTTTCGATGCGCCCGCGGATGCTGGTGTCCATGCGCAGCGACCCCGCCTGGACGACCAGACCGCCGATCAGCGACGGATCGACGAGGCGCCGGGCCTCGACCGGGCGCCCGGTAGCCGCCTCGATCTTGGCGACGAGCGAGCTCGCCTCCTCGTCGGACAGCTCCTGGGCCGTGGTCACGACCACGCGCAAGCGCTTCTCGCCGGCGGCCACCAGCGCCTCGAACTCGTGCTCGATCTCTTCGAGCACGGAGATTCGCTCCTTCTCGGCCAGCAGGCGCAAGAAGTTCGCTACGAGCGGTTCCGAGCCGGCCAGCAGATCGCCGAGCAGCGCTCCCTTGGTGACCGAGTCGAGCATCGGGCTGGCGAGCACCGCGCCCAGCTCGGGCACCTCGCGCTCGGCTTGGACGAAGTCGGCCAGGCCGCTTTGGACCTCGGCCATGCGTCCCTTGTCGAGAGCGGCCTCGTACAGCGCCTGCGCGTACTTTCGCTCGACGAGCCCCACTAGCGGTCTCCGCCGGGAGCGCGGCCTTGCGCCGGTAGAGCGAGGGTTTTCGCGGCGGCGATCATCAGTTGCGGTTCTCCTCCAGGGCCGAGAAGTCGAGCTCCTCGACGGCGCTGTCGATCAGGCGGCGATGATCCTCGGGGGTGAGCAGCTTGCCGGTCACCTTGGCGGTGGTGATGAGCGCCAGCTCGGCGATCTCGTTCTTGATCTGTGCGAGCGCGCGCTCCGTCTCGGACGTGATCTGGCGCTCGGTCTCGGCCAGGCGGCGAGCACGATCGCTCTCCAGCTCGCCGTGCAGGCGCTCGCGCTGCGACTCGGCCACCTTGCGCGCGTCCTCGAGGATCTCCTCGGCCTGCCCGCGCGCCTGAACGATCATCGCCCGGTGCTCGTCGAGCAGTCGCGCCGCCTCGTCGCGGGCCTGCTCGGCCTGCTCGATCGAGCGGTGAATGCGATCTCGCCGCTCGTCGATGATCTTCTGGATCTGCGCGAAGCCGAAGCGCCTGAGAACGAGAAAGACGATCAGAAAGCAGACGAGCGTCCAGATCATCAGACCCGGGACGACGGTGATCAGAGAGTTGGCCGCGACTGGCATCAGCAAAATCCGCTTCCCTCTAGACCAGGACGAAGGCCAGGAGGCCGCCGATCAGACCGTAGAAGACGACGGCCTCGGTCAGCGCGAAGCCGATCCACATGATTCCCTGAAGCTCGCCGCGCAGCTCCGGCTGGCGCGCGACCGACTGGATCATCGAGCTGAAGATGTTGCCCAGGCCGATGCCGGCGCCGAGCGAGCCGAAGCCGATACCGAGAGCGAGCGCGAACGCCTTTCCCATCTTGGTGACGTCGCCGGTCAGTGCTGCGAGGACGGACATGGAGTTCCTTTCGTTAGTGATTGCTGCCGTAAGCACGGTCTCGCTCGGCCGAGCGAGAACCGAGCAGGCCTAGGACGCAGGGAGTATTCGTATCGAAAGAGATACGGATGCGACTGAGGCGGGCGGCATGCGAAGGTTCGCAGCCGGCCGAGTTGAGCGTGTTTGCGGTGGCGATCACTTAGTGCTCTGGCTCGATTGCCGAGCCGATATAGGTGGCAGAGAGGATGGCGAAGATGAAAGCCTGGATCGAGACCACGATCCCGACCTCGAAAAGGTAGAGAACAACCACGAACGGAATCACGATAGGCGTCAGGTAGACCGTCTGCAGGATGAATATCAACCCGATCAGGGTCAGGATCAGCATGTGGCCGACGAGCATGTTGGCGAAGAGACGGACGCTGAGCGAGATGATCCGCATCATCTGGCTGATCACCTCGAGTAGGTAGAGAAGAGCGAGCGGCACCGCCCAGACGACGCTCAGCTTGGGCATGCCGCCGGGCAGCCAGCTGGCGAAGTACTTGCCGGCGCCGTTCCAGCGAACGCCCTCGTAGTGCGAGAAGAAGATCGTCATCAGGGCCAGGGCGAGCGTCACCGAGAGCGCGGAGGTGGCGGCGTAGATGCCCAGTGTCGGCAGCTTGGCCCCGAACAGGTGGAAGGTCTCGCCGGTCAGCGGCAGCGGGATGAAGCTGATGAAGTTGAGCACCAGGACGAAGAGAAACAGGCTCGCCACGTAGGGGAACCAGCGCCCCATCGCCCTCGTCGGCAGGCCCTGGCCCGCGATCCCGTCCTGGGCCAGTTCGTAGATCATCTCGCCGACCGTCTGGCGCCGCCCCGGATCCTGGCGCAGGCGCGTGCGCATGAGCGTAAGGCCGAGCACGATCGTCACGATCGTGCCGAGGAAGAGGTAGGCAACCGCCTTCGTGATCGAGAGATCGAGAGGACCGACGTGAATCGGGATCCAGGGCTTGAGCATGAACTCCTCGGACGGATCGAACTTGCCCTTGGCGAAGGCGTTCGTAGGCAGAGCCAGCGCGACGAGCGAGGCCGCGCCGAGCGCCCCGCGGAGACTTACGCGCGAGCGGTTCAAGAGATTGGCTCCGCCGAGAAGTAGCTGAGCAGGGAGAGCGCCAGCTCGATCGTGAAGGCCAGCAGGTAGACCGAAGCCGCCGCGATCGCGACCCGTTTGTCGGAGACGGCGACGAGAACGAGTGCGACCCCGACGAGGAGCGAGCGAAAGATCATGCCCAGGCCGACGGCTGCCGATGCGCCGGCGTTACCGGCGCCGAGCGGAAAGCGCGCCAGCAGGAAACCAAACACCTGCCCGGCAGCCCAGAGCGCCGCCGCCAGAGCCCAGCCGCGAAGCGGCCAGCCGGCCAGCAAGAAGACCGGCAGCGTCAAGAGGATGAACGCCGAGGCGACAAGCGGCGGCAGCGTCCGATTCGGCAGCGGCCGCGGTGCTGTGAAACGGCTCGACTTCGACGGACTCAGTTGAAATACCCCCGGTAACGCCGGTAGACGACGAAGATGCCCGCGGGAATTCCTGCGGCCGCTCCGACCGCCGCTCCGATCCCGCTGCCGCCCAGCGCCCAGCCGATCAGCGCGCCGAGACCGGCCACTACGACGATCGTCGCAACAAGGAGTCCACCGGCCCCCGCGGGCTGAAAAGACGGGCGCGGTGAACGCTCCATGCCGGCGCCGAGGATACCAGCGTTTCTGCGCTGGTGAGCGCTGGATCAGCGCTCTGGAACCTCGATATCGCTTACAGGTCGCTCGGGCCGAGGATCTCTTTCAGCTCGTCGACGCTGCGCGGCTTGAGCGACTGCTCGAGCCTGGCCGGAGGTTCCTTGCCGGCCCAGATCAGTTTCTGCGGGCAGTCCTCCCCGACCAGGTAGATGCCCGGACGGAAGATACCCGTGCCACAGCCCGGTTTGGTCGGTATGAAGACGATCGCGCGGCCGTCGGTCGTCCAGCCAAAGCCCTCCGTATTCGGACTCTCCACCCAGTCGCTCTCACCCGTGACGGAAACGGGCTTACCACCGTCGAGCGGAATGAAAAAGGCGATCGGTATTTCGCATTCCGCCGACCACTGAGCGAGAAAGCGAGAACCGTCAGGAGAGAGAGCGGCCCAGCGCCAGTGCCCGACCTGGCCGGCCATCGAAGCGCTCGTCGTCGGCCCCGGCGGCTTCAGCGGCAGCTCCGTCTTCTTTCCTCCCTCGACGCTGAGGAAGGTGCCGTGCTGATCGTCCTTGCTCGGCTTCCAGCAGAGAAGATATGAGGTCGAGCCGTGGCTGCCGGCGGGTTGGCAATCCTTCGCGCTCCAATCCGTGATGCCGGGCTCGGATGCCGCTTTCGCAGTCTTCGCAACCGAGCTACCGCAGCCGGAAAGAAGAGCTACGGCGATCGCAAAGGCAAAGGCCAGGCGAACAATCGAACCGAGATCGGCTCGCGCGGCATGATTTATGACTCTAGTAAACGGCCGTGACCGACTCAAGCCGAGCGTCGCTCTTGCTCGGCCGCCCGCCTACGCCGCCTGGTGCGCGGGCTCGCCACCTTGACGATCTCGAGCACGTAGATGATGTAAGCCGAGGCCGCCAGGACAGAAAGCCCGATAGCCGCGTCGGCGATGCTCGGCCAGAGCTGCCAGTGGCCGTGCGCGTGCGGCGCCAGAAATTTCGTTGCAAGCGCCGCTCCGGCCAGCGTCCCGCACCACAGATACATGGTCAGCACGGCGCGACGCTGCGTGAAGCCGCGGTCGATGAAGCGGTGGTGAAGATGGAAGCGATCGGCCGAGTAGATCGGCTTGCCGTGCTTGATCCGCTTGGCAACGACGAACGAGGTGTCGAGGATGGGAATCGCCAGCACGAGCAAGGGGAAGGCCAGTGCGACGGCCGCGGCCGTCTTGAACAGGCCCTCGACCGAGATCGCCGCCAGCACGAAGCCGAGCAGGAGCGCGCCCGAGTCGCCCATGAAGATGCGCGCCGGATAGAAGTTGTGGCGCAGAAACCCGAGCGCGGCGCCGAAGACGATCGCGGACAGGATCGCCGGCTGGGCGCGCCCGAGCGAGAGCGCGATCAGACAGAAGGTGACGGCCGAGATGGCGCAGACCCCGGCGGCGAGCCCGTCCAGCCCGTCGAGGAAGTTGACCATGTTCATGATCGCCACGATCCAGAGGATGGTGACGGTGATACCGACCCACGTCGGCAGCGCCCCCACGCCGATGACGGGGAAGGTGAAGTGATCGACGTAGACGCCGAGCCCGGCGGTCACGCCGGCGGCCAGCACCTGCCCACTCAACTTCTGCCACCAGACGAGCTCGCGGGCGTCGTCGATCGCTCCGACCACGGTGGCGATGCTCGCGCCGATCAAGATCGCCCGTAGCGGCCGGGAGAGATCGAGGAAGGCGAGCGAGGGCACGAAGATGGCGAAGAAGAGCGCGATCCCGCCCAGCCTGGGAATCGGCAACTCGTTCAGGCGCCGCTCGCCCGGCTCGTCCACGGCGCCGACGCGGCGGGCCAGCGAGCCGATAGCCGGCGTCAGTGCGAGCACGATCACGAGCGCGAGCGCGAAGCCGAAGATGACCTCACGGGGCATGTGTATGGCGGCGAGGAACGAAGGTGCCAAGGTCATCGTTCGGTCACGGTACTACGGCCTAGCATTCGTAGGAGCAGTAACCGCGGAAGCCCGGATAGAGCGGATATTTCTCGCAGAGCGCCGCCGAGCGCGCACCGAGCACGGCTATTTCGGCGTTCTTGGCCAGAGCGCTGCAGATGATCGAAGCGATCTCGCTCATGTCCTCTTCGTCGAAGCCGCGCATCGTCACCGCCGGCGTACCGAGGCGCAAGCCCGAGGTCACCGTCGGCGGCCGCTCGTCGAACGGGATGGCGTTCTTGTTCACGGTCACACCCACCTCGTGCAGNCGGTCCTCGGCGTCCTTGCCCGTCCACTCGGTCGAGCGCAGATCGACGCAGAGGAGGTGCGTGTCGGTGCCGCCGGTGATGATGTCGAGGTCGTGCGCGATGAGCTCGGCCGCGAGCCGGTCGGCATTCGCGCGCACCTGGCGCTGNTAGACCTTGAAGGGCTCCGACGCCGCGANCTTGAAGCAGGTNGCCTTGGCCGCGATCGTGTGCAGCAGCGGNCCNCCCTGCAGGCCGGGNAAGATGCCGCGNTCGACCGCCTGGGCGTGTTCGGCCTTGCAGAGGATGAAGCCGGCGCGCGGGCCGGCGAGGGTCTTGTGNGTGGTCGAGGTGACGAAGTCGCAGTAGGGCACCGGGTTGGGGTGTAGCCCGGCGGCGACCAGCCCGGCAAAGTGGGCCATGTCGCAAAGCAAAAGCGCGCCCACCTCGTCGGCGATCTGGCGGAACTTGTCGGCCTCGACGATGCGCGGATAGGCCGAGCCGCCGCAGATGATCAGCTTTGGCTTGTGCTCGAGCGCGAGTGCGCGCACCTGGTCGAAGTCAATGCGGTAAGTGTCGCGGCTGACTCCGTAGGAGACGATGTTGTAGAGCTTCCCGGAGATGTTGACCTTGAGCCCGTGCGAGAGGTGGCCGCCGTGCGCGAGCGAGAGCGAGAGGATGGTGTCGCCGGGCTGAAGGCAGGCCAGATAGACGGCCGTGTTGGTCATGGCGCCGGCGTGCGCCTGGACGTTGGCGTGCTCGGCGCCGAAGAGCGCCTTGACGCGGTCGATCGCCAGCTGCTCGATCTCGTCCACGACCTCGCAGCCGCCGTAGTAGCGCTTGCCCGGGTAGCCCTCGGCGTACTTGTTGGTCGGTGTCGAGCCCATCGCCTCGAGCACGCCCGGCCAGGTGAAGTTCTCCGACGCGATCAGCTCGACCGTCCCGCGCTGGCGCTCGAGCTCGCGCCCGAGCAGGGCGGCGATGTCCGGGTCGACCTCGCTCAGACCGGCCGAGCGGTAGAGATCGAGACTGTCAGCTGACATGGAAATGCTCCTCTCGCTCGCTCCCGGCCGGAGAGTCATCGTAGCGGCGCTGGTGGCCGTCCCAGGCCGCTACCGCAGAACATCACGAGTTCGGCGGTTCCCGTCGCCCGAGACAGCTTCGCGCCAACGTACCGCATCGCGATTTGGCGCAAACCTGGC
>JGI24131J36419_10000713_pt1 | contig 11976 bp, 8 predicted proteins | sample BarGraNGADG00211_2_FD_36419 | JGI IMG/M metagenome (IMG submission 36419) | reverse complement strand
CCGCCTGTCCTCCGGACGCGGATGTCACCTGGATCGGCGTGAATCCGGCCGCGCTGCCAGTGGATNTAGCCGGTATGTTCCGCTTTGTGCCCGACCTGCAGNCCTGGTGCACCGCCCATCCGCACCAGCCCAAACTCTCGTTCAGCATCACCGACCTGGAAGCGCTGNTGAGCAGCATGGCAGCGGCGGCCGCGGGGGCCGAAGCCGAAGCAGGATAAAGGCCCAGGTCTGTGGTAAAGACTGCAGTGATTGCCCCGGCGAGCACATTATACTGACAATATAAAGCACGCGAGCGAACCAGGGAAGGATGTTTGATGGTCCTGCACCGGGTTTTAACGGACGAGCAAGAACTGATCCTCAAAGACGAGCGCAGCCAATTGATGGGCTTGCGAGGGCTGCTGGCGCGCCTCGATGCGCCGGCGGATGATGCTCGGGTGCTGGAACGGGCGGCCCAGCAACTGGATGAGCTGTTTCTGCTGGTGATCGTCGGCGAATTCAACTCGGGCAAGTCGGCCTTTGTCAACGCACTGCTGGGCGACCGCTTTCTGATCGAAGGCGTTACACCGACGACCACCGAGATCCAGATGCTGAAATACGGGCCGCAGGTCTCGCGGCAGCAGGGCGAGTCCGATCTGCTCGTGCTCACCTACCCGGTCGAATGGCTGCGAGAGATCAACATCGTCGACACGCCGGGGACCAACACCGTCATTCAACGGCACCAGGAGATCACCGAGGACTTTGTGCCGCGCGCCGACCTGGTGCTGTTCATCACCTCGGCCGACCGGCCATTCACCGAGAGCGAACGGACCTTTTTGCAGCGCGTGCGCGAGTGGGGCAAGAAGGTCATCTTCGTGGTCAACAAGATCGATACGCTGGAAACGGCCGACGACGTGGAGCACGTGTTGCTGTTCGTCAACGAACACGCCATGCAGTTGTTGGGCCGGCAGCCGACCGTCTTCCCCGTCTCGGCGCGCCAGGCCCGGCAATCGAAACAGACCATCGACGGCGACGAGCGCACGCGCCTGTGGGCGGCCAGCCGTTTCGAGCCCCTCGAACGTTACATCCTGGACACCCTGGACGAGCGCGAACGCCTGCGTCTCAAACTCGCCAACCCGCTGGGCATCGCTCGCCGGCTCGCCGAACGCTACCTGGGCGTGGCCCAGGCCCGGCGCACGTTGCTGCGCGACGATGTGACTACCATCCAGACTCTGCACCTCCAACTGGCCGGCTACGAGTCAGACATGCGGCGCGATTTCAAGTACCATCTCAGCCTGGTTGACAACGCGCTCTATGCAATGGCCGAACGCGGCAACCGTTTTTTTGACAATACGATCCGGCTGACGCGCATCTTCGACCTGGTCAACACCGACCGCGTGCGCGGCATGTTCGAGCGCGAAGTCGTGTCGGATACCAGCGGTCAGGTGGAGGCGGCTACCCATGACCTGATCGACTGGCTCGTGCAGCAGGATTTCCGCCAGTGGCAGTCAGTGATGGAATACCTCAACCGGCGCATTACGCAGCACCATGAGCAAATGGTGGGCCAGGTGGGCGGCCAGTTCGAGTACAACCGCCAGGCCCTGCTCGAGTCGGTCGGGCGGGCGGCGCGTGAGACGGTGGCCAGTTATAATAAGGAAGGCGAGGCGCGCGAGCTGGCCGAGTCGGTGCAGATGGCCGTGGCGCAGACGGCCCTGATCGAGGTGGGCGCGATCGGTCTCGGCACGCTGCTGGTCCACCTGCTCGCCACCACCCTGGCAGACGTAACCGGCATCCTGGCCGCCACCACAATGGCGGCCCTGGGCCTATACCTGATCCCAAATCGGCGCCAACACGCCAAGCTGGATCTGCAAGCCAAGATAGCAGACCTGCGCGGGCGGCTGGCACAGGCCATGGCAGCGCAGTTCGAACGGGAGTTGTCGCGCTCGCTGGAGCGCATCCGTGAGGGCGTACGGCCTTACACGCGCTTCGTCGAGGTGCAGCAGGCGTCGGTGGCCGAGACGGAAGCCGGGCTGAGTGGGACCGTGAAAGTGCTGACCGGCCTGGCCGCGCGGGTGGAAAAGCTGTAGGGGCGATGGACTTCAACCTCCGGCTGCTGATCGACAGCGATGTCCCCGCCCTGCAGGCGGTGTATGAGGCGGCGGAAGCGGTCTTCGTACACTACTCGGGCCGGCCAGCCGGGCCGGACCAGGCGGCCACCGACTTCGTGCAGGCGCTGACCGAGCCCGAGCGCTACCAATTCGGCATCTTTGTGGAGGGCGAGCTGATCGGCATGCTGGACTGCAAGCTGGAGCCCGACGTGGAAAGGCAGGCGCACATCGGGTTATTGCTGCTTATCCCACCCTACGACGATCCTGCCATCGGTGGCCTGGCGCTGCGTATCCTTACCCGCTGGCTGGCCGAACGCTTCGGCGTTGATCGGCTCGAAACCAGCGTGCCCGCGCATGCGCCCGAGGAGATCGCCTTCTGGCAGCAGGAAGGCTTCGACTTTACGGGCCGGCAATATCGCCGTGAGCTAGGGGAGTTCGCGCCCCGTTTCCTGGTGATGGGCAAAAATGTCAGCTAATTCCGCATCTTTTTGCCGGGCGCAGCGTCTAATTCTGTGAATGGCTCGTGCGGAGGTGAACGCATGCGGTACCTATCAGGCCTTGGGGTGGTTCTGCTGGCTCTGGTGGCGTTGGCAGTCGGCGCCCTTGCGGTCAGACCTGCGCGAGCGGCCGCGCTCGATCCTCAGCCGGACTCAGGCTGCACCGGCTCGTACTACGTCATCCAACGCGGCGACCATCTCTACCGGCTGGCTATACGCTTCGGCACGACGGTGTCAGGCATAACGCGCTGCAACCACCTGGCGAATGCCGACGAGATTTACGCCGGACAACGCATCCTGATCCCCAATGGGAGCTGGCAGCCGGGCTCATGCAGCTGCTCATCTCAGCCCTGCAACTGCCCGCCGGCGCCATCGCCGACCCCCACGCCCACTTGCCCGCCGGCCACAGCTGTGCCCTGCAACTGTCCCACCGCAACACCCACGCCGACACCTACGCCGACGGCCACGCCGACGCCTACAAGCACACCGGCGCCCTGCAGTTGCCCGGCCTGCAACTGTCCGTCGCCCGCGCCGGCAACCTGCAACTGCCCTGGCACGGCGGGAGCGCCCTGCAACTGCGGCTTCAAACTCACGCCGGTGCCGCATGCCTGGGGCTCCGACTATACCGTGCGCCTGGGCGACACCCTGTATTCGATCGCCCGCCGCTACGGGACCACCGTCAACGCGATCATGGCGGCCAACGGGCTGACCAATCCCGACCGCATCCGTAGCGGACAAACACTGCGCATGCCGGGCACGCGCTGATGTAATCCATCGAAAGGTTGCAAAGGGCGGCGATGGCAGTTAGACTGCGCGGGCAGCCGAAGCCAAACTGCGTAGACGGAGATCGCCGTGCCCTTGCGCTTTGTCGCCGAACTGACCGCCGCTGAGCAAGCGGCCCTAACTGAACTTTACAAAAGACGACAAATGATAATCTTGGACTCACGGGCTAGGCGTATTAGTCGGCTCCGGCGTATCAGTTGGTTGTAGAGTTTCCGTCGGCTCGGGCGTTCCCGGCTTGGCTGTCAGCGCCGCGTCGGTCGCGTCGGCGCTATGGGACATTTCAATAAGCGCTGCGCTGGTAGCGGCGACACTGGTTCGCATTGCCGCGTCGGTGGGCGCACTTATGGGCGTGCCCACTGCGACAATGTCGCTCACCTTGACGGCGAACACTGCGCGGTGTGAGGCATTATCCTCGACGATCCAGATCAGGTCACCAGCAGTCGTCGGCAGTTGGTATCCAATCGTGCCGCTGGTGCTTGTTCCCGGAGCGACGTCCCCGTTAATTGGATGTGTGGCACTGAGCATGATAGCGTTCGGTTCAAAGTAGTATTGGTGGCCTGCTGCGTCCTTCAAGTAAGACTGCGCGACTGAATTCGTCGCGAGCGTTGTCTTGCCCGTGTTTTCGATGGTGACACTGACGAATACAAAGCGGTTGCCGGGGCTGGGCAGGTTACCTAATTCACCGGGCACCGTCGCGACTTTATCAAGCGTCACATGCAGGTCACCCAGTATTGCCGTCTGACCAACTTGGTTGGTCGCCTGATTAGAGAGAGGCGTGTCGGTTGGTAAAGTAAAGCCTGGGCATGCTTTATCCATTGCCAGAGCAAATGGGCTGAATTCCTTCAACCATGGGCTATCAATCCCGATTACTTTTTGCCCACTCGTATTGGTTTCTTTGAACGGCTTGCCCTGCGCCTTGGCATCACTCTCCGCTATATCCACCAATTGCCGGAAATAGGTGATAGACTCACTTGGCTTGCCGAAAATCAACTCGACCGGGTCGGTTGGATCGGGTAGAGTGGCAAGTGTGTTCAACTCTCCGCGCAACCTGGCAAAATCCAAATACACCGGCGAAGAGGGATCCGTAAAAGCAGAATAGTCGGTATTAGGCGTCAAGTTGACCATCTGAGCCAAGCTGGTGCCGAAATCCTGGTTTGCCTTGGCAATCGCCGTACAATCTAATCTGCTGTTCGGATTCTGTGCCTGGGGCTGGGCCGTTGCATTGGGCGAGGGCTCTCCGGCGGCAGCCGTCTTAGCCATTTCAGCAGTAGTGGAGACCGCCCCACTCGGTGCAGCCCTCGCGCCAGCGCATGCGCTAATGACGAGCGCAGTTGCGAGCAACAGCGCGAGTGTTAGAAGGCCGCGTCCTTTGCCTAATCGAATCGGATTCCTTATCATACTGTTTCTCCTGTTCTATCTCCCATTTCTATTTGCTGTCTCCATAAGGTCACTCGACACCCTGGTCATTCGCTAAACCGGGGTCGTTTGGGCGCGCCTCCATCAGAGCTCGGTACAATCGTCATCACTACTTCACGCCGCGATGGCTATCAGCACGCCTCTGAAGAGGTTGTAAGCATTGAACGTACTTGCTTGTCAGTGTATGTCCTGCGTCGGCCCACAAAGACCATTCCAACCTTCTGGTCGGGGATGGAGGAAATGAATCTGCATCAACTCGGAAGTATGGCTAGACAAGATTTGTAATGTATTTGCTCTTGGTTTGCACAATACCATCTGTGATCTTCCCTGTCATCCGTATAAGATACCGGCCTTTTCAGTACGTATTGCATTCATTGATTCACAGAAGCATCATAGTATGTCGTCCATCTTGGCTAGAACTACGCGACTCGACAATATTCGCATGAAAGATTTACTATGCATGACAATCTATCCCTGCGGGAACTTGTTCTAACTTGATACGGCAATCAGCCGCCGGGCGGGTGCGCTGGGCGGCTATGCCGGGCGGCTGCGCCGCGAGCATAGAGGCCGGTCACGCCTCAGTCGGGCGGGCACGAACGAAGACCACAGCGTGGCGCCGCACTGTTGCCTGGCCGGCCTCTCTTTTTGCTCTCGCACAGCCCGAAGCCCGACGCTCGCGGCCCCGAAGCCGCGAGAATATTTTTGAGGACTTGCGGGGGCGTGGTAGAATATGAGATTCCTGGCCGGTTGCACGCTTCAGAACCAGGTTTCGCCACGGGGTACTCGCCCCGCAGAAACCTGGTTTCTTGTGAAAGCCAACCGGCTTGTTTGGCCGCCGGGATTGTGGCAATATACGGTTAGCACGGTTGTTCGATCGCCGGCCGGCCGGGAGGAAAGATGGCTCAAGACAAACTGATCATCCGTGGCGCACGCGAGCATAACCTGAAGAATATCGACCTGGAGATCCCGCGCGATAAACTGGTCGTCATTACCGGCCTGTCAGGCTCGGGCAAGTCCAGCCTGGCATTCGATACAATCTATGCCGAAGGGCAGCGCCGCTACGTTGAGTCGCTGTCGGCCTATGCGCGCCAGTTCCTGGGCCTGATGGAAAAACCGGACGTCGACCAGATCGAGGGTTTGAGCCCCGCCATCTCGATCGACCAGCGGGGGGCGAGCCGCAACCCGCGCTCGACCGTGGGCACGATCACCGAGATCTACGACTATCTGCGCTTGATCTACGCGCGCATCGGCGTGCCGCATTGTCCGCAGTGTGGGCGCGAGATCGCCGCGCAGACGGTGGAGCAGATCGTCGATACCATCTCGGTTTACCCGGACGGCAGCCGCCTGCTCATCCTGGCGCCGCTGATCATGGACCGCAAAGGCGAGCACAAGAACGTCTTTGAAGACGTCCGCAAGGCGGGCTTCGTGCGCGTACGCGTGGACGGGCAGATCTTTGAAGTGGACAGCCCGCCCGACCTGGATCGTTACAAGAACCACACCATTGAGGCCGTCGTCGATCGCCTGGTCATTCACCGGTCGGGGGATGCGCCGGCAGAAGACAGCGAGCGCACCCGGCTGGCGGATTCGATCGAGACTGCGATCCGGCTGGGCGGGGGCGTGGTGCTGGTTGGCGACATCACCGAAGCCGAACACCCGCATGACCGGCTGTTCTCGGAGCACTTCGCCTGCCCGGTCTGCCATATCAGCCTGCCCGAGATCGAGCCGCGCACGTTCAGCTTCAACAGCCCACACGGGGCTTGCCCCACCTGCACAGGATTGGGCAGCCAGATGGAGTTCGATACCGACCTGATCGTGCCGGATAAGGAGCTGAGCCTGGCCGGCGGGGCGATCAAGCCGTGGCCCGAGGAATCCGAATCGTACACACATTCGCTGCTGGAAGCCGTGGCCGAGCACCACAAAATCCCGTTCGACGTGCCGGTCAAAGAGCTGAGCAAGCACCAGATGGACATTATCCTGCACGGCGGCAAGCGGGGCGAAACGGTGACCGTGAGTTACGTCAACCATGAAGGGCACCAGCGGCGCTTCCAGACCGAGTACGAAGGCGTAGTGCCAAACCTGCAGCGGCGTTACCGGGAGACGAGCTCCGAATACATCCGAAGCGAGTTGGAACGCTTTATGTCGACCCGACCCTGCCCTACCTGCGGCGGCAAGCGCCTGCGCCCCGAGGCCCTGGCGGTGACGATCCTGGAGCGCAACATCGACGAGGTCAGCCACTTCTCGGTCATCAACGCGATCAACTGGGTGGAGACCCTGGCAGGAATCGACGACTTCTCGGTGAGCGTGACGGACCTGGAGGCCGGCAGGCAGGACGACGCCGATCCCGCTTTCGGCTCACAGGACGGGCAGGNGCCGGTTGCGCTGAACGGCAGCGGGGGCTTCAACCCGCAGTCCAGGATCCAGAATCTCAAATCCAAGATGGTGGGCTCCTCCGAAACGCTGCCGTCCAATTCGCCGCTGAGCCAGCGTGAGTACACTATTGCCCGGCAGATCCTGAAAGAGTTGCACGCCCGCCTGCGCTTCATGATGGACGTTGGGCTGGACTACTTGACGCTGGACCGCATGGCAGCCACACTCTCCGGTGGGGAGGCGCAGCGCATCCGGCTGGCGACGCAGATCGGCTCGCAACTGATGGGCGTGCTCTATATCCTGGATGAGCCCAGCATTGGCCTGCACCAGCGTGACAATGCACGCTTGATCAACACCCTGCTCTTCCTGCGCGACCTGGGCAACACAGTGCTGGTGATCGAGCATGACGAGGAGACCATGCGCGCCGCGGACTGGATCGTGGACCTGGGACCGGGCGCGGGCGATGAGGGCGGCTACGTGGTCTGTTCGGCCGCGCGCGACGAGTTCATGCAGTGCCCGGATAGCCTGACGGCGGCTTACCTGCGCGGCGACAAAGAGATCCCGGTGCCCGCCATTCGCCGGCCCGGCAACGGCGAATACCTTATCATCCACAACGCTTCCGAGAACAACCTGAAGCACGTGGACGTGCGCCTGCCGTTGGGCAAGTTTATCACGGTAACCGGGGTGAGCGGCAGCGGCAAATCGAGCCTGGTGGTCGAGGTGCTGTATAAGGCCCTGGCGCAGCGCATGTATCGCGCCAAGGAACGCCCCGGACGTTACGAGCGCATCGAGGGGCTGGAGAACCTGGACAAGGTCATCGACATCGATCAGTCGCCGATCGGGCGCACGCCGCGCTCGAACCCGGCCACCTACACCAACATCTTCACCGACGTGCGCGACCTCTTCGCTTCGCTGCCCGAGGCCAAGATTCGTGGTTATAAGCCGGGGCGCTTCAGCTTCAACGTGAAGGGCGGGCGCTGTGAGGCGTGCCAGGGCGACGGCATCATCCGCATCGAGATGCAATTCCTGCCCGACGTCTATGTGCCATGCGAGGTCTGTCACGGTAAGCGCTACAATCGTGAAGCGCTCGAGATCCGTTACAAAGGCAAGAGCATCGCCGACGTGCTCGACATGACGGTGGATGAGGGGTTGGAGTTTTTCCAGAACGTGCCGCGCATTCGCACCAAGCTGCAGACCCTGGCGAAGGTGGGCCTGGGTTACATCAAGCTCGGCCAACCGGCGACCACTCTGTCCGGCGGCGAAGCGCAGCGCGTCAAGCTGAGCAAGGAACTGAGCCGGCGGGCGACGGGCAAGACAATGTATATCCTGGACGAGCCGACGACCGGCCTGCACTTCGACGACGTGCTGAAGCTCCTGCAGGTGTTGCAGCAGTTGGTCGACCAGGGCAACACGATCGTGGTGATCGAGCACAACCTGGACGTGATCAAGTCGTCCGATTGGCTGATCGACCTGGGGCCGGAGGGTGGTGAGCGCGGCGGCTTCATCGTGGCCGAAGGCACCCCGGAGCAGGTCGCGCGTGTCGCGAAATCGTACACCGGGCAGGTCCTGCAACCCGTGCTGGCGAACAGGCCAGCCCGACAACCCGGCGAAGTGATCGCGGCCAAGGCCAAGACGCCGGCCATGGCCGAGCGCTGAGCCCAAACTGCGAGAGCTGAATGCGCGACTATCCGACGATCCGCCGCATCCTGATCCTGACGATGCTTCTGAATTGGCTGGCTACGGCAGCCAAGCTGATCGTCGGCTATCGCACGGGCACGTTGAGCCTGGCTGCAGACGGCCTGGACTCGTTCTTCGACGGCTTCTCGAATGTGGTGGGATTGGCCGCAATCGGGTTGGCCGCCCGGCCGCCGGACCGCGAGCACCCTTACGGCCACCGTAAGTACGAGACGGTCGCGGCCTTGAGCATTGCCGGGCTCATGACCATCACCACCTGGGAACTGCTCAAAGAGTCGATCGGCCGGTTCGCCAATCCGCACCAGCCCGAGGTCACGATCTGGAGCTTTGCCGCTCTAGCCTTCAGCAATCGAGCGGGCCGCCCTGGCCGAGGCGCCATGGGTCAGCAGCCTGCACACGCACATCGAGCCGGCCGTTCATGAACTGGCGCCGGGCAAGCTATTTTCGCTCGACCAGGCGCACCCGGTTGGCGCCGCAGTTCGCGAGGCGGTCGCAGCCGTGCCGAGTCTGCGGCAGCCAAGCAACTTGCTTGTGCGCAGCACACCGGAAGGGCTTTTCCTTCCGTTGGCCTGTGTGGCCGAGCCAGGGTTGTCGGTGAGCGCCAGCCATACCCTGGCGCACGCCGTATCCGAGGGCATTCGTAAGAAGCTGCCCAACGTGCTAGAGGTAGCCGTGAGAGTGAAGCCGGAATAACCATGAAACACTACCATATCTGGACGATTGGCTGCCAGATGAACGTGGCAGATTCGGGCCGGGTGGCGGCGGAGATGGACGCGCTGGGCTATGCGCCGACCGACGACCCGCAACAGGCCGACGTGATCGTGCTGAACACCTGCGTGGTGCGCCAGAGCGCCGAAGACCGGGCGGCGGGCCACCTGTGGTCGCTTAAACCGCTGAAGGACCATGACCCCGGGCGCGTGATTGCGCTGATGGGCTGCATGGTCGGCGTCAAGCCCAATCGGGCTCTTATGGAGCGCTTCCCCTTCGTGGATGTCTTCATGCCGCCCTCTGACCCGGCGCCCCTGGTTGGCTACCTGTCCGGCCATCGGCTGGATGCGGATGCGCGGGCGCTGGAAGACGAGCTGACCACCGCGCGCCACGAGCTGCAGGACAATGTCAGGCCCGAGGCCGCGGTGATCGGGCTGATTGAGCTGCAAGGCGAAGACGATGGCAAAAACCTTCAATACGGCAGGCCATTGCAAAGCGTACGCCACCTGTCGCTGAACGGCGAGGTGCCGGTGGCGGCCAATGTGCCGATCGTCTACGGCTGTTCGCACGCCTGCACTTTCTGCATCATCCCCTACCGGCGTGGCGTGGAACGCAGCCGGCCGCTGGAGGAGGTGGTGCGTGAGGTCCAGGGGTTGGTCGACCAGGGCGTCCGTGAGGTGACCCTGCTGGGCCAGATCGTGGACCGTTACGGCAAGGACTTCCCCGGTGGCAGACCTGATCTGGCCGACCTGTTGGAGGCAGTCCATACCGTCGAGGGGCTGTGGCGCATCCGCTTCCTGACCAGCCATCCCTACTACATGACTGACCGTATCCTGCAGGCGGTGGCCCGCTTACCGAAGGTCTGCGAGCAGATCGAGGTGCCGGTGCAGGCGGGGGATGACCGGGTGCTGGAGGAGATGAAGCGCGGCTACACGCGCGCACAATACCGCGAACTGGTGGCGCACATCCGGGGTACCATCCCCGGCGCGGCCATTCACACCGATATCATCGTAGGCTTCCCGGGTGAGACGGCCGAGCAGTTCGAGCGCACGTACGAATTGCTGGCCGAGCTGAAGCTGGACAAGGCGCACCTGGCGATGTACTCGCCGCGCCCGGGCACGGTGAGCGCCCGGCGTATGCCGGACGACGTGACGCCCGAAGAGAAAAAACGCCGCTGGGACCGGCTCGATGGGCTGCAGGCCGTGGTGGTGGGCGAGATCAACGGCCGTTTGTTGGGGCAGACGGTGGAGATGCTGGTCGAAGGGAAGCACAAGGGTCAGCCCGTCGGCGCCTCCGGCGGCCAGCGGGGCTGGCGCTGGCGCGGCCGGACGCGCACGAACAAGCTGGTCTTCTTTGCGGACCCAGGCGACTGGCGCGGCCGCCTGGCCCAGGTGCGCATCACCTGGACGGGACCCTGGTCGATGATTGGGGAAGTGGTCGGGGGCGTTTGAGGCGAGGCGCCATGGGCGCGGCGCCCATGGTGCTTAACCCACCGTCCTCACGGGATACAGAGTTTCTGCCCTCTGTAGATCTTATTCGCGTTGGCGAGCCGGTTCGCCCGCACCAGGGCCAATGAAGAAACGCGATAGTGGTACGCCAGGTCCCCGATGGTGTCGCCACGGATGACAATGTGCTGCAGACGGCAGGCTGTGGTCTGAGTGAGCGGCCCAACGACCGAGCGAACCCAGAACTTCAGGGCCGAGCACCCTCCCTGGGCAGTCGGGTTGAGTGTATAAGCGGCCGGACCGACGGGCGCCCAGCCGGCCTGCCGGCCTACCGTCACCTCATACTTGCCCGTGCCGAGGTCGTTGAAGCGGAAGTAGCCACGGGCGTCGGTCTGCGTGGTGCTGATCCCTGCGCTGCTCTGCAGAGTCGCCGTGACCGGAACGCCGGGCACGCCCAGGTTGACGATGGCATCGGTCAGGTAGCCCTCGATGCAAAGACCCGGCGGGCGATTCTTGAAACTCGCTCGTACACACTGCTCCGAACCGGCCGGGGTCACTGCGACGTCCAACTTAGCCGGGCTGACGGCGGTCCAATTGGGTAAAACATCCTCCCAGACTGTCCACGTCCCGACCGTCAGATTGGGGAAATAGAAAGCCCCGTCCTCTCCGGTCAAGGTTATGAAGGTCGGGCCGCTGCCGTCCGCCGGCTGCGCGTAGATGCTCCATCCCGCCAGAGGCCGGCCTCCATCGTCCCATCCCATCCCGTCGATGCAACTCGTCAGCGCTTTCTCACTCTTGAACTCGACCGACGCGCAGTCCTTGCCGGTTAGCGATGGTTTCACCTGCACCTGGACCGCGGGCGGAGTCAGGGCCTTGAAGGTGTAGGAGACCACCTCGGTGACCGTATAGGTCCCGGCAGCCAGTCCGAAGAATTGGGCGACCCCGCTGTCGTCGGTCTGTGTTTCGGGGCTCGCTGGACCC
>JGI24131J36419_10000710_pt1 | contig 11981 bp, 12 predicted proteins | sample BarGraNGADG00211_2_FD_36419 | JGI IMG/M metagenome (IMG submission 36419) | reverse complement strand
GCCTCGAGGAAGTCCCCAATGGCGGCGATCAGGTCGGGCACGCTGGGGAAGACGCCGCGGCGCAGAGACTTCTCGGTGAGCCCCCGAAACCAGCGCTCGACGAGGTTCAGCCAGGAGCTGCTGGTGGGGGTGAAGCGCAGATGGAAGCGCGGATNCTGGGCAAGCCAGGCAGCGCCGCCTTCGAGCTCGCCCTCTCGCGCGCCGACGGCACCTACCTGAAGGTGCTGGCGGGGCTCGCCAAGGTCGAGCTACTGATCCTCGACGACTGGGGGCTCGTGACCCTCGACGCCCAGGCTTCTGCCGACATCATGGACGTGGTCGACGACCGCGCCGGACTGCGCTCGACGACCGTCACCAGCCAGCCGCCGGTCAGTGAGCAGCACTCCCTGATCGCCGCTCTGAGCATCGCCGACGCCCTGCTCGACCGCCTCGTGCACCGCGCCGTAAGGATCGAACTGAAAGGAGAGTCGATGCGCAAAGAAGCTCCGCAACGCAGCCCCAAGTTGACCTGAAGCCGATCACTTTGTTACGAAGAAGCAGGGCCAGCGTCGCTTCGCTCCGACGGTGATCGCCTGCCTGGAATCAGTGATCGGCTTGCAGTGGAATAGGTGTCCAAGGTGAACGGAATCCGCAAACTGCTTGAACAAGGAACTACGGATGACCACCCCCGTAACCACGGTCTTCTTTGGGGTAAATGAGGATTCGCGCCTTCTCCTGCGTATGACGTTGTCCCGACAGCGGCCAGTCCTGGCGTCGGTACCGCTTTTCCACTCTACATGAACGTCGAGAAGATATAGACAGAGACAACACGCAGTCTTTGGGAGTGATTGGTATGGGCACGGTGTACACTTCGGTACCTGACATGTTGAGGAAGAACTCGGAGCGGTTCAAAAACAGACTCGCTTTGAAATACCGCAAGCAGGGCACGTTCGTCACCCTGACATACGCCGCATACTATGAGCGGGCCCTGATGGCGGCACGAGGGCTCCTGAAGATGGGCGTAAAGCCGGGGGATCGGGTTGCGATTCTCTCGGAAAACCGCGCCGGCTGGGTGATTGCCGACATGGGGATACTGTCTGCCGGCGGTGTGACCGTCCCGATCTATCCCACCGATACGCCAGAGCAGATCCAGTACATGGTCAACCACTCAGGGGCAAAGATTATCTTTGTTTCCGGAATATTCCAGTATTCCAAACTGCTGAAGGACCGGGGGGCGATGCCGGGACTGGAACTGGCAGTTTCATTCGAGCGTGTTCTGGGTGATCCCATACTGCCGGTCTACACCTTTTATCAGCTCTCCGAGATCGATACTCCTATCGCAGAGGAAGAGAGGAAGGAGATCGAGGCCATTATTGACCGCATTACCCCCAACGATCTCTCAACCTTGATCTATACCTCCGGGACGACCGGTGTGCCGAAGGGGGTCATGCTGTCCCACAACAATATACTGACCAATACGCGATATCTCACGGAGCAGAGCAGGGTGCTCGACGAGAATGACGTCCTGCTCAGTTTTCTTCCCTTAAGTCACGTGCTGGAAAGAACCGTCGGCTATTACATGACGATTCGCAACGGCGCCCTGATGGCCTTTGCCGACAGCATCGAAAAGGTGCCTGAAAATATGATGGAGGTACAGCCGACCGTCATGGTCAGCGTTCCCCGGCTGTTTGAAAAGATCTACCAGGATATTTATGACAATGCTCATGAGATGTCACTGGTCAAAAGGATGATCTTTCACTGGGCGGTGGAGGTCGGGAAACAATATGTCCAGGCGAAGTACATCCTTAAACAGCCGTCCAGGGGGATTGACCTCAAACATTCCCTTGCAGATCGTCTTGTGTTCACCAAGATACGCGCCCGTTTCGGGGGGCGCATGAAGGTGTTCTGTTCCGGCGGCGCACCGCTGGATAAGAGGATTAATGAATTCTTTTGGGTCATCGGCATACCAATTTTTGAAGGGTACGGCCTCACCGAGACCAGTCCCGCCATATCGTTCAATAGCTTTGAACATATCCGTTTCGGTTCAGTAGGATTCCCCCTGAACGAAACCGCGTTCAAGATTGCTGAAGATGGTGAAATTCTGGTCAAAGGGCTTCAAATTATGCTTGGGTACTACAATGATCCAGTAGCCACTGCCGAGGCTCTCCATGATGGCTGGTTCGCGACGGGGGATATCGGGCATGTCGATGATGGATTTCTCTTTATCACCGATCGTAAAAAAGAGCTGATTGTTACCGCAGGCGGCAAGAACATCGCACCGCAGCCGGTCGAAAACGAGCTGAAGATGGATAAGTACATTTCTTCGGTCTACGTGTACGGCGACCGCAAACCGTATCTCACTGCACTGATTGTGCCGACACTGGAGCGCCTGCTGGAATACGCCAAGGAACAGCACATCAATTACTACGCACTTGATGATCTCGTCCTGCATGAACCGGTTCACAAGTTGTTCGAGCAGCGTGTTGCCGAGATCAATGAACATCTGCCGCAATATGAAACGATCAAGAAGTTCGTCCTGCTGGCCCACGATTTTTCGATTGACGGCGGTGAACTGACCCCGACTCTAAAGCTCAGGCGCAAGGTTATTTATGAGAAGTACAAGCAGAAGATAGAGGATATGTACACGGACCACAGCAACTAAGACCCTGAGTAGCGTCACGTGTCTGCTAAAGGGGGCCTAAGAATGACGGGCAGGGAGGAATACATTGAAACAGATCAATAAGGTAGCAGTTCTGGGGGCCGGGGTGATGGGAGCGACGATCGCTGCACAGCTCGCAAATGCCGGAATCCGGACCCTTCTGCTGGACATCGTTCCGCAGGAGCTGAAGGCAGACACATCTTCACCGTTGAGGAACAGGCTCGCAGAGGCGGGAGTTGCTGGGCTGCTGAAGATGAAGCCGGCACCGCTCTTTCTGCCGGGCTATGCCTCGTATATTGAGGTCGGCAACTTTGACGATGATATGGCGCGTCTTAAGGAGTGCGACTGGGTTATTGAGGTCGTGATAGAAAATATGGCGATCAAAAAACAGCTCCTGGCCGAAAAGATCGTGCCGAATCTGAAAGAGGGGGCGATCCTTTCTACCAATACCAGCGGCCTGTCGGTCAACGAAATGGCTGAGGTGCTGCCGGAGGCGCTGCGCAGGAACTTCCTGGTAACCCATTTTTTCAATCCTCCCCGTTACATGCACCTGCTGGAGATCGTGCCGTGCCGGGATACCGATCCGGCGGTGACCGCCTTTATGGCCGACGTCATGGCGAAGCGGCTCGGCAAGGGGGTCGTATATGCCAAGGACACCCCCAACTTTATTGCCAACAGGATCGGTGTCTTTGCCATCTGCAACAGTATCCGGGTGATGATGGAAATGGGGATGACGGTCGAAGAGGTGGATGCGGTGGCCGGAACGGCAACCGCCCGTCCCAAGAGCGCCGCCTTTCGTACCTCCGATCTGGTCGGGATCGACACGCTGCTGCATGTCGCCAACAACTCCTATGACCTGCTTCCCAATGATGAACAGCGGGCGGTGTTCCGCATGCCGGAGTTTGTGGAGCAGATGGTTGCCAAGGGGTTGCTGGGCAACAAGAGCCGCAAGGGCTTTTTCAAAAAGGAAAAGGGTGAAGGTGGCGCCGCCTATTTCTACTATGATTACACCACCGGCGAATATGTGCCGTCACAACGTCCAAAATTCGCCTCGGTGGAGACCTCAAAATCGATCGATGATCCGGGTAAGCGCCTGCAGGCCGTCATCACCGGCCGCGATACCGGAGCCCAGTTTGCCTGGCGCAACCTGCGTGATACCTTGATCTACTCATTCACCCGCATCCCGGAAATCTCCGATGACATCGTCAACGTGGACAATGCCATGAAGTGGGGCTTCAACTGGGATCTCGGGCCGTTTGAGATGCTGGATGCCATCGGGATAGAGTATTTCGTCGGGCGAGCCGAACAGGACGGGATACGCGTGCCGGAAGGGTTGAAGGGGATCAGCAGTTTCTATCGCTTCGAGGGTGGTCGCAAACAGTACTATTGCCTGCTGACCGGCCAGTATCTGGACATCCCGCTACATCCGGAGCAGCTCCATCTTTCGATCCTGAAGCGTAACGGCGGCGAGGTGGAAAAGAACAGCGGCGCGTCGCTGGTGGATCTGGGGGACGGTGTCTTCTGCCTCGAATTTCATACCAAGATGAACGCCATCGGCAACGAAATACTCGCGATGGTTCACAAGGGTCTCCGTCGGGCCGAAGACGACGGTGTCGGCCTGGTGATCGCCAACGAAGGGAGCGCCTTCTCGGCCGGGGCCAATCTGATGCTGCTGGTGATGGCGATCGCCGAAGGCGCCTTTGATGATGTCAATCTGACGGTCAAGAATTTCCAGAAGGCGATGATGGCGGTCAAATACTCACCGGTACCGGTCGTTGCCGCCCCGCACAATCTCGCCCTGGGGGGCGGTTGCGAAATCTGCCTGCATGCCGACGGGATGAATGCGCATGCCGAAACATACATGGGGCTGGTGGAGATAGGGGTCGGTCTGCTGCCGGCTGGCGGCGGCACCAAGGAGATGGCGGTGCGCGCCATCGCTCAGGCCGATCTGTACGAAACTGACGTAACCACCTTCATCTTCAAGAACTTTATGAATATTGCCATGGCCAAGGTCAGCACGTCTGCTGCAGAATTGTACCAGATGGGGTTCATGCGCCAAGGGGATGCTATCTCCTTGAATGCGGAGCGCAGGATTCATGACGCAAAACAGAAGGTGCTCGCCCTAGCGGCGACCTATCGCCCCGGCCGGCCGTTGACCGATCTGAAGGCGCCCGGCCGGAGTGTTGCGGCCAGCATCAAGTCCCAGCTCTGGAACATGCGGATGGGCGGCTTCGTCACCGAATATGAGGAGATGCTGGGTGGGACAATTGCAGACGTTATGACCGGCGGTGACGTCCCGGCCGGGACGCTGATCAGTGAGGAGTATCTGCTTGAGCTGGAGCGGGAACAATTCCTGCGGCTGTGCGGCCAAAAGAAGACGCTGGAGCGGATACAACATATGCTGAAGAAGGGTAAACCGCTGCGCAACTAGCGGCCTGTAACATTTAAATCCAACTGACCATCCCCTTACGTCCGGTGGGCTCTCTATCCTCTCTTGTGCAGACAGTCTCGAGGGAGGAGTGGTCATGGGTCACCCGGTGACGCTGGTGGGTTTCATGGAGATGTATCCGACGCAGGACGCTTGCCGGCGGGCGCTTTTCGAGCAGCGCCGGCGGGAAGGGTTCCGCTGCCCGCGCTGCGCTCACGCGGTGGCGTGGTATTTGCGCGGCCGCGGGCCGTGCGAGGGCGCGGGCTGCGGCTACCAGGCGTCGCTGACCGCGGGCGCGCTGCTCCACAAGACGAGCGCTGACCTGCGCAAGTGGCTGCTGGCGATCTGGCTGCCGGCCGCGATGAAGAAGCCGCCCTCGGCGGCGGAGCTGCCCGCGCCAGCGGCAAGCGCGGACGCGCCGCGCAGCGCAAGGACGCTGGGCGCGGCGGCGGCCGAGCAGACGCCGGAGGGCGGCCGCGGCCGCGCGCACCTGCGCCTGATCGACGACGCCGGCGCCAAAACCCTGACCAAGGCCGCCGGCGCCCAGATCCAGCCCGGCGGCGCCGTCAAGAGCGACGGCGGGAGCGCGTACCGGGCGCCGCCCGGCGCCGGTTACCTTCCACGAGCCGCGCCTAGAGTCCACGCCGCAGGCCGCCGGCGAGCCGCCGCCCTGGGTGCACATCGTCACCCTCCAACTTCAAGCGCTGGCGACTCGACGCCTTCCAGGGCGTCAGCGCCGCGCACAGGAGGACCGGATCTCACCGGCGAGCAGCGGCTCGAGCCACTGCTGCTTCTGCTGGTCGGTGCCGAACATCGCCAGCACCTCCATGTTCCCCGTGTCCGGGGCGGAGCAGTTCAGCGCCGCAGGGGCCAGGTGGGCACTGCGTCCGGTGATCTCGGCAAGCGGTGCGTACTGCAGGTTCGTGAGCCCCGCGCCGTGCTCGCCGGGAAGGAAGAGATTCCACAGGCCACGGGCCCGGGCCTCTGCCTTGAGCTCCTGGAGCACCGGGGCCCTGGTCCAGGCCCACGGGTCCTCGAGGGCCTCCATCTACTCGGCGAAGACGGGTTCGGCCGGGTAGATCTTCTCGTCCATGAAGGCCTGCACCCTCTCGCGGAGCTCCTGCATCGTGGCGTCGTAGGCGAAGTCCATCAGTTGTGCTCCTTCATCGAGGTGAGTCCGGCTGCGATCAGGGGTTCGACGATGGCACCGACGGTGTCGAACCCGGCGCCCACGGTCTGTCCATGGGTGTAGCGGTAGTGGATGCCTTCGAGGATCACGGCCAGCTTGAAGTAAGCCAGCCCGAGGTAGAAGCACATCGCCGACAGGTCACGCCGGCTGCGGTCGGCGTACCGGTTGAGCATCTCCTCGTCGGTGAGGAAGCCCGGCGCCGTGGAGGCATCTGCGACGGCGTAGCCGGTGTCGAGGTCCGCCATCCGCTGGTAGATCAGCAGCAGCGCCACGTCGGTGAGGGGGTCGCCCAGGGTGGCCATCTCCCAGTCGATCACCGCGGCCACCTGGCCGTTGTCGTCGACCAGCAGGTTGTCGAGGCGGAAGTCGCCGTGCACCACGGCCGGCGCGCCCTCGACGGGCAGGTTGGCCTCGAGCAGGTGGTGCAGTTCGTCGGCACCGGCGAGATCGCGGCTCTGCGAGGCGTCGAGCTGTTTCTTCCACCGCCGCACCTGGCGCGCCAGGAACCCCTCGGGCCGCCCGAAGTCACTGAGCCCGACTTCCGCGGGGTCGACCCGGTGCAAGGTGGCCAGGGTGTCCACCATGCGCGCGGAAATGGCGCCGGTGCGCTCAGGCCCGAGCGGTTCGAGCTGGGAGGCAAGGCGGTACGGCGTTCCCTCCACCCGCTCCATCACGTAGAACGGAGCCCCGATGACGTCGGTGTCCTCGCACAGCGCGTACGTCGCCGGCACCGGGACGTCCGTGGGGTGCAACGCGGTCATCACCCGGTGTTCACGCGACATGTCGTGGGCGGTCGCGAGCACGTGACCGAGTGGAGGTCGCCGTACGATCCAGCTGGCCTGACCGTCGGTGACCTCGTAGGTCAGGTTCGACTTGCCGCCCGCGATCACCCGCGCACGGAGCGGACCGTTGACGCCACCGGGACGGGCGTCCTCGAAGAAGGCACGGAACCGTGCGAGGTCCAGCCCGGGAACGTCGGTGTCGCCCATCGTGCCGGCCGGCGTGCCGCTGTCGTGCTCACCCATCCCGGACGTGTCAGTCCACCAGCACCGAGACGGTCTCGGCGACACAGGCGGGCTTGTCGCCGCCCTCCCGCTCGATCGTGACCCGGACCGTGGCCTGGGCGCCCTGCGGACCTCTCTTGAACTCGAGCAGCTCGGCGCCGGCCCGGACCTTCGACCCCACCGGAACCGGAGAGGGGAAGCGGACCTTGTTGGACCCGTAGTTCACGCCCATCCGCAGGCCCTCGACCGTGTAGATCTGCCAGACCAGCGTGGGGACCAAGGACAGGGTCAGGTAGCCGTGCGCGATCGTCGTACCGAACGGGCCGGTCGCCGCCCTCTCGGGATCGGTGTGGATCCACTGGTGGTCACCGGTCGCCTCGGCGAAGAGGTTGATCTGTTCCTGGGTGATCGTGTGCCAGTCGCTGTAGCCGAGATGGGTGCCCACGGCCTGCTCGAACTCGTCGAGCCCGTTGAACGTCTTCATGTTCCTGTCTCCTCCGTGAGGCTGTGCTCCTGCTCGATGGTCCCGGCTCAGGCGTGGGGGCCACCGGCGACGTAGATGACCTGACCCGACACGAACGACGCGTCCTCGCGGGCGAGGAACGACACCGTCGCGGCGATGTCCTCGGGCTGCCCCACGCGGGCCACCGGGATCTCCTTCGCAGCGGCAGCCTTGAAGTCCTCGAACGGCACCCCGACGCGCTTGGCGGTGTCGGCGGTCATCTCGGTCTCGATGAAACCGGGTGCGATGGCGTTCACCGTGACCCCGAACTTGCCGAGCTCGATCGCCAGGGTCTTGGTGAATCCCTGGAGGCCGGCCTTCGCGGCGGCGTAGTTGGCCTGGCCGCGGTTGCCGAGCGCGGACACGCTGGAGAGGTTGACGATCCGGCCCCACGTGGCTTCGGTCATGTACTTCTGGGTGGCCTTGCTCATCAGGAACGAGCCGCGCAGGTGCACGTTCATGACGGCATCCCAGTCGTCGGCGGTCATCTTGAACAGCAGGTTGTCGCGGGTGATACCGGCGTTGTTCACCAACACGGTGGGGGCACCGAGCTCCTCGGCGACCCGGCCCACGGCGGTCTCCACCGCTTGTTCGTCGGCCACGTCGGCGCCGACGGCCAGCGCCTCGCCCCCGGATGCCTTGATCTCGTCGACGACCGGTTTGCAGGCGGTCTCGTCGAGGTCGAGGACAGCGACGGCGAAGCCGTCGTTGCTCAACCGCTTGGCGACGGCTGCTCCGATGCCGCGGGCGGCTCCGGTGACGATGGCGGTACGGGTCTGGTCGGTCACGGGTTCTCCTTGTGTTGTGAGATGTGCGTGTCGAGCGCCGGCACGAGCCGGGCCAGCTTCTTGCGAGTGTTGTCGGGGTCGGTGTGCAGGACGGTGTGCATGCCGAGCCGGGCCGCTGCGTCGGTGTTGGGCTCAGCGTCGTCGACGAAGACCACGCGATCGGGCCGTACGTCGAGCAGGTCCAACGCGTGCGCGAAGATGTCGGGATTCGGTTTGCGCATGCCCACCTCACCGGAGATGACGACCAGGTCGAACACGGCGTCGATGTGATCGCGCGGGTAGGTGTTGCCCCAGCTGTTGGAGAGCAGCGCCACCCGGACACCGGCGTTCTTGAGGTCCTGGACGAGGTCGAACATGACCGGGTCAGGTCGCATCTCGGCGAACAGCGACTTCAGCAGATCCACGGGCGCGACGGTGCCGCCGTCCTTGCCGACGAGCTCTGCGGCGAGCAGGGCGTCGAACTCGGCAGTGCTCAGCTCACCGGTCTCCAGCCGGTGGATGGGTGTGCCGTCCGGCGCCGATCGGAACAGCCACGCCTTGAGCGTCCTGGAGAACGAGGCGGGGTCGATGGCGTCCCGGTCGAGCCAGGCAGCGATCGAGTCCCGCACCGGAGTGGTGAGCACGCCACCGTAGTCGAACACGGCGGCGTCGACGGAGGCTGTGTGGTCAGTCGGCTGCACGTCGTACCTCTCGGGTCGGCCGGGCTGCGCCAGGGAGTCACGAGACAAAGGCCACCCTGCCCACCGTAGTCCCGTCGGCGAGCCGCTGCAACCCGTCCGCGACCGCGTCGAGGGCGAGCCGCTCGCTCACCAGGGGCTTGGCCATCCCGTCCGCGGCGAGCTTGGACAGCTCGTCGTGGCAGACGCGCACCAAAGCAGGGTCCTTCGTCGTGTAGAGGCCCCAGTGCAGGCCGACGATCGAGTAGTTCTTGACCAGCGCGTGGTTGAGCGCGGCCGACTGGATCTGCCCGCCCGCGAAGCCGACCACGAGGATCCGGCCCTCGAAGGCGATGCACTTGGTCGAGCGCTGGTAGGCGTCTCCACCGACCGGGTCGTACACCACGTCGGCACCACGGCCGTGGGTGACGTCCTTGACGACCTCGACGAAGTCCTCGGTGTGCCGGTCCACGACGACGTCAGCGCCGAGTGTCCGCGCCACCTCGACCTTCTCGGGCCCACCGACCACGCCGATGACGCGGGCACCAGCGGCCTTGCCGAGCTGGACCGCGGCGCTGCCGACGCCGCCGGCGGCGGCGTGCACGAGCAGGGTTTCCCCCGGCTGCAGGTGCGCGCGGTGGTGCAGGCCGAACCAGCCGGTCTGGTAGCCGATGTAGAAAGCAGCCGCCTCTGCGTCGTCGAGCCCGCCCGGAGCCGCGAACGTCGTGGCGGTGTCCATCAGGGCGAGCTCCGCGAACCCACCTGCGGGCAGCACCGACGAGCCGATGACCCGGTCGCCCACGGCGAAACCGGTGGTCCCCGGTCCGAGGGCGGCGACCTCGCCACACAGCTCGACGCCAGGGGTGAACGGCAGCGGCGGCTTCACCTGGTACAGGCCACGGCACATGAGCACATCGGGAAAGTTGGCGGCCGCGCCGAGCACGCGGACCAGCAGCTCGCCCGCTGCCGGCGCGGGATCGGGAACCTCCTCGAGGCGGAGCACGTCGCGCGGCTCGCCGAGCTCGGACACGCGCCAGGCCTTCACGAGACGCCTCCCGCCTCGTCGAGACGGCGTTGCAGCTTCCGCATGCCGGCCAGCCATCGGTCGGTGCTGGTCGCGCGGTGCTCGTAGTAGCGCTGCACCTCCGGGTGCGGAAGGATCAGGAAGCGGTCGTCCTGGAGTGCCTGCCACACCGTCTCGGCGACCTGCTCGGGCTCGAGTGCGATGTCGTGGCTCAGCAGCTCCTGGAGCGGTCCGGCATTGTCGAGCATCCGGGTCTTCACACCCTGCGGGCAGATGACCTGCACGGTGATCCCCCGGTGGCCGTAGGTGGCCGAGAGCCACTCGGCGAAGGCGACGGCTGCGTGCTTGGTGACCGAGTACGGCGCGCTGCCGAGCATCGTGAGCAGACCAGCCGCCGACGCGGTGACCACGAACCGGCCGCCGCCTTCCCCGAGCCAGGTGGGCACGAGCTGCCGGGCCGCGCGGACGTGCGCCATCACGTTCACCTCGAGCGCTCTGGCCCAGTCGTCGGCGGGCGTGTCCAGGCCCTTGCCGAGGTCGATGCCGGCGTTGGCGAAGTAGATGTCGATCGCACCGAGGTGTCCGCGGGCCGCGTCGACCAGTGCGCCCACACCGGCCTCGGTGGCAGCGTCGCCGGGAACCGGGTGACCGCCGATCTCCTCGGCGACCGCGCCGGCTGCCTCAGCATCCAGGTCGTTGACCACGACACGGGCGCCCTCGGCTGCCATCCGGATCGCGATGGCACGGCCGATCCCGTGTCCTGCACCGGTAACGACGACACCCTTGCCCTGCACGTCCATGTCAGACACCTCCGGTGAGTGTCACGCCGCCGTCGACGACGAGGATCTGCCCGGTGAGCCAGGCCGCGTCCTCGGAGAGCAGGAAGGCCACGACACTGCCGATGTCCTCAGGCACGCCGAGCCGCTTGAGCGGGTACGCCGCGGCGACCTCGTCCTCACGACCTTCGTAAAGCGCGGTGGCGAACCTCGTCTTCACCACGGCGGGCGCCACCGCGTTGACGCGGACGTCGGGGCCGAGCTCGACCGCGAGCTCCTGGGTGATGTGGCAGAGCATGGCCTTGCTCGCGCCGTAGAAGCCGATGCCGGGCGCGGGCTTCAGACCGGCCACCGACGACACGTTGACGACCGAGCCGCCGTGCTCACCCATCCAGGCGCGGTGTGCCTGCTGCACCCAGGACAGGGCGGCGAGGCAGTTGACCTCGAAGATCTTGCGGGCCGCGTCGAGGTCGAGGTCGACCAGCGGGCCGTAGACCGGGTTGATGCCGGCGTTGTTCACCAGCAGGTCGACGCTGCCGAACGCCTCGATGGTCTGCTTGATGGCATCGGCCTGATGCTCGATGTCGTCGGCCTTGCCTGCGACGGCGATCGCGTGGTCGGGACCGCCCAGCGCCGTTACGGCCTCGTCCAGCGTCCCCTGCTTGCGGGCGGTGATGCAGACCTTCGCGCCGTCTGCGACCAGCCGCTCGGCGATGCCGAGGCCGATGCCCCGGCTCGCTCCGGTCACCACGGCGACCTTGTCCTCGAACCTGCTCGTCATGACAACCTCTCCAGGATCATGGCCATGCCCTGGCCGCCGCCGACGCACATGGTCTCCAGACCGAACTGCACGTCGTGAAACTGCAGGGAGTTGATCAGGGTGCTCGTGATCCGGGCGCCGGTCATGCCGAAGGGGTGACCGATCGCGATGGCTCCGCCGTTGACGTTGAGCTTGTCGAAGTCGATGCCCAGGTCG
>JGI24131J36419_10000708_pt1 | contig 11988 bp, 9 predicted proteins | sample BarGraNGADG00211_2_FD_36419 | JGI IMG/M metagenome (IMG submission 36419) | reverse complement strand
AACCGACGAGGGCGCGGACGACGAGGTAGAGGAGGGACAGCATCGGCCGATCGTACCGGGACTGTCCGAGCGCGAATCGGGGTTTCCGACCCCCACGGGGTCATCCGCACCCCGATCCGGGCTCCCAACGCGAACGCCCACGCCGAGCGCGTGATCGAGACGATCAGGACCGAGTGCCTCGACTGGACGCTCATCCAGAGGTCGGCGGCATCTCGATCGAACGCTTCGGACCTATGTCGAGCACTACAACCGCGGGCGCCCCCATCGCGCCCTCGGCCTCGCCTCACCGCTGGCCGAAGCCTGGGTTTCGGTCCCGGTCCCGGTCCCGGTCAGCACGCGCGATGTTCGCCGGCTGGACCTGCTCGGTGGACTCATCCACGAGTGCTACGGCGCCGCCGCGTGATCGAATCTGGGTTTCCGATCCCCACGGGATCCGCCGCCGATGCTCGCCGGACGAGGGCTAGACTATCGAACCATAGCGGACGCCCCCCTCCGTGCCGCCGAGGAGCAGAACGTCGTGGGCGTCATGGTCCGCAAACTCGCCATCTTGGCGGTCGGCCGCTGCGTGCCGGCCAGCGCCGCCGCCGTGATCTTCGCTTACACGGTCACCGTGTCTCGAATGTGCTCGTCGATGACCTCGTCGAACAGCCGCTCCCAACGCGGGACGATGACCGCCGTCGCGTAGCGCGCTTCGACATCGCGCCGAAGTGCGGCTCCAAGTCGTCGCCGAAGCCTGGGATCACGCGCGAGGCGCTGCATCGAAGCCGCGACCGCCAGTGGTTGCTCGTGCGGAACGAAGAGGCCCGTCACTTCGTCCCGGATTTGCTCCAGCGTGCCGTCGTCCTGGGTCGCGATCACCGGCAGCGATGCGGCGCCGGCCTCGACGATCACGTGCGGCATCCCCTCCCCGCGCGCCAGCCAGACCATCGCATCCAGCCCGGCCAGGAGCCGAGGCACATCGGCCCGATCGCCGAGAAATCGCAGCCTATCGCCAAGTCGGAGCAGCTTTGCGAGGCGGCGGAGCTCATCTTCGTACTCCGGCATGAAGGCGTCCGGGCCGCCGACCACGACGAATCGTGCCCGGGGTTCGCGCTGTCGGAGAAGAGCAGCTGCGCGCACGAAATCCTCGACTCGCTTCTTGCGGTCGAGACGCCCGACCCAACCGAACACCACCTCGTCCGCACCGAAGCCCAGCTCCCGTCGAACGTTGCGCCGGTGCGCCGGGTCGAATTCATCGAGGTCGACCATTGACGGGATCTCGAGCGCGTGATCCTCTCGGCCGACCATTCGGCGCGCGGCGGCGGCGCGAATTGAATCGCAAACGCCCACATAGCGAGCGGCGAGGTCCGACGCCTGCTCTGCCTCGACCACGAGCCCGCCGTGCTCGATGAGGGGCGGCACCCGAACGCCCCGCGATGCCGCGAGCCGCAGTGCGGGCGCGATGTCGGGCACGGCCTGGCAGGCGACCACCAGATCGAACGAGCCGACGCGTCCGGCAAGGTACTCGATCGTGTCCTCGAACGAGAGGCTGTACGGGGTTTTATCGACTGCGATGCCGAGCTCAGCCAGCTGGCGCTCCGTTTGGTCCGGCATGCCCTCTCGCCGAAGGCAGGCGACGACCTCGAGTCGGTAGCGTGCACGATCGAGGAGCCGCGCCAGCAGTCGGACCTCCGTCTCCTCGCCGCCGATGACAAGCCAGCCGAAGGCGAACAGGACCGAGCGTGGCCTCATTCCCACTCGGCGCTCAGCCGTGGCAGGACGCCCTCCACGAACCGTTCCATCCCCGCGATTGACGGAAAGTCCATGAACCGGATCTCGAAGTGATCCGCCCCGGCTCGTCGGAATCGGAGGAGCTCGGCCGCCACCTCGTCCGGCGAACCGGCGACAATGTGGAGATCGGGCCACCGGACCAGCTCCGATGGATCGTCGGCGACGCTGACCCACGCGACCTGCGAGCGGACGATGGTCGCGGGGTCGCGCCCAACGATGCGGCAGTGATCGTCGAGGACAGCCGACTTCCGCTCGAACGCCTCGACCGTCCCGACGTCGGCGCACCACCACTCGGCAAGGTCGGCCACCAGCCGCAGGGTCCGACGCTCGCCACCGCCGCCGATCATGAGCGGGATCGCGGGCTCCGGCCGCGGTGCGACCACGGCGTTTCGGATCTGGTAGTGGAGACCTTCGAAGGACTGCCGGCCGCCCAGCCAGAGAGCCCGGACGATACGGATAGCCTCCTCCATCTGGTCCAGACGTCGTGGCGCCGACGGGAACGGGAACCCGAATTCCGCGTGCTCCCCGCCGTTGTTCCCTGCGCCGATGCCGAGGATGAAGCGGCCGCCGGTCAGCAATTGCAGATTGACGGCAAGCTTCGCGAGATAGGCCGGATTTCGGAACGCCTGCCCGCAGACCATCGTTCCCCATCGCGGGCCGGGATGGCGTCCTGCCAGCCAGGCGAGAGTGCTCACGCACTCAAGATGGCTCTTGTCGCCCCAGCTCATGTGATCTTCGACCCAGATCGTGTCGAAGCCCGCCGCAAGCGCCAGGGGAATGTGGCGCTCGTCAGCGTCCAGGATGTGCTGCGCGAGGTCCCATCCGATGGGGCTGAAGCCCTCGGGATCATCGAACATCGCGGGCTGGACGATCCAGCCGAGGGATGGTGGCACCGTCAGCCCTCGACGCTCAAGCTCTCGCACTCGCTGCCGGGTCTGCGGCGGGCCGTCGCTGCCTCGGTCGCCGCGACGGTGAGACGCTGCGTCCGCAGCGCCTCGGCGAACGGTGCCCGGATGCGGTTCTCGGCGCCGCTGACCGCGGCGAGAAAATCGCGCAGCTCGGCGACGAACGGGTCGCGACCGGGCCGGGTTACGGGGCGGCCCTGTCCGACGTCGATGATCAGCTCCGACTCGGACAGCTCGAGGACCATCCCGTCGCTTACGAGATGGAGGCCGATCCGATGCGGCCAGCGCAACAGGTGGGTGCTGGCAAACGTCCCGATGGCCCCTGAATCGAAGACGACGCTCGCCAGCGACGCATCCGCCACGTCGGCATCTGGAAATGCGTGCTGGCGGTCCGGCGCATGACGGACGATGGTGCTCACGACGTCCGCCTCTCCGACGAGATGCCGGGCCAGGTCAAAGATGTGGGTCGTCTGCTCCACGATCTGGCCGCCTGACGTCGCCTGCCGCACCCACCAGGCGCGTGGCGGGGTCGCGTCCCACCAATAGCCCATCGCGAGGTGGGCGGGATTGTCGGCGAGCAGTTCGGCTGCCCGCTCGGTGGTGTCGAGGTAGCGCCAGTGATAGCCCACCGCGGTGACAAGGCCGCGGGTCGCCACGGCTTCGGCGATCCGCTCGGCGGTAGCCAGGTCGGCCGCGACGGGCTTCTCGACGAAGAAGGGCAGGCCCCGTTCCACGGCGCCGAGCTCAGGTTCGCCGTGCGCGTATGGCGGCACGCAGATCAGCAGGGCTTCGGCAGCCACGCTGTCCAGCATCTCCCGCCAATCGGCGAAGGCTTGCGCCCCAGCCACTCGGCGCGCCTGCGTCTCGGCCGCCTCGATCACGGGGTCCGCCACGCCAACCAGCCGGACGCCGGGGAACCATGTGAGGTTCGTGACGTGGCGGGTCGCAATCCCGCCGGCGCCGATGACCGCGACGCGAATGGGCGTCATCGGGCGCCGCCAGGCACGGCCGTCAGCGATGCATCCGGGGGCACCTGGTCCGCTCTATCCGGGCGGGCACGCTCGTGCAGAAGTTCGGTGTAGACCGCGTCGGTCTCGTCGACCATCCGCTGCGCGGTGAATGACGCCTCGTACCGACTCCGGCCGGCGCGGCCGTAGCGTGCCGCCGTTGCCGGATCGCCGAGGAGCTCGAGGATGGCGGCACCGAGTGCGGCCACGTCCCCGGGCGCAACAAGCCGTCCCGTGACGCCGTCCTCGATCGTTTCCTCGAGGCCGCAGACGCGAGTCCCGATGACCGGTCTGGCGACTGCCATCGCCTCGAGCGCGACGAGCGGCAGCCCTTCGAATCGCGACGCGAGCGCGACGACATCCGCCGCCGCAAGGAGCGCCGGAACGTCATCCCAATGGGGCAGTCGCCGAACGTTCCGCTCGAGTCGCAGCTCGGCGATGGCCGCGTCGAGCTCCGACTCGAGGGGTCCGGACCCGACGATCACGAATCGCGTTTCGGAACGGACGCCCACGACAGCGGCGGCCGCAGCGAGCAGGACGTCGTAACCCTTCTGCGCCGTGAGCCTGCCGACGCTGACGACGAGTGGCGCTGTCGTGTCGATGCCCACGGCCTGCCGGACCGCTGCCCTGGATGTTGGGATGCCGGGATCGTCGACACCGTTCGGGACCGCGCGTATGAGGCGCTTCGGGACGCCGGCCATGACGTGACTCCGGCCCACGCCGTGCGAGACGGTGATGAGCCGGTCGAGGCGGGCGAGCGAGGCATAGTACTCGACCTGCTCTCGCGCCTTCGTGAGCAGGAAGGGCAGGTGTTCCGTCCGGACGACCGTTTTCACGCCGGCTCCTCGCGCGGCCGCGATCGCCGCGTGGCCCTCCCAGCCGATGCCCGCGTGAATGTTCACGAGATCGATCTGGGCCTCCGCCAGCAGCCCGTGGAGCATTTCGGCCTGGGCCTGCGGGCTTCCGTCGGTCAGAGCCCAGGATTCGAGGCCCGCGTCCCGGGCGGCCCGGAGCAGCCAGCGCGCGTCCACGGCGTCGGGCGCGGCGATGATGACGCGATGTCGGGCGGCGAGCCCGCGGGCGAGCGTGACCATCTGGCGCCCCATCCCCGAGGGCCGGCGGCTATCGGTAACCAGGACGATCGCGCCTCTTCGGTCGCCGCCCGCACCGGCCGAAACGCCGGTCCGTCCAGGCCGCACGGCGCCGGCGTCAGCGTCACGGGTCTTGCCCGACGACGCCCCCTCCTGCCATGAGGCCGGCGATGCGCTGCGCGGGAATCGCGATGCCTGCCGCCGCACCTCGTCGATCAGCGGCTGGTACGGCGGCCGGTTGCCCGCGTCGTCCGGGTAGCCCCACATTCCGACCGGCACCTGTCGATCGTCATCCCAGCCCGGATGGTCGACGACGGGGTAGAGGCAGACTCCCTCGACCGCCACGCCGTTGGCGCGCGCCGTGGCGACCTCGTCGCAGACGTAGCGGAACCACGGCGCCCGGCCCGCGCCTTCCGAACCGGTTTCGGCCACGACGATCGGACGCCGGTAGCGGTGATACACATCGGCGAGCAGATCGTGGAGCGGACGGAAGCCGGGCTCGCCGATGCGAAGTGTCGGGCCGCCATCGACCCACTGGTTCCGGTCGTAGAAGCTCACCCCGATGACATCGAGCTCGGCTTCGGAACCACCGAGGTCATCGTCTTGGCGACCCGCCAGCATGTCCCACGCCTCGAACTGAGCGTCGTTGTGGCGAAACGTCGCAATCCGGCTCTCGACCGCGTCCGGCTGCGGCTCGATGTGGATCACCGGGTCGACGTGACAGATCCGGGCACGCGGATCGACCTCGCGGACGGCTGCCGCGGCCGCCAGCGAGGCGCGGACCAGTTGTCGCTTCAGTTCGCTGCCGCGACCGCGCTGGAACGGGTTGAGGTACCCGACGTCAGCGGCACCCCAGGCGACGAACGACGGCTCATTGAGCGGGACGTACCACGGGATCGACGAGCTCTCGTCGCGCAGCAATCGCGCGAACCATGCCGCAAACCTCGCCAGACGGTCGGCGAAGTCCGATGCAAAGGGGTCGATATCGTCCGGCCAGCCGAAATGGCAGAGGTCCCAGATGAGCTGGATCCCCAGGGACTCGGCGGCACGGACCCGGCCGATCACTGATTCGGGGTCGAAGTGGCCGCGGCGGGCCTCGATCAGATGCCACGCCGTCCCCTCGCGGACGGTCGAGGTGCCCACTGCCAGCACGCGCCCGTAGTCCTGGCGGGCGAACTCGTCGTGGCGCGTCGCGGCGACGAGATCGTTCCGACGCCCGTCGCGCCGGCGCATCGTCGACGACTCGAAACCGCCGAGGAAGAAGCTCTGCAGTAGCGGCGCCGGCATGGCTCAGCAGCGCCGAGCGGCAGCGGAAACCGCGCGATTCGCCGCCCGTCGTTCCCGTGAATGGCGGCCTCGCGCTTCCTCTTCGACGCGTCGGATCCGCGCCTGCTTCACCAGCGCCCACATCCGGGCCCACGTCTCGTCCCAGCTGCGGCGCTCGAGAAAAGCATCCGCGGAGGCTCTGAACAGCCCGACGTCTTCGCCCATCGCCGCCTCGATCGCGTCGACGAACTCGTCGGGCGTGTCCGCGATGCGCACCAGCCCCAACCGCTCGAACGGATCCACGACGTCGCGGATCGACGTCGAGACCACAGGCCGGCCGGCGGCCAGGTACTCCAGCGTCTTTGTGGGGCTGATGAAGCGCGTCGATTCGTTGCGCGCGAAGGGCATGATCGCGACACTCCAGCCGGCGATATAGCGCGGGAGCTCTGCGTAGCTGCGCAGGCCGAGGAGATGCAGGTTCGGTCGCACCGGGATCGTGGCTGGATCGATCTTGACGGTGGGCCCGATGAGAACGAAGGACCAGTTCGGCCGGAGGTCCGCGACGCCGCCGAGCAGGTCGAGATCCGTCCGTTCGTCGATGACCCCGAACCAGCCGATCCGGGGCGATGGCAGGCCCCGCTGATCGAGCGGCTCTTCCGGATCGGTGCGCGCGGCCCGGAAGTGGCCGGCGTCGACAGCGCTGGGGAACTCGTGGACGTTGGCGTGCCGCGTTCGCTTGGCCTCGTAGAGGCTCCGCCCGCCCGTGAAGACGACGTCCGCGCGAGCAAGCAGCCGCGCCTCGAGGGCGGCGATCCGCGACGGTGCGAACCGGAAGGCGGTGAGCTCATCCATGCAGTCGTAAACCGTGACGTCGGGCTCGAGCCAGCCAGTCCAGGGCAGCGCCATCGGAGTGTAGAACCACGCGACAGGACGGTCGATGCGGTTGTTCGCGACGAACTCGCGCAGCAGCAACGACACGGCGTCGTCGATATCCGCGTCGGGCCAACCGGGCGGGATCACGGGGCGGACCATTGCCAACCCGGGCTGCCGGTCCTCGACGATCAGGCGCGGGCCGTCAGCCTCGAAGACGGGCTCCTCCACGTACCACACCCGCCGAACGCGCGCAGCCCGCGTCATCAGGTGATGGGGTCGCTGGTAGACGAAATCCCAGCGAAGCTGCGAAAAGCACAGGACATCGGCTCTGATCGCAGGCATCAGTCTGGGCCGTTGTCCATTGCGTTTGGCTCGCCGTCTGGTCGCGTCGGCCCGGGGTCGTGGGTCGGGGTCCGCACGTCGCTGGGCCGCGGGCCGCCGAATCGCGCGTCCCAGGGCTTGGGGCTGCTGACCTGCTGCACGATCAGCCGTTCGGTCGTGGGATTGTGGAGCCCATGATAGATGCCCTTCGGGACCAGAATGGACTCACCTTCGCGCAGGACCAGCCACTTCTCCCCGATCCGAGCGTCGCCCCTGCCGCGGATGGCGGTGAGCACGTGCTCGGATTCCGGGTGGCGGTGACCCGCCACGGATTTGCCCGGCTCGAGACAGTACATGTCGCCGACAAGGGAGTCGCCGGCGAACAGCGGCACGGACACGAACGCGTCTGGGCTGAACCGTGCGAGCTCCAATAGTTTCGCGAACAGAACGTCGGGCTCGGGCTGCGGCGACGCCCGCTCCGTCATCAGCGAGCCCGTGACGGAGGCGGGATCAAGGCGCAGCTGCGCCTCGTGCAGCGCCGCAGCTACGTCCGGCGCCAGGATCCGCTGCAGACTGCCATCGCGCTGCGGCTCCACGTCCCAGAGGCCGCCCTCGAAGAACGCGGCGGGATCGTTCCAGTCGGGCGAGGTGACGATTGGGTAGAGACAGATTCCCTGCAGGTCGACGCCCAATTGCATAGCGCCTTCGGCCTCCTCCGTCAGATGCCGCAGCCAGCCTGGTCGCGAGCCGGCCGTGGATCCGGTCTCGGAGATGACGACCGGACCCCCATACCGATCGCTGAGTTCGCGGAGCAGCTCGCGAAGCGGCAGCCAGGCGGGATCCTCGCGGCCCAGGAAGTGCTGGGGCAGTGACGGAGTGGCGATGGTCCACTGGTTGCCTTCGTAGTAGTTGACGCCGACCACCCCCAGGTGTTCGCGCGCACCCCCGAGCTCCGGCGCGACCCGTCCCGCGAGCATGTCGTATGCCTCGCACACCACCCGCTGGTTGAAGTCGTCGGCATCGCGTTGCAGATCTTGGCGCTCCCACTCGTCCGTGACAGCGGGGTGGACGTGGAGTCGGACCAGGGGCTCGGCCGACAACACTTGCGCCGTCGGATCGATGGAGCGGATTGCGTCGAATGCCGCGATCGCCGCCCGCACGAGCAAGACCTTCAACTCCCACCCGCGACCATGCCAGAACGGCGAGAGGATGCCGACTTCGCCGGCGGCCCACGCCGTGTACGAGATCTCGTTGACCGGCGTGTACCAGCCGGGGCCGTCACTCTCCTGGCGGACGACGCGCGCGACCTCCGCCGCGAAGGTCTGGAGTCGATCGACGACATCGTCGGCGAACCGTTCGGTGGCGGGATCGAGGTCGTCCGGATATCCGTAATGAACGAGATCCCAGATCAGCGTCAGCCCGTGCTCGCGTCCGAGGCGGATGAGGCGGCGGACCTCGGACAAGTCCACCCGGCCGCGTCGATCGGCGATCGGCCAGCGTGCGGCCTCTCGAACGCCACGGATGCCAACGCTCCGACAACGGGCGTAGTCATCGCCCGCGAACCGATCGTGCTGCGTCGCTGCGATGACGTCCATGCGATGGCCGTCGAGGGTGAGATGGTTCGCGCATTCGAAGCCACCCAGGAACAGGGAGCCAAAGAGCGCACGCGGCCGCCCGCCGTCGTTGGCACCCTCGACGAGGCGCGACCCGATCATGCCGCTCGGGATCCGGCGTCCTCGAGGATCTTCCGGGCGGCGACAAGCGCGTGGCCAACGACCTGGTCCATGTTGTGGTAGCGATACGTCGCGAGCCGTCCGACGAAGTGGACGTTTGGCTCGGCATCGGCAAGGGCCCGATAGCGCTCATAGAGCGCGGCGTTCTCCGGACGCGGAATCGGGTAGTAGGGATCGCCGTCGGCCTGGGGGTACTCGCGAACGATCGTCGACCGATCGAGCCTCCGGCCGGTGAGATGGTGGAACTCCGTGATCCGGGTGTAGGGGACCGCCTCGTCGGGGTAGTTGACCGTCCCGACGGGCTGGACGCAGCGCGAGTCGATGGTCTCGAACTCGAACCGGAGCGACCGGTACGGCAGCGGCCCGAAGCGGCGGCCGAAGTACTCGTCGATCGGACCGGTGTAGACGACCGTCTCATAGTTGGCGGCCCCGCCGACATCGGCCAGGTCCGTACCGACCCGGACAGCGATTCGGGGATGCTCGAGGATCCGTTCGAACATCCGTGTGTAGCCATTGAGCGGGATGGCCTGGAAGCGGTCCGTGAAATACCGATCATCGGTGCCGGTCCGCGTCGGGATCCGAGCGGTCACGGACGCGTCGAGCTGGCTCGGGTCGAGTCCCCACTGCTTCCGCGTGTAGCCTCGGAAGAGCAGCTCGTACAGCTCGCGACCCACGCGACCGACGACGACGTCCTCTGAGGTCCGGGCCGGCGACGGCCCTTCGGCTCGCTCGGCGAAGAACGCCTCGACCTGATCGTCTGTCGTCATCCGGGTTCCGAACAGCGCGTTCACGGTCGTCCGGTTGATCGGGATCGGGACGAGGCGACCGCGAACCGAAGCGAGCACGCGATGCTCGTACGGCCGCCATGCGGTGAACCGGGACAGGTAGTCGACGATCCTGTCGCTGTTCGTGTGAAAGATGTGCGGACCGTATCGATGGACCAGGATGCCGGCCTCATTCGTCTCGTCGTAGGCGTTACCGCCGATATGCGGCCGGCGATCGATGACCAGGACGGAACGTCCGGCCGACGCCAACCGCTCGGCCAAGACGCTGCCCGCAAACCCGGCCCCGACCACGAGAACGTCATGACCCACAGCGGAGCTCTTTGAGCTACCCATCGCCGAGCGGGGGGTCTGCTCCTTCGGATGCTCGACGAAGGAAATCCGCCGATCGCGCACTTCTCACTCCATCAGGCGGTTGGGCTTGCCGAACGACGTCCTCCGCCTAGGTAGAAACACCAGGATCGGCGGGTCGGGACTCCATGCGGAGGAAACGAGGCCTCCGCGTGCCGTCGCGTCGGACGTGAGCCATGCATGATAGATCCCCCGGCGCGGCAATGGATCAAGCNGTTGTCAGCCGGATGCTGCGATCCCTGGCAGATCGCAAGAAGGAGCGCCGGGTGCGCGTCGGGATCATCGCCCCGCAGGGCTGGACCGGGGAATTTGCCGGGGTCGAGACGGCGTCGGCCTGGCAGCGCACGGCGACGGTTGCGCGCCAGGCGGAGGATCTCGGATTCGATTCCGTCTGGCTGTTCGATCATTTCCACACCACGCCGAAGCCGACCGACGAGCTCACGTTCGAGTCATTCGTGTCGCTCGGGGCGCTTGCGACCCTCACTCGTCGAGTTGAGCTCGGCCAGCTCGTCTCATGCGCCGGGTTCCGCAATCCAGCGTTGGTAGCCAAGATGGTCTCGACCCTCGACGCGATCTCCGGGGGCCGAGTCACGTTCGGTGTCGGCGCCGGATGGAAGGAGGAGGAGTGGCTCGCCTACGGCTACCAGTTCCCCTCGACCCGGGATCGGCTCCGTCGCCTCGAGGATGCCCTCGAGATCGCGACACGGATGCTCCGCGCGGGGCGCGCCGACTACGCAGGGCCGACCGCCCACGTTCAGGGCGCGATCAACCAGCCGGTGCCGATCCATCGGCCACACCTCCCCATCGTCGTCGGCGGAAACGGCCGGGAGGTGACGTGGCGGCTCGCCGCGCGGTTCGCGGATGAGCTCAACCTGGACTCGGTGCCGCCCGACGAGATCGCCGGGGCGCGGGTGGTGCTCGCCCGCCACTGCCAGGAGCGTGGGCGCGACCCCGCGACGCTCCGTCTTTCAGTCCACATCTGGTGGGAACAGCTCGAGGGGGCGCCGGACCGAGCGCGCCTTCTGGCGCGATATCGTGAGGCCGGCGTCGACCGCGTCATGACGCTTGTCCGTTCAAGCGCCTGGGATGACGAGGCACTGCCACGATTCCGGAAGGACGTCCTCGCCGCCGGCGGTGAGCTCGTCCCGAGTTGACTGGCTGCCGGATCTGCGATGGCCTAACCGTCGCCAAGGCCCTGTTTGCGATCGCCGCCGCTTTGTTCCTACTCGCGCTCTTGTCAGGGCCTGTGGCCGAAATCCCTGAGCACGAGGGTCGCGTGTCGGATTGGGCGTCCGAGGATGGCCCGCCACCTCGGACGTCACGCTCAGGCTCAAACATTCGGCCACAGGCCCTCAGTCAAGCTCGGATCTCAACCTCGTGACGGCGGGTCTCGCGTTCGTGGCCGCAGGGTTGTTCTTTGAGGGCTTCCAGTGAAGGATCTGACCCACTCGCCCTCGGCGGCGAGCGTGCGAGACCGCGCTTCGACCACGTAGGGCGGGCCCCGGACGAACCGCCGTGACGATCCGTTCACAGTGTCGGCCCGGAGGTCCACGATCCGCGGCTCCAAAGGCGCCGGATTGAGCCGACCCCCATAACGGGAATCCCGCTCATCTTCCTCCGTAGACGGGGTCTTTCGTGGCCGGCGCGAGGGTATGCTGGCCCCGGGAGGACCAGCAGATGCCGCCGACTTTCTTGGGCGTTCGCTACATTGGCCTGAGCGTCCGGGACCTACCGCGCAGCGTCGCGTGGTACCGGGATTTGCTCGATTTCGAAGTCGAGCGGGAGAACTACAACGGTTCCGCCTGGCCGTCCGATTGGGACGAGGTCCTGCTCCGCCACCGTGGCAGTGGCCTCCTGATCGGACTGCTCGCGCACGCCTCGAACCCTGG
>JGI24131J36419_10000704_pt1 | contig 12041 bp, 13 predicted proteins | sample BarGraNGADG00211_2_FD_36419 | JGI IMG/M metagenome (IMG submission 36419) | reverse complement strand
GTCTCTGGTTACACCGGGAATAGAAAAGAAAATTCTTATCTATAAAAATGCACATTCCATTCCTTATTTCGGGGGTACTCTTTTTGAAGCATTTATAATAAGAAATATGTTCGGGGAGTTCGTGGAATATCTTGATAAATATGAAATTGATCTCGTTGAAGTTTCTGATGGATCGTATGACATAGATCATAAAAAGAAACTTGAATATATAACCAAACTAGCCAAAAGAGGTATTGTAATTTCTGAAGTAGGATCCAAAAAGAAAGAGGTTGTTTATTCTCCCGATGAATGGGTTGCAATGATGAAAGCCGAACTTAATGCCGGTTCCGTTAAAGTAATAGCAGAAGCCCGTGAATCGGGAACAACCGGTATTTATAATGAAGACGGATCAATAAACAATAAAATAATCGATGCTATTTCCAAACATGTCAAACTCGAAAATGTAATATGGGAAGCTCCCATGAAATCTCAGCAGGCATGGTTCATAAAACACTTTGGAGCAAATGTTAACCTTGGTAACATCGCACCCGGAGAGATCATCCCTCTTGAATCACTTCGCTGTGGTCTTCGCGGAGATACTTTCTTTCAGTTCCTTCCGGAAGAGCTTAAGAAATAATGATCACCATTCTTTCCGTTTAATTATTTGAACTATAAGTTGTGACAGATGAGAAAATTTGGTCTGATAGGTTATCCGCTTGGTCATTCTTTTTCGAAAAAATATTTTAGCGCAAAATTTATTAAGGAACAAATAACAAATTGTTCTTATGAAAACTACCCTNTGTCAGACCTTAACCAGTTCCGGAAACTAATTTCTTCTGAAACAGAGATATGCGGCCTGAATGTTACCATCCCATACAAGTCGGAGATCATCAGCTATATTGACAATACAGATCCTGAAGCCAGAGAGATTGGCGCTGTTAACGTATTGAAAATAAAAAGGGTAGGGAAAAAAATAATAATTTACGGATTTAACAGCGATGTGACAGGGATAAGAGATACTCTGATTCCATATATTTCAGATAGTGTAAATAACGCGCTTGTTCTTGGTACAGGGGGAGGCTCTCTGGCTGTCTGTTTTGTGCTTAAAAGCTTTGGTATTAAGGTGGTTTCTGTTTCAAGAAAACATAAACCCGGAATAATAAGTTATGAGGAAATAGACAATGAATTACTTAAAAGGCAGGATCTTATAGTAAATACAACTCCTTTGGGAATGTATCCCGATATTGAAAGCAGACCGGATATAAATTACAGCATGCTGTCAGGTAAACATATTCTTTTTGACCTGGTTTATAATCCGGAACTCACATCTTTTTTGAAATCAGGAAAGGAGAGAGGGTGTACTGTAATAAGCGGAATTAAAATGCTCTGGTCACAGGCTGAACGGTCCTGGGAAATATGGAACGATGATAAATATTAATCCTTTGGGCTTTCTTTGAAACCTTTTCTTTTTGTCCAGTAACGGGGATCACAATCAATACACTCCTGCTTCCAGTAACCCGGTGTTACATATTTACCTTCAGGTGTTTTAAGAAGACATTCGTAAATCGAAAATACAGGATTAAAGGTAAGGTCAGTCACACCAATATTATATTTAGGTTCTTCCCCGTCTGAAGGAGATTCTGCTTTTATCTCTTTTACTTCCAGATTGTTGAATTCAAGAATTTCCCGAAGGAAAGCCGCACGATCAAGTGTAATCCCTGATTCGATAATGGTACAGCGGATACCATCTATCTCACCAATTATATGTTTTGCGTTGTTGATTGCCATTTCCTGAATTTTTAAGATTATACCCCGAAGCTCATGCTTCTGATAAGTTCAAATACGATACTTGCAAAACCTGTAATAAAAATACCTGCAACACAAATTCCAAGCGCCAGACGGGTAGTAAACTCACTTCTGAATTTTTCTATTGGTTTATCGTTTTTGTTTATAAACATCGCTTTTACTACAAGCAGGTAATAGTACAATGCAATAATTGTGTTTAAAACAGCTATTAAAACCAGTACGTAAAATCCTTTCTGGGCTGCAGCTGTGAAAAGAAAAAACTTACCGAAAAAACCTGCAACCGGCGGAATTCCGGCTAACGAAAATAAAGCCAGCGTCATTATCAGACTCAGACCCGGATTGGTTTTGTAAAGTCCGTTATAGTCTTCTATCTTTTCTTTACCAGTGGCACTCGAAATTGCAGCAACAACACCGAAAGCGCCCAGATTTGAAAATATATAAACCAGAATATAATAAATTACTGATGTCATACCCAGTTGATTACCCCCGATTATTCCAAGAAGGATATATCCAGCCTGTGATATTGATGAGAAGGCCAGAAAGCGCTTAAAATTATTCTGACGGATCGCGAACAGGTTCCCAATTGTCATTGTAAGAATAGCTGTGACATATAAAACTTTTTGCCATGCTTCTATTATGACCGGAAATACAGTATATAAAACTATTATTAAAATGAAGATTGCAGCTCCTTTTGAGATGACTGACAGATATGAAGTTACGTTAACAGGCGACCCTTCATACACATCAGCTGTCCAGAGATGGAAAGGAACAATCGATATTTTAAAAGCCATACCTGAAAAGAAAAATATAAAACCGAGTATCTGCAGATTGCTGTTTGCAAAAAGCTCTGCTACTCCTTTGAAATATAATGTACCCGTTGTCCCATAGATCATTGATAATCCATATAGCAGAACACCTGAAGAGAGGGCCGATATTAAAATAAACTTGATACCTGCTTCAGCCGATTTATTATTGTAGCGGTCATAAGCGGCAACTGCGGCTAATGGGATAGAAGCCAGTTCAAGTCCAAGATAAAACATCAGAAAATGGCCGGCTGAGATCATAAAATTCATTCCGGCCAGAGTTGAAATAAGAAGAATAAAATATTCGCTTATCTTCTCAGAGTTTTCTTCTTTGTTAAGCCAGGAAACTGACTGTAAAAAGATCAGCAATGCCCCAATATTAAGAATATTCTTCATTATCAGTCTTACAGGGGTGACTTCATACATTCCTCCAAAAAGAGAACCTGAAGGGGAGGGGATGAAACCTATGACAGTGATAATAATGAACAGAATGATGGAAAAAAGACTGATTGACCTTTTCTTTTCAGGATTCCAGAATATCTCAGCCGTAAGAATCACCAGAGCCGCAAATGTCAGCAGCAGTTCATGCCGCATTAATGAAAAATTAACTAAACTCATATTTTTAATTTATCCGAAAATATTTAAGTTCTTCATTAAAAAGGGTTTAGTAACAATATCTTATTTACAATAGGTTGCAGGCTTGTACCAATCATTGTTGACAGCCAAAGTGGTGCTAAGCCAATCGCGGCTACTGAAGTGATAAGTGTTACCACAGATATTTTTTCAAACCATCTGGCATCCGTCAGATGCTCATAATGTTCATTAGTTGTGGGCCCCAGTAACAAAATTGCAATAACCCTTAAAATATATACAGCAGTTATTACAATAGATGTAATAACGACAATTGTAGCTATTCTGTGAAAGAGGTCAGGATGTTGGAATGCACCAACAAAAATCGTCATTTCAGCGACAAATCCACTGAGACCAGGTAATCCCAGAGAAGCTAATCCGGCAATTACATAGGCTACCGAAAGAAATGGAATGACCTTCATTAAGCCGCCCATTTCATTTATCATTCTTGTATGAGTACGGCCATAAACCATCCCGATAAGGGCAAAGAAAAGTGCCGTCATTAATCCATGTGAGATCATCTGAATGATTGCACCATCCAAAGCCGTTTTATTCATCATAAGTATTGCAAAAAGAACAAGCCCGCAATGACTTACTGATGAATAGGCATTAATGTATTTAAGATCTTTCTGCGCAATTGCGCCAAAAGCACCATAAACTACGCTGATTGAGGTCAGGATTATGAAAATCCATGAGAGCTCCTTTGCAGCTTCAGGCATAAGGAAAATAGCGACTCTGAATGCACCATATCCTCCCAGTTTCATCAGTACTCCGGCATGAAGCATTGATACTGCCGTAGGAGCAGATGAGTGACCATCGGGTGACCATGTATGGAAAGGAAAGAGAGCACCAAGTACACCGAACCCGACAAATGTAATGGGGAAAAACAGGTACTGGGCAGACATTGGGATTTTAACTTTGGAGATCTCTAAAATATTGAATGTCAATTCTCCTCCATCGGGTGCTGAATTAAAATAGATACCAAGTATACCTAAAAGAAGGAGAGCTGAGGCACCCATAAGCATTAGTGTCAGTTTCATTGCAGCGTACTCCTTGGGACCGCTTCCCCAAATACCAATTAAAAGGTACATTGGAATAACAGCTAGCTCATAAAAGAGAAACATTGTGAAGAGATCAATTGAAATAAAAAATCCGAAAACACCGGTGGCCAGAAGAATAAGAGAAACGAAAAACTCTTTGGTTAACATTTCAACTTCCCATGATGCAAAGATGCCGGCAAAAACTACCAGGGATGTCAGACAAATCATTGCTACCGAAATACCGTCAACGCCAACAGTATAATGGATATTCAGACTTTTAAACCAGACATAATCTTTTACAAACAACATTTCTGCTGCATTACCGGAATGTCGGGCTGTAAGGTAAAGGTATACCAGAACGCCGGCTAAAAGCAGCTGTAAGCCCATACCTGCAGCAGATATCACCCGCACCTGTTTTATATCCTTAATTGAAACTATTCCGGCAATAGTCAGAACCGGAATTACAACAAACAGAGTTAAAATATCCATATCTTAAAACATTATCTTATTAATATTTCAGCGCCAAATGTATAAGACCATTATAGTAAGCAATATAGCTCCTGATATAAATACAAAAGCATATTTCTGTAATTGACCCGATTGAAAATTTCTGATTTTGAAGGAAATAATTTGTGTAACTGAAGCTACTCCATTCATAGTTCCGTCAATTATATGCCGGTCAAACCAGGCAATAGGCTCGGAAATGTACCTGAAGATTATTTTTTTTGTAATGAAAAGGTATAACTCGTCAAAATAAAACTTATTAAAAGCCCATTTGTAGCTATATTTAAACGTGGCTGCCAGCCTGTCAGGAATGGCAGTTTCTTTCCTGTACATAATAAATGCAACTCCTATGCCTGCCAAACCAACCAGTACGGAAGGAATAGCCACTATCCATTCGATCTCTGTCTCGAAAACCTTTCCATCTGATGTAACAAGTTCATTGAAAGGTATAAATCCTGCAAATATTGCACCAAGCGACAGAATAATTAATGGAATAGTCATGGTAGCAGGCGCTTCATGAGGAGTATGATGATAATGTGCTTCTTTTCCCCAGAAGATATTGAAATAGAGCCTGAACATATAAAATGCTGTAAGACCGGCAACAACATACTCTACACCAAATAAGAATTTATTGTGATGAAAAGCTGCCGTTAAAATTTCATCCTTGCTGAAAAAACCTGAAAATGGCGGGATCCCGGCAATCGTCAGACATGCGATAAGAAAGGTTATATGTGTGATTGGAAGATACTTGCGTAAACCGCCCATATCGGTCATATAATTGCTGTGGACAGCATGAATAATTGCACCGGCACCGAGAAAGAGAAGGGCTTTAAACATAGCATGTGTGAAGAGATGGAACATTGATGCCATATATCCCAGTCCTTCATGCCCTCCATATCCTGAGACCCCAAGTGCTAACATCATATAACCGATCTGCGACATGGTTGAAAAAGCAAGAACTCTTTTAATGTCGGTCTGTGTACAGGCAATCACCGCAGCAAAAAGGGATGAGAAAGCTCCTACATAAGCAACGACATCGAGAGCAACAGGAGCTGCCATTGCATAAACCGGAAACATTCTTGCTACCAGGTAGACTCCGGCTACCACCATTGTGGCTGCATGAATAAGGGCAGATACAGGAGTTGGACCTTCCATTGCATCCGGAAGCCAGATATGGAATGGAAACATTGCCGATTTTCCGACACCTCCCATATATACAAAGATCATCGACCAGGTCATAACAGAAAGACCCAAGAACATTGCACCGCCACCCTGTGTTATTGCTGGTCCGCTTGGATCAGTAAGAGTAATAAAATCAAACGTTTTGGTATTGAAAGAAAGGATCAGAATCCCGATCAGAAACCCAAGGTCGGCAAACCGCGTAACTATAAATGCTTTTTTAGAAGCCCTCACGGCAGAAGGTTTCTGATAATAAAATCCGATCAACAAATATGATGAAACACCAACAAGTTCCCAAAAAATGTACATCTGGAAAATATTTGTCGCAAGGACAAGACCCAGCATTGAGAAACTGAAAAGGGAAAGAAATGCAAAAAACCTTTCGAATCCTTTTTCACCTTTCATATAACCAAGGCTGTAAATATGAACCATAAATGATACTGTGCTGACAACCACAAGCATCATTACTGATATAGGATCCAGAAGGACTCCTATATCAATATGAAGCTTGTCAGTAAACTGCAGCCATGTCATATTGAAAGCCACTATTTTCTGATAAGCTCCGTCAATCTTTTCGCTGTTGAAAAAATATGAATATGCAGTTAAATACGACAAAATTGTAATTACTGCCAAACCACCGGTTCCCAGTAATCCGGAGAGCCGTGATTTTAACTTATGACCCGCCAGCCCCAGCAGCAGGAACATCAGAAATGGAATTAAAAGGATCCAGACACTATAACTGAAATTTATCATATCTAAGTTTTCCAATTGTTTGTAATTATCAGTATTTCATTTCGTTAACATCTTCAACATTTATCGTTGAGAACCGNCTGTAAATGTTTATTATAATGGCGATAGCCACAGCCGCTTCTGCAGCTGCAACAGCAATAATGAAAAGGCTGAAAAAAAGACCCTCAAGCTTATGAGGAAAAAGGTATCTGTTAAATGCCAGAAAATTGATATTTACCGAATTAAGAATCAGCTCAACTGACATAAGAATAGTAATAAGATTCCTCCGGGTGAGAAAACCATAAACTCCTGCAAAAAACATGATTGTTGCAAGAATGAGAAAATAGTTCAACGGGATACCTGCATTCATCTTATTTCTGATTTAAAGTTTGAGTTTGAGATTTTTCCGGACCACCTTTTTTTGCAACAACGATTGCCCCAACCATAGCAGCAATCAGTAATATAGAAATCACTTCAAAAGGCAGTATATACCCATCATTTTCAACTGATAAGAGACTTTTTCCTATAACCTTCATGTTTATCTCGCGGGCCATTTCAGTTGTTGCAGAAAAATTATAGTCGAGAATTGTAATGACAGAGAGAATTGCTCCGGATATTACAGCAATAACTGAGAATATAGATTTTTTAATACCGACAGGTTCAGATTTCTGGCTAATATGGCTTGTAAGAAGTATTGAAAAGATGATCAGAACTACAATGCCGCCTGCATAAACTGTAAGCTGTACAGCAGCAAGAAACTGGTAGTTCAGCATGAAGTAGAGTCCTGCCGTTGATACCAGAACAAACAGAAGGTATACAGCAGCCCTCAATATTATGCGGCTTGTTACTGTCAGGATAGAGAAGGCTACTATCATAACAGAAAAAAGAAAAAACATTAGCTGATTTAGGGTCATGACTCAACTCCTTTCATTAATTGAGAACCAGGTTTATTTAATACTTTAATAAGGAGTTTTCTGTTAAAAACAGAATGTTCAAACTCCTGAGAGAAAGCAAGTGCATTCGAAGGACAATTCTTTACACATAAGGCACAAAAAGTGCACATGCCAAGACGGTAAATATGTTTATCAATTGCTCTTTTCTTTTTTCCGTCCTCAGTAAGTATTGTTTTTGAAATTACTTCAATTGTACCGTTAGGGCAGTTGATTTCACATATACCACAACCTGTACATTTGTGTTCGTTAAGTTCATTATGCGGCATTACAACCTCACCCTTAAACCTGTCGAACATAACAAGCTCTTTTCTGTTTTCAGGATATTTCTGTGTCACGATTGAACCAGGACTGAAAAAGTACGAGGATGTCACTTTTATACCTTTCAGCAGCGACCAGACACCAAGAACTACCTCCTTAATATATTCTATTATACTTCTCATTCAGAGATATATATTTATAATTACATACTATTAAAAATGCCAGCCCATAAGTACTATAAAAGCCATAATCAATACATTTACAAGATTGATCGGCAAAAGATATTTCCATTCAAGTGTCAGAAGTTGGTCGATCCTCAACCTGGGGAAAGTCCATTTGAATAACATTATGATCCATACTATAAAAAAGGTCTTTCCTAAATACCATATAAACGGAGGGATAAAATCCATAATCCTGTTGAATCCGTCCCAGGAACCAATATGAAATGGCATCCATCCGCCAAGGAATAGAGTGGCAGCAATTGATGCCACGATGAACATATTAATATATTCCGCAAGGTAGAAAAAAGCAAATTTGATTCCCGAATACTCAGTATGNTAACCNGCAGTAAGTTCAGACTCAGCTTCAGCCATGTCGAAAGGTCCGCGGTTAGTTTCAGCCGTACTNGAAATAATGTAAATAACAAATGCAATGAAAGCCGGGATATGCCCTTTGAAAATAAACCANCCTGTTCTTTGTGCTTCAATAATTTCGGACAACTGCATTGATCCGGCAAGTATCACGACAGTAATAATGGAAAGTCCGATAGACAGCTCGTAGCTGACTATCTGGGCGCCGCTTCTCATTGCGCCTATAAGGGAATATTTACTGTTGCTTGACCAACCGGCCAGGAGGACGCCAACAACGCTCATAGAGGAAACTGCAATTACATAGAATATACCAATATTAAAGTCTATCGCATGTAGTCCCTTAGCAAAGGGGATAGCGCCAAGAACCATAAAATTCACAATAATTACAATGAATGGTGCGAGGTTAAACAGAAAACTGTCTGCATTTTTGATAGGAATCAACTCCTTGAAAAGAAGCTTTACAAGGTCGGCAATAGTCTGGAAAAGACCAAATGGTCCAATTCTATTAGGACCAAGTCTGTTCTGGATGAATGCACAAACTTTTCTTTCAGCAATGACCAGAAAAAGTCCTACAACAGCATAAAACAGAAGGAAAAGAACTCCAACTATCACCATTTCGATGAAAACTGTCCAGAATGGTGAAACAGAACCTTTCAGCCATTCGTCAACAGCTCCTGTCAGCAGTGAAAAATCGTAGAAGAATTTCCACCAGGGGACTGATAGCGAAGCGGAAGTATTTTGAACGACAATCTCAGGTAGCATATATTTTATCTTTTAACTTTTGTCTTTTATCTTATATTTTTTTCTTTTGCCTTTTGCCTTGAACTACCTGTCAATATCAGGTATAACGAAATCAAGGGAACCGGCAATTGCAACCAGGTCAGCAATCTTGAAATCTTTCGAGATTAGATTAAGGACACCAAGATTTACAAAGTTTGGCGACCTGAATTTCACTCTGTAAGGATTTTTGTTTCCATCGCTTATTATAAATACGCCAAGTTCCCCGCGTGCGGTTTCAACTCTCTGGTAATATTCCCCTTCGGGCAGCTTAATAACAGGTTTCATTTTTACTGCATACGGGCCCTCGGGTATGTTGTCAATCAGCTGATCAATGATATTCATCGATTCTCTCATTTCTTCAATTCTGGCCAGGTATCTGTGGTATGTATCACCTTCTTTATAAAGGACTTCGTTGAATTTTACCCTGTCGTAGGCGCTGTACGGTTCATGTTTCCTGACATCGCATGAGAAACCTGACGCTCTGCCTGAAGGGCCTGTAACACCGTATGAGATAGCATCTTCAAGTGAAAGCGGCCCAATTCCAATGCTTCGCTCGCGGAAAATCACATTACCTGTGAGGATAGCGTCATATTCGGGAAGGATTTTCCTGAAATATTTAATGAAATCCTTTACCCTTTTCTGGAAATTAGGGTGAAGGTCATACATGAGCCCCCCCGGACAGTTATAACTGACAATCATTCTGCCCCCGGTTGTCTCTTCAAATATATCCAGCACCTTTTCCCTGTCGCGCAAGCCATAAAAGAAACATGTTTGTCCTCCGAGGTCCATACCGTATGATGCCCAGAAGAGTTGGTGTGACTGGATACGGGTAAGCTCAGACATAATCGTCCGGATCACTTTTATCCTGTCGGGAATGTCAACCTCCAGAGCCTTTTCCACAGTAAGACATACTGCTTCATTATTGATATGGGCAGAGAGGTAATCCATCCTGTCAGTAAGATGAATTATCTGGGGATAGGTGATACTTTCACACATCTTTTCAATTCCCCTGTGAATATAGCCGAGGTGTGGTTCAACATTCTTGACAATCTCACCTCTAAGGGAAACAACAAACCGAAGAACTCCGTGAGTTGACGGATGTTGCGGCCCCATATTGATAGTATACTCCTCTTTTTCTTTTGAAATAATATCTTTTACTGTTTCTTCCATAAATTATTTGGTAACAATAGTAATATCATCAACATAGTCTTTTCTAAGCGGGAATCCCCATGAGTTGTCCAGGAAAAGCCTTCTCAGATCGGGGTGGTTATTAAATTTTATGCCAAGAAGATCATATACTTCCCTTTCATGAAATTCAGCAGTACGCCAGAGATCAGATACAGAATCGAGCTTCGGATTCTCACGGTCTGAAGTACGTGTTTTCAACACTATTGCATGCTCATAAATAGTTGATCGCAGGTGGTAAACAACTCCGAGGTCGTGGCCATAGTCAACACCGGAAAGGCAATCAAGAAAATCAAACTTTACCTCTTCTCTTTCTTTGAGTTGTTTTGCAAGAGAATACAATTTTGATGGAGGCAAAGTAACCTCTACGAATTGTTTGCCCTCTTTAATTTCAAGATCCTGATCGGTCGATTTTATAAATTCTCCTAATTCTATTTTATTCATTGATTCTCAGATTTCTGAATATAGCGGTGTGTTATTTGGAGTTATGGGAGGCATTTCTCAACCTCCTTGACTTTATAGTCTCTGTTTCAATTAATCGTTGAAGCTGAAGCATACCATATAATAATGCCTCAGGCCGGGGAGGACATCCCGGAACATAAACATCAACAGGGATCACATGCTCAACTCCCCTGACAACACTGTAGGAATTTAAGAAGAAAGGACCTCCGGAAATTGCGCAGGCACCCATAGCTACAACGTACTTTGGTTCGGACATCTGATCGTAAAGGCGTTTTAGAACGGGTGCCATCTTGTACACAATGGTTCCTGCAACAACAATTACATCGGCCTGTCGCGGGCTGGCTCTGTATACTTCCATGCCGAATCTGGCGAAATCGTGCCTGGGTGCCCCGGTTTGCATCATTTCTATACCGCAACAGCTTGTGGCAAATGTCAGTGGCCACAACGAGTTCTTTCTTCCCCAGTTAATGACATCATCAATAGTAGTAAGAAGTATATTGGAGCCTGATTCCTTTAGAAGCTCGAGGCTTTCATTATCCCTGAACTCTTCATATTTCATTCCTTTTATTCCCATATCAGCGCATGTTTTTTCCAGGCATACAATAATCCAAGGCCCAGAATAAAAAAGAATATCACTATCTCTACAAATGCGGTCATTCCGACCTCTTTCATCACTACGGCCCAGGGAAACACCAGGACTGTTTCAACATCGAAAACAAGAAAAAGGATCGCGAACAGATAATATCCGACATTGAACTGCAGCCAGGTTACACCCTCGGTGGGTATTCCGCATTCATAAGGCTCAAATTTCTGTGGGTTAAATGATTTCGGAGCTACAATTTCTGAGAAGATAGGAACTACTCCGACAAAAAATACTCCCAGAATGAAAAAAAGAATTAACCATTCATTACTCATTGAACATGATATTAAGGTTTGTCAAAGACGCACAAAAATATTATAAAAATCGAACATTGTGAAAAGAATAACAGTATATAAAAGTGATAATTATCACATAATGGCAGGCGAGCAGATTTATACAAATATCTCCTCCGGATACTCAATATTGACAAGGAATAATCCTTTTGCAGGTGCTGACATACCTGCCCTGCAGCGATCTTTTGCCCTGATCACCTCTTCAAATTG
>JGI24131J36419_10000703_pt1 | contig 12046 bp, 10 predicted proteins | sample BarGraNGADG00211_2_FD_36419 | JGI IMG/M metagenome (IMG submission 36419) | reverse complement strand
GACCTTCTACCAAAGCAGAAGTTTGGGCAATAGCTTCTATTAAAACCAGTGAATTTACCTCATTCCCATCATAAAGAGGCCATCTGGAATTTACCACGGCGCCGGCAATCGCGGATTCTTCATTTATCTCAATTACTTCACTGATAATCCGAATCGGCTCGCGATGGGGAATGTAATCTTCAATGTTAATCATACGCATATTCTCAATTTTTTTTAACAAACTAATGAGAAAACCGCAAATAAGTCAACAAAAATCATCCTTATTTTTTGATTTCAGCTAATTTGTTTTAATCATATATCCTGATTACATAAAAACCAGCATTGATTTTTTTCTTTTTTTCCGTTATATAGAAAAAAATTTATTTAGAGAAATTTACCTAAAACATGGCTGACACTAAAAAAGATCATTTTATTAATTCATATAAAAAAATTTTGGCGCCGTCTAAAACTCTTTGCCAGAAGGATTTTATCTTTTCCGGATATAGCTATGGAGAGATTTTTGAGTTGGCCGCAGGCCTGAAAAAAACTTTATCGAGACGTGGCGAAGAAAAAACTCTTTGTCTTTGCACTGAAAATAAAGCTGTCATCGCCGCCTGTATTCTGGCATCGCTTGCCGGATCGTGCCAGTTGATTTTTCCTTACGCATTCTCCGCGCATGCTTTAGCCGAAATGTATGATGCCGTCGGATTTAATACCGCCATCGCCGACCACCCCGAAGAAATGCCTGCCGGTGTGAAAATAATTACCCCTCTCGCCGGTAAAATATCCGATATTGATCCGGAAGAAATCCGCGATCCTGATGAGCCGTTTCTTCAGCTTTTTACCGGAGGATCAACGGGAAAGCCAAAGGTCTGGTCAAAATCACCACGTAATTTGTTTGCCGAAGCTTTTTATTGGAAGGAAAAATTTGACCTTTCGGCCAAAGATTTATTTGTATCAACAGTGCCAACTTACCATATTTACGGATTGTTTTTTTCCGTTATACTCCCGTTTGTCGCGCAGGCTAAAGTTTTATCGGACATCTATACATTCCCTCAGGAAATAATCTCCACAACCAATAAGCACAAGGCGACAGTACTGGTCAGTGTGCCGATTCACTATCGTTCCCTAAAAGTCGATAATTTATTCGCACCTTCACTGAAAGTGGCTTTTTCTTCTTCCGGTGTCCTGAATCGCTCCGATGCCATTCACTTCCAGAATAAAACCGGACTGGGAATAACAGAAATTTACGGTTCTACGGAGACAGGTGGTATAGCCACACGCAGCATCAGTGAACATACTGAAAGCTGGAAGCCTGTCGACGTGGTCTCATGGAAAATTTCCGGGAAAAGACTATCTATAAAATCTCCATTTATTTCGGCGGAAATGGAAAAGGATTCGGAGGAATTCTGCGTGACCGGGGATGAAGTTCAACCGGATAAAGGCAATCGCTTTATTCTTCTGGGACGTGCTGATGGCATTGTCAAAGTTGCCGGCAAAAGAGTGGATCTTCTGGATGTGCAAAATAAGATANTTACTTTACCGACCGTAATTGACGCACTGGTTGTAGCTTTGCCCGCGGAAAAAGGCCGTGAAAGCGTTATTGCCGCTGTAGTTGCTTGTAAATTAAACAAAATTCAGTTGAAAAAAATGATGCTGGAAAAACTTGAACCTTATGCGATGCCTCGCCGGATAAAAATTGTTTCCTCCATAGCCAGAGCAGCTACCGGAAAAATCGACCGCGGTAAAATCGAACAAATTTTTCTCACTTTAAAAAGATAAAACTACATATGAAACGAATACTTATCTATTTTAATACCATTTCGCTTTCAAAGGATAACGAGGCGGCGAGAAGGAGGCGGCGGAGATGTATGTGCGCCACGCCATAATGGTGTAGTTCACCGGTAAGGAAATGATCTGTTTTTATTGTGCCCCCCTTTGGGGATGCACTCCCGGAAGTAATACGTTGAAGAAGCCAACGACGATGCCAACAAAGTTAGCCAAAGAAAGCGAATTGGTATAATGGCTTGCAGGGCCATCTCTCTTTAATCATAGGAGATGGCCCTGCAATTTTTTTAAACTAGCTCGGAATCATCAAAATGCGAAATGTGTTGCCTGCCCGGCAACGATAATCCATGTAACCAACATAGTGTTGAGAAACGCTCCCGTATAAATATGGCCGGTTTTACGATAAAAATATGTCGAAACCAGAGCCACTATCGTGAATATCGGGAAAAGCTGAAACATAATAATCGACCAGAGAGAGGCTGCGGGTATCGCCAGCGTGCCCCCGGCGAAAAGAGGACCGTACTGGAGTGCCTCAAGAATAATAAATCCTGTAATCAGCAAAAAGATATTGATCAACGTTTCCTTCCAGAGCTTTACTTCGCTCCCCACTTTGCCCCGGCGCAATTCTCCATGCAGAATAAGTCCGATGACCAGGAAATAGATAAGTACCGGAACAAAATACATTAGGAATATCCGGAAATGAAGTAAAGACATCGGTTTTATCGCAAACACCCAGAGACGGTAATCGGTCGTGAACGCCCACGCAGAAAAAGCCAGAGTCAAATATGCCGCAAAACAAATAATCGCCGCCAGTACGAATGATTTCCCGATTTTTACCCAATCCAGTCCTTTATCCTTCCAGGTGAGACCGTAGTTGACGAAAGAAGCCCCTTTACGGCGATTAAAGATAAAATGCCACAGGAGAAACAGTATCAGTGATACCAAGGCTACCGCCACTGCCCAGTACATGATAACCGTCGTATTGTTTTGCGGAAAGAGCGCTGATGCGGTGAGTTTTCCCGGAGCCGAGTAACCGATGGCCCATATAAACAAAGGAAGGGGGACAAGAACCGTCAATACTGCGCCTACCCACCATCCGAAACCGGTAGCAGCTTTTTGTTCCGCAGGTGTTTCATTCAGCTCTTTGAAAAAGTTTGCCTGTAATAAGAGTTGCCCTAAAGGGAAGAGAAGAAGAATCATGCCGATCATCGCGATAAACGTCCCCAACTCTTTCCAGTACCATATCTGATTATTAACCGGAATATCTTTCCCGCCTTTCAACGTCAATTGCATCCATTCAACAGCATCGCCTATGCCTTCGGTAGAAAAGTGCACCCGGGGATGGATCATCTTCGGCTGATAGAGTTTTCTGGCAGTACCCGCCTCGATGGAGCCATAAAGCTTGCCTACTTCCACATCATCAGAGGTCCCAAAGACTTTTTTCAGTTTATCCGTTTTAACGATATTTTTCGGTACCGGAGAACCCCACATCAATTGAGAAAATTCGTCGTAAGTAGAATATATAAGCGCCATGTTGCGCGGGAAAGTCGGTGTTCCGTCCGGAGCTCCGTAAGTACCGGTTGAGGAACTTGCCAAGACAAGCGATTTATACCCGTCCGGATTTGTCGCGGCGGCAATAACCGATGCCCATCCACCCATGGAATGACCTTCCAATCCGATGTTGTTGGGATCAACGATATCCAACGTTCGTAAATACTTAAGCGTGTCCATTCCGCCAAAGGCATTGCCAAATGCCGGCGGATCGGAAAAACCGTGCCCGGACTGATCAGGAGCTAAAACAACGTATCCACGGCGGGCAAATTCAATGGCAAAACCATCCTGAGTTTCCCGGGAATTGATGTACCCGTGAGTGGCGACAATACCCGGAGCCGGATTCTTCTTACTAACACCTGGGGGAATGTATAATAAGGCACTGTTTAATTTGCCATCGGATCCGATGAACCGAATATCCTTTATTTTAATGGTGTTTCCGTCGGTTTGGACACAATAGGCCAATAAACCTCCGCCTATAATCAATAAAAGAGCTACAAACAATACCCATTTGGTTTTTTTCGAACTCATATTTCCTCCGTATTTGTCAGAATATTCTAGATTATATCTTTCGTGGAATTTTAAAACAGATAGCAAACAGCGCAAACGATCTGATATTCTTCTTAGGGAGGTGCGCGGCAAATCAATGAACCCTTATAAATCAGGCAATGAAGAAACCACTCAAAGATAATACATGATGGGGGTGGCCGATTTTTAATCTTCAGCCATCTACTACTGACGACCTCTTCTTTCATCTGGTTAGCTCTCATAAGAAACCACCAAAATTGTTATTTATTATCGTCACTGCGATTGACCAAAACCACATGATGGAAATAAAGTCAAGTACCCTTCACGGAAGGGCTGATCCAACCGGTATAATTATAATGACGGATAACCAATTGCTCCTAAACTAGTGTTGCTGGATGATTGAGTTCGAGTTCGCTTACAATTTTGTCATAAGTGTAAGCTTCATGATTCTGCCTATTATTGGCTAACTATGTAAATTATTATGATTATAGACTAATCCCGCTGCCAGCCGGATTCACATTCATCATAACGAGAGGCAAATAATAAAAGGGTGCGTCCATTGCTGAACGCACCCTTTTATTCTGGCTCCCCAGTGTGCCGCGGCGGAAACCACGGACCCGATGGTTAGTTAATCCGCCAAGGCGGACTATACCGGCTGAGCTGCTGGGGAACAAATTTTACCGGCAATCCATGCAAATGGCCAGTTCCTTAAGCGGAACTCCGGTCTTTTTACTTATATACTTCAGTTGATCTACGGGCGCAAAGTAACGGCCGCAGGTATCACAGGTTTGCATTTTGAAAGTGCGTCCCCAGATCTTTCTCTTNTCGCCTGTGGTNAGCATTTCAATATGACCGGTGGGACAAACATAGGCACACGCGCCGCAGCCGATACAGGCATCCGATTTTTCATTATACGGCGTGCCGACGGTTTTATGAGAACCGCGGGCAAAAAGACCGATGGCGCTCACGCCGACAACTTCTTCGCAAACGCGCACGCAGGAACGGCACAAAATGCACTTGCCTTTATCCGTATCGGCGACAAAGCGCGGTTGTGGCTCTACACCCAGCTCCTTCGCCATCTTTTGCAGAACGTCAGATTCGGGACAGCGGGCCAGCAATAATTCCAGCACCAGGCGGCGGACATTTAAAACCCGGTCGCTCTTTGTGTTCACCACGAGGCCTTCTTCCACACCGTAAAGACAGGATGTAACAATCCTGGTTCGGTTGCCTTTCTTAATCTCCACTACGCATAGCCTGCATGCGCCTGACCGTGACACAGCCTCATGGGAGCAAAGCGAGGGGATTGCAATGCCCGCGGCGCGAGCCGCTTCCAGCAGCATCGTGTCTTTTTCTGCGGTTATATTTTTGCCGTCAATAATCAAATTTACCATTGCTTATCCTACCTTTACTCAACGTTTATTGCATCAAATTTGCAGCTCTCGATACACGCGCCGCAACGAATACATTTATCATTATCAATCGTGTGGGGCTTCTTCTTTTCTCCGCTGGTTGCCTGCGTGGGGCACACCTTGATGCACAGACCGCAGCCGGTGCACTTTCCCGGATCAATAGTGTAGGTGATAAGCGCCTTGCAGACGCCCGCCGGACAGCGATGATCCTTGATATGCGCGTCATACTCTTCCCGGAAATATTTGATGGTGCTGAGCACCGGATTGGGAGCGCTGCCGCCAAGTGCGCACAGAGAGCCGTCGATAATCGCCTGGGACATGTTTTCCAGAAGATCGATGTCTCCTTCTTTGCCTTTCCCGGCGCAAATATCTTCCAGAATATCGCTCATCCGGCGAATACCTTCACGGCAGGGCACGCATTTGCCGCAGGATTCCTCCTGAAGGAAGGCGAGGAAGTATCTGGCGACATCCACCATGCAGGAGCGGTCGTCCATGACGATCATGCCGCCGGAGCCCATCATCGAGCCGACTTCATGGAGTTTGTCGAAATCGACGGGCAGATCCAGCAGGCTCTCCGGAATGCATCCGCCGGAAGGACCGCCGGTCTGCACGGCTTTGAACTTGCGGTCGTTGGAAATGCCGCCGCCCATGTCGTAGATGATTTCGTAAAGCGTGGTGCCCATCGGAACTTCAATAAGGCCCGTGTTTTTGATTTTGCCGACAAGCGAGAATATCTTGGTGCCTTTGCTTTTTTCGGTGCCGATGGAGGCATACCAGTCCGCTCCGCGATTTATAATTAGCGGCACGTTGGCCCATGTTTCCACGTTATTGAGTACTGTGGGTTTGTCCCACAGGCCTTTTTCCACAGCGTGGACATATTTGGCGCGCGGTTCACCGGCGCGGCCTTCGATCGAAGCAAACAGAGCGGAGGATTCACCACAAACGAATGCTCCTGCGCCTTTTTTAATATGAATATCAAACGAAAAATCCGTGCCTAAAATGTTTTTGCCTAAAATCCCCGCTTCCCTGGCAGCCGCAATCGCCATCGTTAGATGCATCACCGCCAGCGGATATTCGTTTCTCACGTAAATATATCCGTCTTGCGCGCCTACGGCGGAAGCGCCGATGATCATGCCTTCGATGACGCTGTGGGGATTGCCTTCCATGAGGCTTCTGTCCATATACGCGCCGGGATCGCCTTCGTCTCCGTTGGCGATGACATATTTGGGTTCGCCATGCGCCCTGCGTACTCCTTCCCACTTGACGCCCGTAGGAAAGCCTCCGCCGCCGCGGCCGCGCAAGCCGGCCTTCTTCACTTCGCTGATGACGCCTTCAGGTGTCATCTCAGAAAGCGCTTTGCCCAGCGCCTGGTAGCCGTCGATGGCAAGATAATCCTCGATCCGCGTCGGATCAATCATGCCGTTGGAGCCGAACACCACACGGAGCTGCTTCTTGTAGAAGGGCAAGTCTTCTTCCCTGAACAGGGTTTTTTTCGTGTCTGGATGGCGGTAGAGCAGCCGACTTATAACTTCCCCGTTGGCCACGGTTTTAGAAACGATTTCCGGCACGTCTTCGACTTTCACCTGGTGATAAAAATATTTATGGGGATGAACGACTACCATCGGTCCTTTTTCGCAGAAACCGAAACATCCGGTGGCAAGGACTTCCACGTTCATGTTCTGTTTTTTTATTTCGGCCTCGAGTGCCTCTTTGACCTTGAGGCTGCCGTANGCGCGACAACCGGTACCGGCGCAAATCGTAATAAATTTTTTATTCGGGCCGTAATTTATTCTCAAATCATCCTGAACCTGGCGGGCTTGAATATTGGGAATTTCTTTCATCGCTGCGCCCCCTCTTCGTTGATTTTTCCGATGAGTTTATCTACCTTGTTCATGGTCATCTGGCCGTGGTATTCGGTATTAATGACCACAATGGGTCCCAGCGCGCAGGCGCCCACACAGTTAACGGTTTCGAGCGAAAACTTTCCATCGTGCGTCATTTCACCCGGTTTGATGCCCAACGTGCGTTCGAACTTGTCCTGGAGGGCGGACGCACCGCGGACATGGCAGGCAGTGCCCTTGCAGATTCTGACTACATTTTCGCCGCGCGGTTTCAAACTAAAGGCGGTGTAAAACGTGGCCGCTTCATACACACGGCTTAAAGGCATATTCATCGTTTTAGCCGCTGTCGTCAAGGCTTGTTTCGGAAGGTAATTGAAGGCTTCCTGAATATCCTGCAGTACAGCAATTAAAGAACTCTTATCCCATCCGTGTTTCTTGACGATTTGTTTTGTTTTCACCACAATATCACTGGCTTTTGTCATGCTTTCTTCACCTCAATATTCTTGAAGGGTTTCCCCTGTTTTTCAATCCCAGGCCTTAAGGTATTTGACTTTGTCCAAAATCTTCTGATATTCGCTTTCTACTTTGTGCTGAATCACTTGAATTTCTGCTTCGCCCAGATGACGGAAGCGGCCCTGCCCCTTGAAATAATCTTTGACCGGCTTTAATTTTTTTGGCATTTCCGAAGAAACCTTATATTTGCCGTTTTCCACTTCATACAACGGGAAAACACCGGATTCAACAGCCAGACGGCCCATAGCAATTGCTAAATGAGAACCGCAACGCCAGCCAGTCGGGCATACGGAAAAGCAATGAATATAAGAAGGCCCTTTGGTCGCTTTTGCTTTTTCCACCTTGCGGATGAAATCCAGCGGATAGCTAGGGCAAGCTGTGGCCACATAAGGCACGCTGTGAGCAACCATGATTTCAGCCATATTCTTTTTCCAGGTTTTCTGCCCGGAACTGATCTTTCCCGCCGGAGCGGTTGTTGTGGATGCGCCCATCGGCGTGCCGCTGGAGCGCTGAATGCCGGTATTCATGTAAGCTTCGTTGTCAAAGCAGACAAATAGCATATCGTGGCCGCGCTCCATAGCTCCCGAAAGCGCTTGTAGACCGATATCCATTGTTCCGCCATCGCCAGCCATGCCGACGACTTTGATATAGCGGTCATCGATCTTCCCTTTTTTACGCAATCCCTTGAGGCCTGCTTCCACACCTGCGGCCACTGCCGCCGCGTTTTCAAAAGCCACATGAATCCAGGGAACCTCCCAGGCGGTTGTCGGATACATACTGGATATAATTTCCATACAACCTGTCGCGGAGGCAATAACAGTATTTTCACCCAGGGCTTTGCACATCAGCCGCACCGCCAGAACCTCGCCGCAACCCTGACAGGCGCGGTGACCGGCAGACAATAATTCTTTTTTGTTAATCAGCCGCGGGGCATATAAATCAAAATTTTCTACAATATTCATTATTCTCTCACTCCCCAAAATTCATACGTGTCCACTGTTTTTTCAGCATTGTACGGGATTACTTTTTCAACCATGCCGATAAAATCTTTTACGGTTACATCACGTCCGCCCAATCCGATAATGTAATTGTAAATAGCCGGACGATGCGCTTCATGATAAAGAGCCGACTTGATTTCCGAAAACACGGGGCCGCCGGGGCCGCCGAACGAAACGGCGCGATCGGTGACAATCAGTTTCTTCGCGTTTTTTGCCGCTGCCCTGATTTCCTCAAACGGAAAAGGCCGCCAGAGTCGAAGCTTAATCAGGCCCGCGGAAACACCTTTTGCCCGCAATGCATCAATAGCCACTTCCGCTGTTTCACCCATTGAACCCATCGTCAACATAAGGATTTCCGCGTCTTCGGCTTTGTATGTTTCCACCGGCTTGTAGGCGCGTCCGAACATTCTGGCCCACTCATCCCAAATATCGATAATGACCTTTTTGGAATTTTTAAGTGCTTCATCTTTTGCTTTCATCATTTCCGTAAAATAATCGGACATGGCAAAAGCGCCCATCGTTACCGGTTTGGAGGGATGCAGCGTGGCATAAGGCACACGCGGCGGCAAAAATTTATTCACCAGTTCCTGATCGGGAAATTCCAAAGGTTCCACCATGTGCGTTAATTGAAAACCATCGATATTGACGCAAACCGGCAGTAAGACATCTTTGTGCTCGGCAATCTTGAAAGCCTGAATAGACAAATCAATCGCTTCTTGGCCGTTTTCCACAAAAAGAGAAATCCAGCCGGAATCGCGCTGCGGCATAATATCGGAATGATCATTTAAAATATTTAAAGGACCGGAAACAGCACGATTGGCAATGCCCATGACAATCGGCAACCTCATACCCGAGGCAATGGGCAGNAGTTCGTGCATNANCATCAAGCCCTGAGAACTTGTTGCCGTATACACACGTGCTCCAGTACCGGACGCGCCGATGACCGCGCTCATTGCCGAATGTTCTGATTCCACCGTCACAAATTCCGCATCTATTTTGCCATCAGCTACAAGATCGGAGAGATGTTCAGCAATATGCGACTGGGGCGTAATGGGATAAACGGCCGCCATATCAATATCGCACTGTCCCACTGCTTCCGCCACGGCAACTGCCACTTCCATTCCAATGCGCTTTGCCATGTTTATGTTTCCTCCACTATTGTTATCGCCCGGGGCCAGCATTCATGAGCACAAATACCGCACCCTTTGCAGTAATCCATATTTGCCTTGAAAAAGCCATCTTCGCTTTGCTGGACGCAGCCNTCCGGGCAAAACACATAACAGATACCGCATTTGATACATTTNGTATTGTTCCAGACAGGTCTTTGTGCCCGCCAGCTTCCCGTATGATATTCACTGGCGCTGCCCGGATTGAAAACAACGCACCCGGTTGTAATTTCCTGCCAGGTAGCCAGTCCTTTTTTCTTTGCCATGATTTTAATACCTCTTAATTGCTGATTTTAATTTCTTCGTAGGCCCTTTTCATGGCCGTTAAATTCTTCTGGGCTATTCTGCCAAACCGGTGTTCCACCGCCTCTTTCATAGCATCGAGTCCCATAACACCGATAACCTTCAATAGCGCTCCGATCATCGTTGTATTGGCAATAGGCACCCCCATTTCTTTACGGGCAATGCCGGTGCCGTCAACGGTGGCTACAACACCGCTAAAGTTAAGCTCTTTTTTGATTTCCTCAGGAGTTTTTGGCGTGTTCACAATCAACTTTCCGCCAGGCTTTAAACCGTCGATGACGTTCACCAGGCCAATCAAACTTGCGTCCAGCACGATCACGACATCAGGCTCGTAGATTCCTGAACGGACTTTGATTTTCTTTTCATCAATACGGCTGAAAGCGGCAATAGGTGCTCCTCTTCTTTCCGGACCGAAACTAGGGAATCCCTGAGCATATTTTCCCGCGCCGATGGCCGCCACAGCAAGCAGTTCCACCGACGTCACCGCCCCCTGGCCGCCCCGGCCATGCCATCTAACTTCTATCATTTATCTACATCTCCCTAACTGAATTGTTTATTCATCGATAAAAATGAAAATAACAAGATTTTCCTAATATATTAGTGTTTCTCTGTCAATAATTATTAGTGGTTGATAAAATAGCTAATAATTAAGCAATGATCCGCCATTTCTTTTGCTCCTCGGCGTACAAATCATGACCGGCAGTATCGTTAATAACAATGACCGGCAGTTCCATGACCGTCAGTTTTCGGATTGCCTCCGGCCCCAGGTCATCATAAGCAACTAGTTCCATCCTGGTGACGCATTGGGCGGTCAAAGCGGCAATTCCGCCAATGGCACCGAAATAGACAGCTCCATATTNCTTAATTGCCGCAACAACTTCAGGTGAACGATTGCCCTTGCCGATCATTCCCTTAAGACCATTTTCGATGAGTTTCGGTGTGAAGGCATCCATACGGTAACTGGTGGTCGGACCGATGGAACCGATCACCTTACCTGTGGGAGTGTGTGTAGGAGCCGCGTAAAAAATTACAGTACCCTGCAAATCTATGGGCAGCTTTTCACCTTTTATCAAAGCTTCGTACATACGCCGGTGAGCGACGTCGCGGGCTGTATAAACTTCGCCGCTGAGCAAGATCATATCGCCGGCCTTAAGTGACGCAATGACTTCGGCTGTTAAAGGTGTATGGATTTGGCGTTGGGTTGCCATTTAAAATTTCCTGGATTCCCGCCTGCGCGGGAATGACAATTGTCAGAGTTATTTTTAGATTGTTAATTCCTTGTGTCTGGCTACGTGACATTGTATATTTACCGCCACTGGCAGAGAGGCAATATGGCAGGGCATCATTTCGACATTGACCGCCAGTGTCGTAATTCTACCGCCAAGACCTCCCGGACCAATACCTGATTTATTGATGCTTTGGTAAAGATCGTTTTCCATTTGCGCCAGCCGTTCATCTTTGTAATTTGGAAGACCCACCGGCCTCAGGAGAGCCTTTTTTGCCAGAATGCAGGCCTGCTCCAGCGACCCGCCAATGCCGATACCAACCATAATGGGTGGACAGGGATTGGCACCAGCACGATCAACCGTTTCCAGAACAAATTTTTTAATGCCATCAATTCCTACAGCCGGAGTGAGCATTTTTGCGGCACTTACATTTTCACTGCCGCCGCCTTTGGGCATGGCGATAATTTTCAGATGGTCTCCTTCGACGATATCGATGTGAATGATTGCCGGTGTGTTGTCCCCGGTATTTTTTCGAGTGAGCGGATCGCAGACGGATTTACGCAAGAAGCCGTCGGCATAGGCCTGCCGCACACCTTCTTCAATTGCCTGCCGTAAATCTCCACCGACAATGTGAACATCCTGCCCGATTTCCACAAAAACTACTGCCAAGCCGGTATCCTGGCAAATAGGCATTTTGTGGCGGCAGGCGATACCGGCATTTTTGATGATTTTTTCCAGTACGTG
>JGI24131J36419_10000702_pt1 | contig 12054 bp, 13 predicted proteins | sample BarGraNGADG00211_2_FD_36419 | JGI IMG/M metagenome (IMG submission 36419) | reverse complement strand
CACGATCTGAACGTCTGTCACCTACAGGAACTGCTGGAGCACGAGGAGCAGATCACGATCGGCCGCTCGACCCTCGACCGCCTGCTCAAACAGGCCGGGGTGCGCAAGCCTGCCAAGACGGCCCCGCCTGTGCACCGACGGCGACGATCGCCCAACTGGCGCGCTCGCGCAACCAGTACCACTGGCAGGCCTTTGACCAGGTCAAGGCGCTCTTGGGTGACAAGCCGTTGGTGCTCGACCGCGAGTTCAGCTACCTGGAACTGCTGGAATACCTGGTCCAGGTCAGCGTCAACTTTGTGATTCGCCTGCACCTGGGCAGCCACCCGCCGACCTTCTACGACGCTACGGGGCGCAAGGTCACATTGACCGTCAGCCTGGGCGAACACACCGTCTACCGGGCTCTGCGCTACATGGACAAGGTCACGGTGAATGTGGTCGGCCTCTGGCGCAAGGGCTGTGCTGAACCGCTGTGGGTCATGTCCAAGATCTTAAGAATCTGCTCCATCTCGACAAGCTGATGAACAAGTCCCAACTGCAGATGGAACAGATGGCGGCCCTCGTCATGCTCGCCTTCACCATCGGCTTCCTGGTCGGCGAAACGCTGCGCGATGCGCTGTACGGTGCCCCCGAGAGCACTCAGACCGACCCCGACACGCCACAGTCAGTTACCGAAACAGCCCAAAGCAAGACTCGCCGCAAGTGGCAGCTCTATTCCGGCCTGTTCGTCGTGCTCAAGCGCAAGACCACCCTACCGGCAAAACAGCTCCGGCTTCTCCAAAAACAAGTCGTCGCAGCCTTCGCACAACTTGTCCACCCATGACCTGTCCGAACTTAAGTCCGAAGTTCAGCATGCAGTTATTGACACTACACGACTGCTGGCGTATAATTCCAGTGTCCGGAATTCGAATGGACGAAGCCTGCCCGCTCAACGGGTGGGCTTTTGCTTTGCAGTTAAGGTAGATAGCTCCCGGCAGGACCCACATCTCCCGCTAGCAGAAGAATCTTTCGAGCATATATGGTAACGATAGAAGAAGAAAATGGGACGAGCGTACAGAGGCGTACGGCTGAGTATCAGCCGCCGCGTTCCTGGCGTACCTGGCTGATCGGCCGGCCGCTGCAAACCGCAGACGCCCCCCATCAGGCGATCAACAAAGTCATTGGACTGGCGGTGTTCTCGTCGGATGCTATGTCATCCGTGGCCTACGGGCCGCAAGAGATGATGCTGGTTCTGGCCGCCGCGGGGGCGGCCGGGCTCAGCTATGCCGTTCCGCTGGCATTCGCCATCGTCGTCCTGCTGTTGATTCTCACCCTCTCGTATGAACAAACCATCCATGCTTACCCGAGCGGCGGCGGAGCCTATATTGTATCGCGCGACAACCTGGGGGAGATTCCTGCCCAGGCAGCCGGCGCCGCGCTGCTGGTCGACTACGTCCTGACGGTCGCCGTTTCGATCTCGTCGGGTGTGGCGCAGATTAGCTCAGCTTTCCCCGTCTTATACCCGCATCGCGTTACGCTTTCGGTAGCGCTGGTGCTGTTTGTCATGGTAATCAACTTGCGCGGCGTCAAGGAATCGGGCTCGATATTTGCCGTGCCAACCTATTTCTTCCTGGTCATGGCATTCCTTGCGGTGGGTGTAGGGCTGGTTCGCTATTTGACAGGCAGCCTCGGTATGGTGGTCAATCCGCCTCAGCAGGAGTTGTTGCATGGCGCCCAAGGCCTCACGCTGTTCCTGATCCTGCGTGCCTTCTCCAGCGGCACAACAGCCCTGACAGGCGTTGAGGCTATCTCGAATGGCATACCGGCCTTCCAGCAGCCCCGCAGCCGCAATGCTGGCATCACGCTGATCTGGATGTCCATCATCCTGGGCACGCTCTTGCTGGGTATTACCTTCCTCGGTAGTCAAATCGGCGCAGTGCCATCCGAACGCGAAACAGTTATCTCCCAGCTAGCGCGGACGGCTTTCGGCGACAGCGGGTTGACGTATCTGCTCTACCTGGGTCTGATCACCGGCACGACAGTGATCTTGATCATGGCCGCTAACACATCGTATGCCGACTTCCCGCGCCTCAGCGCGCTTCTCGCCGCCGATGGTTTCATGCCCCGGCAGCTTGCCTTCCGCGGCAGCCGGCTGGTGTTCTCGCGCGGCATCATCTTCCTGGCCCTGGTCGCTTGCCTGCTCATCGTCGTCTTCAAAGCCAGCGTCAACGCCTTGATCCCGCTCTACGCGATCGGCGTATTCCTTTCGTTCACGCTCTCGCAGGCCGGCATGGCACATCGTTGGTGGAAGATCGGTCACCTGGGTGAGGGACGGCAGGTCAAAGAGCGCGGTTCGACGTTGAGCTACGAGGCCGGTTGGCAATCGAAGATGGTGATCAACGGTTTTGGCTCCTTCATGACCGCGATCGTGGCCATCGTCTTTGCGACTACGAAGTTCAAGGACGGCGCGTACATCGTCCTGATCCTCATACCAGTCATAGTGCTGATTTTTAGCGGCATCCATCGTCATTACCGCAGTTTGGCCGCCCACCTGTCGTTGGATAACTACGACCAGCCGCCGCCGGTCTGCCGCCATCGGGTGATTCTGCCGATCAGTGGCGTGCACAGGGGGACGCTCGAGGCTCTCCGTTACGCTCGCCTGCTCTCCGACGATGTCACGGCAGTGCACGTCTCGCTTGACCCTGACGAAGCGGCCAAGGTGCAGCACAAGTGGGAGACCTGGGGTGAGGGCGTGCGCCTGGTCATCCTGGACTCTCCCTACCGTCTGTTCCTCGAACCGGTACTCGAGTACGTGGAAGAGATCGCGGCCAAGCGGCAGCCGAATGAAACGATCACCATCGTGGTACCGCAGTTCGTGCCGAAGCACTGGTGGAACCAGCTCCTGCACACGCAGACGGCCATCATGCTGCGCGTGGCGCTGCTCTTCAAGCCCGGCATTGTAGTCACCGACGTGCCGTACCAGGTTCAATAGTGAGAGGAACGCGATGAACATCATTGTCGTCGGCTGCGGCCGCGTTGGGGCTGAGCTGGCTTACGGGCTGTACCGGCGTGAACATCACGTCACAGTGATCGACGAGGAGCCCAGCGCTTTTGAGAACCTGCCGTCCGATTTTCGCGGCCGCACGGTGGAAGGCGAAGTCCTGGCGCCGGACGTCCTGCATCGTGCCGGTATCGAGACGGCGCAAGGCCTGGCCACGGTCACTAGTTCCGATTCGCTGAATGCCGTGGTCGCGCACCTGGCTCGTACAGTGTACAAAGTACCCAACACNGTGGTGCGCCTCTACGACCCGCGACAGCGCCCGCTGATCGAGTCTTTCGGCTTGCAGATCGTCAGCCCGAGCACCTGGGGAGCGCAAAGGATCGAGGAAATTCTGATCGGCGTCACAAATCAGCCGGTGTTCTCGGCCGGCAACGGCGAAGTGCAGATTTTCCAGATCGCAGTGCCGCAGTCATGGAATGACCGGCGCGCCGTTGAGATGAATAGTGAAGGGCAACGCGTAGTGGTGGCGGTCACGCGCAGTGGCAGAGCGTTCGTGCCCACGCATGACAGCCGCCTGCAAACCGATGACATCGTGCATGTTAGCGCCACGGCCACAGGCATGGTCGCACTCCACGAACAGTTGGGCTTAACGGAGGGTTGAGATGTTAGTGATCGTTGCGGGTGGAGGGCGCACGGGCGCGCAGCTTGCCAATCTTCTCCTGGCGCAAAAACAGGAAGTTCACATGGTCGAGGCCCGCCACGAGGTGCTGGCGCGCATCCACCGCGAGCTACCGACCGAGATGATCTACGAAGGCGTGCCAACGGAACCGAGCGTACTTGAGCAGGCAGGCATTCGCGATTGCCAGGTGCTGGCCGCTTGCACGACCAACGACGCCGACAACCTGGCGCTGTGCTTCCTGGCACGCAGCGCATATCACGTGCCCCGCACAATCGCGCGCATNAACAACCCTCGCAATGCCTGGCTATTCGGGCCACAGTTTCATGTCGACGTTGCGCTCAACCAGGCCGAGACCATGGCCGGGCTGATCGTGGAAGAGATGTCGATGGGCGACATGATGACGCTGTTGAAGCTCCGGCGCGGCCAGTATTCCGTGGTTGAAGAGAAGATCTCGGCTGGAGCGAAGGCGTTGGGCGTAGAGATCAAGGACCTGCCGCTGCCCGAGAACTGCGTGATCGCGGCGATTATCCGTCGCGGCCAGGTAATCGTGCCCCGCGGTGTGACTACCATCGAAGTCGGCGACGAGGTCCTGGCCGTCACCGACCGTAAGGGAGCCGAGCAACTTTCCGCGCTTTTTACTCCGCAGGCCTGAGCGCAGCCGGTGCGCTACTCAGCGATAGAGTCCGTGCTCCATTATGTATTCACGAACGGGGTCGGGGACCAGGTAGCGGATCGAGCGACCCTGGCGCACGCGCTCCTGGATCTGGTGGGAGGCGATCTCGATCTCCGGCATGTCCAACAGTGTGACGCGTTCGCGGATGCCCGGCAGAGCGGCTTTGAGGCGGTCCCAATTAAGCGGTACATTGTAACGCGTCAGGGCAACGAGATGGCAGGCCGCGACCAGCTCTACCGGGCGATGCCAGCCGGGCAGTTCGGCCAGGCTATCATAGCCCATCAGGAAGTAGAGCTCACAATCAGGCGGGAGCTGCTCCTGGAAAATCCGCACGCTGTCGATCGTGTAATGCGGCCCCGGGCGATCTGCATCCACCCGTGAGGCGTGGAAGGCCGGGTTCCCCGCGATGGCAAGATCGATCATCCTGAGGCGGTCCTCGACCGGCGCCAGGTGACGGTCCTGCTTGTGAGGCGGGTTCCCCGCCGGGACCACAAACACCTCTGACAGGCCAAGCTGGTCGCAGGCCTCCTCGGCGAGGATCAGGTGTCCGATATGGATCGGGTCGAAGGTGCCACCCAGGATCGCCACTTTAGAGGGCATTTTCCTCACTCCACTCGAGCTCCTTGCTGCCGATGCGCACCGCTTCGCCCTCGTGTACTCCCGCCCGGCGCAGGGCAGCCGTGATTCCCAGGGCCTCCAGGATACGCTGGAAGCGCATGACCGCGTCGTAGTACTCCCACCTTGTCATGGAGACAATGCGTTCGATGCGCCGGCCGCGCACCCGCCAGGCGCCGTCCTGGTCCCGCTCGATTGTGAAGCTCATGTCATCTTCGGGCCTGACAACCGTCACCTCGGGCACGGCGATGACCGGCCCCGGCGGCAACTCGATCAGCGTAGACGCGGCCCGGCGCAACAAAGCCTCGACCCCCTCGCCGGTGACCGCTGAAATTGCCAGCGGTTCGGCTACACCGTGCTGCTTCAGAGCGCGCGCCAGCTTGGGCCACAGCGCCTGCACGTCGGGCAAGTCCATCTTGTTGAGCACCACAATCTGTGACTTATCCATCAGTTCGGGGTTGAATAGCCCCAGTTCCTGGTTGATGGCCTCGTAATCGCCCAAAGGATCAGGACTGATGCCATTCAACAAGTGAATGAGCACGCGCGTGCGCTCCACGTGGCGCAGGAACGCGTGCCCTAACCCTACCCCGGTGTGCGCACCCTCGATCAGCCCCGGAATGTCTGCCAGGACAATGTCGCGATCATCCACGATCGCCACTCCCAAGCTCGGTTCGAGTGTGGTGAAAGGATAATCAGCAATCTTCGGCCGGGCCGCGCTCACCCTCGACAATAAGGTAGATTTGCCGGCGTTGGGCACCCCGATGATCCCTACATCGGCCACCATCTTGAGCTCGAGACGCAGGCGTCGTTCTTCGCCCGGCTCGCCGTTCTCGGCGATGCGTGGCGCCTGGTTGGTCGGAGAGCGAAAAACCCAGTTGCCACGACCGCCACGGCCGCCCGCGCTCACGAGCACCCGCTGGCCGGGCTCGGTCAGGTCGGCAAGCAGCTGGTGAGTATCGGCATCGAACACCATTGTGCCGATTGGGACGCCGATGGAGAGGTCTGCCCCTTGCGCACCGGTCTGGTTCTTGCCGCGCCCGTGATCGCCACTGGGCGCGCGGAAATGGACCTGCTTGTGGAAAAAGAGCAGGGTGTTGACCTGGTGATCGGCCACAACGTAGACATCGCCGCCCTTCCCGCCATTGCCGCCGCTGGGCCCGCCCCGGGGCACATGCGCCTCGCGCCGGAAGGCCACCACCCCGTTGCCGCCGTCGCCGGCTTTGACATAGATCATCGCTTCATCAATCAACATGCTTCGCTCCACTATCCGTCCCAAAATGAAAAACGCAAAACGCAAAGAGCCGAGGCAAGGGGCAAGCGCTTTACGTTCTGCGTTTCAGGTCTTACGTTTTCGATCGCCAAGCCGACCGCTTGATGTTCTCCCAGCATACCCGCGAACCACACCGTTGTCAAAGCCTTTGCTCACTCCAACACCATCTCGCACTTTTCTAAAGACAGAGGACCGCGACCGGCGCTTCCGCTTGCCGATCGATGCGTATGTGACCCCTGAAGCCGGCTGTCGACCAGCGGCATGTCTCCGGCTATGGCGCCGACATAGCCCACGCGCGCCTGCTCGAAATAGGTAACGTATACGGCGTTATTCACGTGACCCTGCGCGTCCAGATCACGCCAGCGGATTTGCAAGGGCACGCGTACCGGAACCGGTTCTGGCATGGCAGCGTCTCCGAAAGATAGTCAGTTGAAAGCGTAGGGTGGTCATTCTACCGCCCAGGGAGGCGCCGCGTCAATACCGGTTTGGCGGATTCCTCTTTTCGCGTGTAGAATGGCGGCCGAGGGGGAAGTAAAAAAGCTTATGGATTTGCGTGCCTATCTCGACATCTTGCGGCGCCGCGGCTGGATCATCATTGTCGTCGCCGTGATCGCAGCACTCGGGACCTATGGCGTCAGCAAGCTGCAAACGAAGATATACCGCGCCACGGCCCGCATCAGTGCGGTCCCGGCTCGCCCGGACTGGGGCCTGGGCCAACAAGCCAAGGATCTGCTGCGCAACTTCGTCAACAATATCAAGACCATTGACATGGCCAATCAGGTCATCGCAGCGGCTCAGTTTGATATGAACCCCTACGATCTGCTGTCCAACGTGACCGTCAGCGCGGAACCGGATAACTTCATCATCCGCATTGATGCCGACGACCAGGACCCCCAGGTAGCGGCCAAGATCGCCCGGACGATGGCCGACATCTTCGTTAACGAGCGCACCGCCTACTATAACACTCTGGACAAGGCCAACCGCATCGAGGTGAAGCTCGTCGACAGCCAGATCGATGCACCGCTCTACCAGCCCAAGCCGACAACCAACGCGCTGGCCGGCGGCGTGCTGGGGGCGCTGATTGGCCTGCTGATCATCCTGGGCCTGGAGTGGATGTCGGCGGACATTCTGGCCACTCCGGCTGACGTGGAACGCGTCCTTGGCCTGCCGGTGTCGGGGACGATTCCCTCCCTGGCCGGCATGAATTCCGGCGGCGAGGAGAAGAGCAGCAAAAACATGAATCCATCCGGTACGAAGACAAACCTGGTTTCGATCAGCGACCCGGCCTCAGCCGCGGCCGAAGCCTTCCGCCGCCTGCGCACCAACCTGGCATCGGCCGGTAATGGCGCCGCGTTGCGCACTCTTCTGGTTGTGCCCGCGGCGCTGGACGGAGCGAAGGCCAGCACTGCGGCCAACCTGGCGGTTGCTTTTGCACGCATCGGCAAGCAGGTCATTTTGGCCGATTGCGACCTGCGACATCCCGAGCAACACGCCATTTTCGGATTGAGCAACAGCGAGGGCATCAGCACTGCGGTCGTCCAGCCCGGCGCGCGGCTACCCTTGCAGGCGACCGCACTCCCCTGTTTGCGCGTGCTGACGAGCGGGCCCGCCGTCGAGGCCCCTGCGGACCTGGTCGGCTCCACCGGCATGGCCGGGCTCATCGCGCGCCTGCGTGAGGAATCGGACCTGGTCATCTTTGATGCGCCGCCGGTGGGAATGGCAACGGATGCCGCCGAGCTGGCGAGCCAGGTGGACGGCGTTCTGCTCACGGTCAGTGCGGGCCAAACGAAGCGCGAGGACGCCCAACAGGCGAAGGAATTGCTCAACAAGGTAGGCGCCCGCCTGGTAGGTGTCACGTTGGTCAACGTGCCGCTGGACGCAAAGCTGCGCAAATACCTGGCGGCATGAAGGACGGGGCAGGCTCGTCTTTCGTCCCTCGTCTTAATGAGTGGAGGTCCCGATGAAAGGTCTGATCCTCAGTGGCGGCACAGGCTCTCGTCTCTATCCCATCACCTATACCAACGCCAAACAACTCGTTCCGGTGGCCAACAAACCGGTGCTTTTTCGTGTCATCGAGGCGATCCATGATGCCGGGATCAACGACATCGGCATTGTGGTAGGCGTAGACGATAACGCTCGCCAGGTGCGCGAGGCGGTGGGCGATGGCCGCCGGTGGGGGGTCAAGATCACCTTCATTCCGCAGGAAGCGCCCCTGGGGTTGGCCCATGCCGTCAAGATCAGCCAGGACTTTTTGGGCAGCGACCGGTTCGTGATGTTCCTGGGCGACAATGTCATCCAGGGTGGCATCAGCGACCTGATTCGTCGTTTCGAAACCAGTGACTGGGACGCCCAGGTGGTGCTGACGCCGGTCAGTGAGCCCCAGCACTACGGGGTTGCCGAGTTGGACGACAACGGTTGTATTCAGAAGCTCGTCGAGAAGCCGCGCCAGCCGCGCTCCAACCTGGCGCTGGTCGGTATCTACATGTTCAGCGAGCCTATTTTCCAGGCCGTCAACGGGATTAACCCTTCCTGGCGCGGCGAGCTGGAGATCACAGATGCCATCCAGTGGCTGATCGACCACGATTACCGCGTTGAGCCCCACGTGCACCGCGGCTGGTGGATCGACACCGGCAAGCCCATCGACATGCTGGAGGCCAACAACCGCGTGCTGGACGAGATCGACCACCACGTCTTAGGCTACGTGGACCGGGACTCGCAGGTCAACGGCAAGGTGACGATTGAGAAAGGCGCCGAGGTCATCAATAGCGTCATCCGCGGGCCGGCCATCATCGGCGAGGACACGCGCATCGTCAACTCCTACGTGGGACCTTTCACGTCGATCTATCACGGCTGTGTGATCGAGAGCAGCGAAATCGAGCACAGTATTGTGCTGGAGAACTGCCACATCGTTGATATCCCCGTGCGCCTCGAAGACAGTGTGATCGGCCGCAACGTCATAATCACCCGCTCGCCGATAAAGCCAAAAGCCTACAAGATGATCCTGGGGGATAACAGCCAGGTGGGGATCCTATGAAAAACCTGATGGTCACGGGCGGAGCCGGCTTTATCGGCTCTAACTTTGTCCGCTACATGCTGGGAAAACACCCCGAGTACAATGTTCTGGTCTACGACAAGCTGACATATGCCGGCAACCTTGACAACCTGCTGGAGGTGGCCGGTGACGCCCGCTACAGTTTCGTCCGCGGGGACATCTGCGACGCCGCGGCCGTAACGGAAGCCATGCAAGCGCACCAGGTCGATACCGTAGTCAACTTCGCGGCCGAGACGCACGTCGACCGGTCGATCATGGACCCAGATGCGTTCATCATGACTGATGTTTATGGCACCTACACGCTGCTCGAAGTCGCCCGGCGGCTGGGGGTCGAGCGCTACCACCAGATCAGCACCGACGAAGTGTACGGGCATATCGAGGGCGATCACCGCTCCCAAGAGACCGACAACCTGGCGCCGCGCAGCCCTTACGCGGCCAGCAAAGCCAGTGGCGATCTGATGGTGCTGGCCTACTATGTCACCTATGGCTTGCCGGTCACGCTAACGCGCGGCGCCAACAACGTCGGCCCTTACCAATACCCCGAAAAGGTGATACCGCTTTTCGTGACCAATGCCATCGACAACCAGGCGCTGCCCGTGTATGGCGACGGTAAACAGCGGCGCGACTACCAGTACGTGATCGATCACTGCGAAGGCATTGACGTGGTATTGCAGCGGGGCAAGCCTGGCGAGGTTTACAACGTCGGCACGGGATCCGAGATGGAAAACCTGAGGATGGTTGAGATCCTGCTCGACGAGCTCGGCAAGCCGGCCAGCCTGATTCAGCATGTCGNAGACCGCCCNGGCCACGACCGCCGCTACTGCCTGAACGTGGATAAGCTGCGCGCGCTCGGCTGGCAGCCAGGATACACCCATGAAGAGGCGATCCGCGCGACCGTGCGCTGGTATGCGGCCAACGAATGGTGGTGGCGCAAGATCAAGTCGGGGGAGTTCAAGGAGTATTACCGGCGGCTTTACGGAGATCGCAAGGTCATCAGCGCCACCTGAAAGGCGTCTACACCGCCCTCTATTTTGCCTCTGCCACACCTACGGCGGCGGATGGCCCCTCGCTCTTGACACACTGGTAGATGCCGCCCAACACGAGCCCGCCCCCCAGGATCTGGCGCAAGGCTAATGCCTCGCGCAGCAGCGGGATCGACAGTAGTCCTGTCACCACCGGCTGGCCGAGGAGTATCACGACGGCCGTGGAAGCCGGTAGGTAACCCAGTGCATAGTTTATCAGCAGCCAGCCGCCGGTCTGCGAGACCAGGGCCGCGCCGAACAGTGCCCAGTACGAGCGGGCGCTGTAGCCAAGCAACGGAATGTGCAAGACCAGGCAACCAAGGGAGAGGGACACGGATGCGGTAGCCACTGCAATCCAGAGACAAGACAGGGCGTCGAGATCACGCCGGGCACGCTGCGTGATCAGCAGATAGCCGGCGTAGAACACCGAACCGGCGAAGGCCAGCAAATCCCCCTGGTTGATGGAACGAACGGCGCCGGGCTGAAAGCCCGTCACCACGCCTGCGCCCGCCAGCGCGACGACCAATCCCAGCCAATAACGGGTACGGAGCCGCTCCTTTAACAGCAGCATCGCGCCGAGCCCCACCCAGACGGGCGCCATGTTGTCCAGCAGGGTAGCGGTGGCGGCCGAGGTCAGGAGCAGGGCCGAGTTCAGGAAGCCGAGGTTGATGCCCACCCACAGACCCCCGAGCATGGCCGGCCCAATGCCTGAGCGTGGCAGCCTGCGACGGCGCAACTGCCAGGCGAATGGCCCGCCGAGCAGCATGGTCGCCAGGGTCATGCGGATCGCGGCGGCGGCCGGGCCTGGGACTGCAGCCCACTTAGTAAAAATCGCGGTAAACCCGATGCACATCACGCCGCCTATTAGCTCCAGGTAAGCGCGCGCCGGGCGGGCCTGAGCAATCGTTTCAGTGGGCGCCGCCACTTCAGCAGTTGCCAGCAAGATCCCTCCTCATTTCTCGGTGTTAGCGGACGCCGCCGTTTATTGCACTGATGAGGACCCATTGTACCCGCAGCGTGGCCGCAGCCCAAAGTGATCAGCCCCAAGGTGAGCGTGGTCAAGAAAGCGAAAAGGGGAGATGGCGCCAAATCGACCATCTCCCCTCTCTTGTTCGGATCTAACACGCCCTTCAAAACACAGCTACTATCCTACCCTCACGCTTGAAAACTCCGCTCTTCTACCAGCCGAATCGCTGTTCTTGCCAGAAGTCGCCTTCCATGTGATACCCATTGCGCTCCCAAAAGCCGGGACGGTCTCCGGCCATAAACTCAATGCCTCTCAACCACTTGGCGCTCTTCCACAAATAGCGCTTGGGCACCAGCAGACGTAATGGATAGCCATGGTCGGGCTCTAAAGGCTTCCCGTCATACAGAACGGCCAGCGACGAACTGGCCGGGCGGGACCCGGTCGTCTTAGCTGGGTCCAGGCACATTTCGGACCCGTTTAAGCCTTTCCACCCGTTTGAGCGGGTTTTCAANACGCATTCACACCTCCGTGACGATGCCCTCTGCGCACTCTTATTTCTCTCCGCATTCTAAGCGCAGGCAGCCAGATGGTAAGTAAGGCAAACAACTGTTACCTCAGCCGGATTCACGCTCTCTCGAACAAGTACCAGGCAGAGGCGCGTTCGCGATCGCGCCCATGCTGAGCCCAACGAAGGTGGAACTGCGGGACAAAGACGGCCACATCCTGCGCTGCCAGACCGGGTGGCCCGCCGGCGCCTCCATTTTCAGCGCTGGGCGCAGGCCCCAGGCCATACAGAAGG
>JGI24131J36419_10000696_pt1 | contig 12082 bp, 5 predicted proteins | sample BarGraNGADG00211_2_FD_36419 | JGI IMG/M metagenome (IMG submission 36419) | reverse complement strand
TCATACAGCGCTGCAGACTGAATGGCATTGGAAATGTCATTAGGGGAAGGGGTGCCAAGTTTGGCCATGACCAGATCCAATATTTTAACATCGCCGCAAATGACAGCGCTGCACAATTCATTGCCGAGTCCATCTACAGCCCATGATCCAGAATCCTGTTCAATTTTAGGATCATGGTCGAGCAGATATTTCACTACGTCGACATGATCATTCTCAATGGCAGAAATGAGCGGCGACTGGGAAGAATCCGGGGAATCAATGTCGGCACCCTTTTCTTCAAGAAGGTATTTCACATTTTCAAGATTGCCGGTTCTGCAGGCAGAGGCAAACATTGCATCAATTTCGAGAGTGTTGGATGCTTGTTCGACACTCATCTTGAGTGTCGTCAGATCACAATATGCAGCAATCAATTTAGCGATATCCATCTCATTTTTTTTCGTCTGTTTCCCGTCCTGCAGAAGAGTCTGCACTTCCGCGGATTTACCAAGGATAGCGGCTTCTTCGATAGCGGAAAGACCTGATTTTTTGCCGGCATCGACCAGAGATTGGATCATGACGGGAAGAACTTCGGTACCATCGATGCTTCGTACTGCAGCTATTGCCTTCTGATCGATGACCAGGCCTTTCTCAATCATCAGGTTTATTACTGTAAGGAGTTGTTGATCCGTACAAATAGTGCCATAAAAAAGTTTCTCAACAGGAGTTGTCCCGTCTTTGGCCGGATCATTGGGGTTTGCACCGTTCTCGAGAAGCAGAGTAGTGAACTTGCTGAATTGTGAATAATTATTTATTTTGATGAAGCGAATCAAGTATGTTTCGCCTTCTGTACTATAGTAATGATTGAGATTTGCACCACTTTCAATGAGAAGCTGTGCTGTATCGAAAGCTCCGAATTCAAAAGCGATCCAAAGAGGATTCCTGAGTCTTTCGCCCTCGAAATTTACATAGGATGCCTGGAATTCATCTATGTTTGCACCTTCTTCGATCCCTTCTCTAGCCAGTTCGACTCGATCTGCCTGAACAGCTTCGGCAAGCTTGCTTTCAGCAGGCGTTCTGACTTCGTGCTTGGGGGAAAGGAGACTGCAGCCTCCCAGTAGAACGGAAAGAGACAGGGTGAGGGCAATGATGACGGACAGATGTGATATACGGTTCATTCTATGCACTCAATTGCCTCCCCCGAACGTGATATTGTTGTCTATTCCGTAATGCCTTTTTCCGCGAAAAGTGCCAGCATATCGGTATCTTTCGCCGCGACGGCATAGTCATATGCTGACTTACCGTCATTATCGCGGATACTTGTATTGTATCCGGCTTCAATCAATACCCTTGCATTATCGACAACATCGAATTTAGCGGCGAGCATAAGAAGCGAGAGACCTGTTTTAGCATTGCAGTAATTAACATTTCCGCCTTGCTTGATGAGGTAGGCAAAAATCGTATTACTGTATAACACGGCGGTGCCCAGTACACTGCTCTCGTTATCATCGCTGACTGCATTTATATCGGCACCATATTCGACAAGGAGCTTGACTTTATCGAATTTAGCTCCAAAAACAGAATTCATCATAGAAATTCTGTAGGGTTTTGCCCCATTTTCCAGAAGACAGCGTACCGTCTCTGTATCACCATAGTCACAGGCCGTGATAAGTGGAGAAAGTGTATCGCTCTCCCCGTCACCATCCGGATTGGCGCCATAATCAATCATTAACTGAACAGCATCGGCATTGCCATCTCCGGATACAAGCGTAAGAACTGAAAACCCATTGCTATCTCTGAGATCCCCGCTGTACCCTTTATCACGGAAATACGTTATTAGTTCCTCCCGGTCGCACAGCGCAGCTGCTTGAATGGCATTGGAAATATCAGAAGGGGATAGAATTCCGATTGCATCCACTAGCATGTCCAATATTTCTAGGTTTCCGCAAATAACAGCACTGGCCAACTCATGATTAAATCCATTTGCTGCGAGAGAAGAATCGGCCAGCTCGAATTCCGGATTATGATCAAGCAGGTACTTTACTACCTCTGTATGATTGTTTTCTATGGCAGAAATAAGCGGCGACCGGGAAGAATCCGGGGAATTAATGTCAGCGTCCTTTTCCTCAAGAAGGTACTTCACATTTTCAAGATTTCCTGTTCTACATGCAGCCGTAAACATTGCATCAATTTCAAGCGTAACGGTTGCTTGTTCGATGCTCATCTTGAGTGTCGTTAGATCACAATATGCAGCAATCAATTTAGCGATATCCGTCTCATTCTTATTCGTCTGTTTCCCGTCCTGAAGAAGCGTCTGAACCTCCGCGGAGTTGCCGAGAATTGCGGCTTCTTCTATATCGGTTAGCCCCGTTTTTTTGTCTGCATCGACCAAAGATCGGGAAAGGACTGGAAGAACTTCGTTGCCATCCATGTTTCGTGCTGCTGCTATTGCATTTTCATCAATAACGAGGCCTTTCCCGATCATCAGATTAATTATTTCGAGAAGTTGAGAATCTGTGAATATTGGATCTTCAAAAAGTACCTCTATGATTGTAGTTCCGTCTTTTTCCGGAGTGTTCGGATCTGCGCCGTGTTCTAAAAGAAGTGTAATTAATTTTGTATTATTCAAATTTATACAGTGACTTAGGTATGTCTCGCCTCTTGTACTATAATAATGATTGAGATTTGCACCACTCTCGATAAGAAGGCTTGCTGTATCAAAGGATGCGAAAGTGAACGCAATCCAGAGGGGATTGGTGAGTTTTTGGCTGTCATGCTTCACGCTTGTGACCTGAAATTCATCTATGTTTGCACCTTCTTCGATCCCTTCCCTGGCCAGTTCGACTCGATCTGCCTGAACAGCTTCAGCAAGCTTGCTTTCGGCAGGCGTTCTGACTTCGTGCTTGGGGGAAAGGAGACTGCAGCCTCCCAATAGAACGGAAAGAGACAGGGTTACTGCCAGGGTTATAGACAGCAGCGATATTCGGTCTGTTTTACGCATTCCATTCCCTCCCCCCAGTTGGATACTCCTGCCTATTTTGTAATGTCCTTTTCCGCGAAAAGTGCCAGCATATCGGTATCTTTCGACGCGACAGCATAGTCATATGCTGACATACCATTATTATCGCGGATACTTGTATCGGCTCCGGCTTCCAGCAGTACCCTTGCGTTATCAGTTAACCCGAATTTAGCGGCGAGCATAAGAAGCGAGAGACCTGTTTTAGCATTGCAGTAATCAACATTTCCGCCCTGCTCGATGAGGTAGGCAAAAATGGCGTTACTGGATACCACGGCCGAACCCAGTACACTACTTTCTTTGTCATCGCTGACTGCATTTATGTCGGCACCATATTCGACAAGAAGTTTTATTTTGTCAAAATCATCTTGATATTGTGCGGTTATCATCACTGAATAGTATGGTTTTGCCCCGTTTTCCAGGAGACAGCGAACCGTCTCTGTAGTGCCATACGTACAAGCCACGATAAGCGGGGAATACGTGTCGGTCTCCCCCTCACCATCCGGGTTGGCTCCATAGTCAATTAATAACTGCAGGGCATCAACGTTAGCATATTTTGCGACAGCGTGGAGTACCGAAGACCCATTGCCATCCACAAGGTTCCCGCTGTACCCTTTATCACGGAAATACGTTATCAGTTCCTCCCGGTCGTACATCGCTGCAGACTGAATGGCATTGGAAATGTCATTAGGGGAAGGCTTTCCGATTTTGGCCATGACCAGATCCAATATTTTAACATCGCCGCAAATGACAGCACTGCACAACTCATTGCCGAGTCCATCTACAGCCGAAGATATATTAGATTGTTCAATTTCAGCATCATGGTCGAGCAGATATTTCACTACTTCGACATGATCATTCTCAATGGCAGAGATCAGAGGTGACTGATATAAAGATTTCGAGTTGTTTATGTCGGCATCCTTTTCCTCAAGAAGGTATTTCGCATTCTCAAGATTTCCGGTTCTGCAGGCAGAAGCAAACATTGCATCAATATCGAGGGTGCCGGATGCTTTTTCGATACTCATCTTGAGTGTCGTCAGATCACAATAAGCGGCAATCAATTTAGCGATATCCGTCTCATTCTTCTTCGTCTGTTTCCCGTCCTGAAGAAGAGCCTGCACCTCCGCGGATTTGCCAAGAATAGCGGCTTCTTCAATCTCGGATAGACCTGTCTTTTTGCCTGCATCAACCAATGATTGGATCATGACGGGAAGAACTTCGTTACCATCGATGCTTCGTACTGCAGCTATTGCCTTCTGATCAATGACCAGGCCTTTTTCGATCATCAGGTTTATTACTGTAAGGAGTTGTTGATCCGTACAACTAGGATCATTAAAAAGTTCCTCAATGGGAGTTGTCCCGTCTTTGGCTGGATCGTTGGGGTTTGCACCGTGCTCTAATAGAAGTGTAATAAGTTCAGTATTATTCAGATAAATACAGCGAATCAAGTATGTCTCGCCTTCTGTACTATAGTAATGATTGAGATTTGCGCCACTCTCAATGAGAAGCTGTGCTGTATCGAAAGCTCCGAATTCAAAAGCGATCCAAAGAGGATTCCTAAGTCTTTCGCCCTCAAAATTTACATAGGATGCCTGGAATTCATCTATGTTTGCACCTTCTTCGATCCCTTCCCTGGCCAGCTCGAGTCGATCCACCTGAACAGCTTCGACAAGTTTGCTTTCTCCGACCGTCCTGGGTTCGTGTTTGGGGGAAAGGAGACTGCAGCCTCCCAATAGAACGGAAAGGGCCAGGGTGAGGGCGAGTAGTGATATACGTGGTTTAATATTCATTATTTGTCCTCTTTCTTAAGAATAATGCGATAAAAGCTCTTTTTCCTTATCTTCCGGAATTTTACCTGAAGGATCCCATACATAAAAAAGAGTGTTTCCGCGTATTTCTGCTTTTATATGTTCCAGCAGAAGTTGATCTCGCATAGCCTCTAGAAATGCATGATCCTCGTGCTGTAATGATCCTACCATAACCAGATCATCTTTCGGTGTATTAACACCCATCTTCATGGTCAATTGCCAATAGCTGTCGCCGTCGTCTCCGTCATCCTGTGTATCCTGGCTAAGGATGGGGTTATCCAGATTATTGGCATCATACAATGTATACGCCATAATCAGCTGATCTTCTTCCACAGCAGAATCGTAAATAATGTCAACATTCTCATTTTTGTCCTCTGGATGAGGTACGTATGGATTAGCATCAGCTTCTGCTTTTGAGCGGCTGTATAATCCGATTTCGCAGCCGGTGGACAATCCTCCGCCATATTTCCCCAGCCATGGTTCGAGCAGATATTCCTTGCCATCGTATTGGAACACAACGGGAAGTACTTCCAGATCCATTCCCAGCAGCCCGCTTACATTATCATAAGCATAACCGTACCCGCTTTGCTGCTGCCCGGAACCTTCGTTGGAATAGAAAGTGTCTGTCACAGGATCATATGTGAATCCCAGACCATACTCTGCAATGGGAAGGTATTTGGTGTAAAGTGCACCGATTAGGCGAGTATCGAGAACTTCGTTTGCCAAATAGATCGTTGCACCGTATAGAATGGTCAGACCCGGGACAAAATTACTGAGGGTTTTCAGCTTGCCGGGGATATCCAGACTTGCGACGGTAGATGCAGCAGTTCTGATTGTCTGGTCCAGCAGTCCGCCGGATGCCCGGTCCCACTCTTTGACTAGTTGGTACATGCTCCAGTTTCCGCTTGCAGCACAGTCCAGCGTCGAACGGAAATAATCGATGGCAGGTAAGACTGTGTTTTCCACAAAATCAACCGCCGGATTAATAATACTATTTTGTACATAGGCCGCACCGGTATTGTAGACATCCACCGCACAGTCTATTCCGGCATCGACTGCATCGGCTGCATAGTCCACGCCGCTGTCTACGACAGCAGCGACATCCTCCGCGAGATCCCCCGACGCTACATATTGAATGCCGTCGGATACTGTGTCTGCGACAGCTGATCCTGCATCTCCTATAGCATTGCCCACATCACCGATTGCATCACCGATGTCCCCGAGAGACGGCCAGTTGCCATCCAGGTCGACATATTTTAGAGGGTTATTGAAGACATAGGAATATTCATTCATCGTATAGGGGTGAAGCTTGCTGCCTTTGATTTTGTCACGGCTTGTGAAGCGCCCCAGCGAGGGCTGGTAGTGACGTGCCTGTGCATAGTATAGATCGTTGCCTGCCGTCTCGTATCCGTTATAGCCGAAACGGGGGGCTTTGTAGCTTGTTTTCCGGCCGTATTCGTCAAAGGCAAAGGCATCGAGCGATTGGCCGGTCTTGTCCATCTGCCGGAGCGGGCTTCCTTGCTCATCCTGCATGAATACTCCGGAGGCATCGGATAGTATTGAGCCATCCCATACGAAAGATTCCCGGTTTTTCATTAGGGTATTGTGGTAACGCCTGGTAATATCAACGACATACGTGCCGTCTGTGTCAGCTGTCTTATTGCCGAATGCATTGTAAGTGATGTCGGTCCCGTCGGCATACACCATGCGGCCTGCCGCATCATAACGGTAAGTGTGAAGGGGGGCGTCATTTTGCGAGACCGAAAGAAGATTGCCGCAAAGGTCATATGAATACTTCTTACTGCCCTCGGAATTTGTCTCCCCGGTAAGCCGGTTGTTCCTGTCATAGGTATAAAGGACAGGATCTCCCTGTGTCTGTTTATTGGTTCTGTTGCCCATCCGGTCAAATTCATACTTCCTGACTAAAGTGCCGTCATGTGTCACGCTCGTAAGGCGGTTCAGCGCATCATATTCATAATCGAACACACCGGATTCTTCCTCCAGATCCCTTCTGAACTTCCTGACGCGGGTCTTGTTGCCGGCATCATCAAATGCATACTCAAGGTGATCGAGAATTCCATCAGCGTCGAGATGGGTCAGTTCTGTTATCTGACCCCATTCATTGTGTGAAAAGCGGGTTGCCGTACCATTGGAGAATGATTTTTCTGTCAGCCTGTTATCGAGTCCATACCGGTATACAGCATCGACGTCATCGCTTTTAAGTCCGGTTAACCGGTTAAGAGGATCATAGGAATATTCGACGCGCTTATCATTGGGATAGGTAAGGGCGGTACGCTGCCCGAAATTGTTGTACTCGTATTTTACGGTCTGACCATTGGGATCGGTGACCGTCCCGGGACGGCCAAATGAGTCGACTGCGATGTTTGTTGTACCAAGCCAGTCGTTGACCTGTACCAGCTGCTGCAGTTCATTGTAGACATATTCCGCCGACTTGCCGTCTGCGTAGGATATCTTATCAATCCGGCCGGAGCGGCTGTACCGGTAATCGGTTCTGTTGTGGCTGCGATCTGTCTTTGCCAGAAGCCTTCCCAAACAATCGTATTCGAATTCGTCTGCGCTGCCCTGAGCATCCGCCATGGAGACGATGCGGCCCAGGGAGTCCCGCTTATACAGCACATCGCCCTGCCGGCTAAGGCTGACGGCTTCCTCATAGGAATTCTCGTCCTGGTCAGGATGGAAAATACCGGTCAGACGGCCCATAATATCGTAATCGTATTTTGTGACATTTCCCAGGGCATCGGTCGTCCGGCTCATTCGTCCCATAGGAAGATAGGAGTACTCGGTCCGGCTGCCGTTTTCGTCTGTTTCAGCCGTCAGATTATTCATGGCATCATACTCGTACTTTTTGGAGCGGCTGCCGGAGTCAAGAATCTCCGTGAGCCGGTTCAGCGCGTCATATGTATATGTCACCGTGAAGGCATCGTCGGTGGTCTTGGTCCGCAGGCTGCCGTTCTCATCGTATGTGTAATCAAACTTCCTGCCGGAGGGCTCTACAACCGAGCGAAGCTTGCCGCCCGGATAATAATGATACGTTCTTAGATTTCCGCTGATGTCCCTGTACGAGTCAATCTTGCCGATTGCATTATAAGTCATGCTAATCGTGTTGCCCTGCGAATCCGTCTTGGCTGTGAGTTGACCGGCAGCATCATATGTATAGGTGAAATCACGGCCGTAATCATCATAAGACCTGGTAACGCGGCCCATAATATCGATTTCCTTGACAGAACGAGCGCCTGTCTGATCAACCATTGCACAATTGCGGTTCAGTGCATCGTATTCATAACGGATTTCCGTTCCATCCGGGTGGATGATAGACGTCAGGTTGCCCTGAGGATCGTACCGAAAGTTCTTCGAGGCACCGTCATCTGTTATAGCCTCTACAAGCCTTCCCAGCATATTGTACCGGTAACCGGTTCTGGCGCCGTCTGCGGTAATTGCGGCTTTCAGCTTCCACATATAGTCGTATTCATATCGCGTAACACCGCCGAGCGCATCAGTTACCTTACTCAGCCGGTTGACTTCGTTGTATTCCATAGAATACTTGCTGCCGTCGAACTCGACCAGCCTGATTAGGCTGCCGCCCATATTATACTCATAATATCGTGAATCCCCGGATGCATTGGTAACTTTCTTAATCCTGTGGTTCTGATCATACTCGAAATACATATCGTTCCCTTTAGGATCGGTTGTCCGCGCAACACGATTCAGGGAATCATACTCGTACCGTGTAACATAACCCATGGCATTGGTGATCGATGTGGTATTTTCCCGCTCATCATACGTCATTTCATATTTGGATCCATCGCCGAAAAGAATGGCGGAAGGGTGGGACGCCTTTGCGTACCGGTAGATAATGGCGCGGCCTAATTCGTCTATCGACTTGATCAGCCGGCCTTTCCTGTCATATATGTTTCTCTTTTGAGACTGGTCCTTCTGAATAACGCTGAGCGGCTTCCTGATATGGCTGTATTTTGTCCTGGCACAGCCGCCAAGTGCATCGGTAACCGTGATGAGATCCCCGTGTACGTTATACTCATACTTTGTCTCATTGCCGTTCTTATCGGTAAAAGAGGATCTGCGGCCCTTCGCATTGTACTTGGTTATTTCCTTGCCGTCGTCGTAGATGACTGTCGTATTCCGGAAAAGAGGATCATGGACATACTCAATCCTGTTGCCGTTCTGTTCCGTCAGGACAGTGGTGTTTTTCTCGTCGAGATATTCATATTTCATTACGCCGCCATCCGGGAATGTCTGGCTGACCGTACGGCCCATGGAATCAAAAACATTCCTGACGCCGATTCCCTCAGCATTATTGACGTAAGTAAGCCTGCCGAGTTCATCATACTGATAAGACACCTGTACGCCGGCATCGCTTTCGACCGACTGCAGCTGCACGTCCGCATCGCTTCGGGTTGACTGCAGCTGCACTCTCGAATTGCCTGCATCCGACTGCANCTTCGCGCCGGAATAATGATACTTCCGGATTCTTCCGGCTCCGTCTTTTATATCGGCGGCAAGTCCGTCTGTCCGNTAACGCAGCGTATATTCCCCGCACATATTTGTGATGCGGATCAATTGATCGCCTTCGTACAGATAGCGGAATGTGCTTCCGGACTTATCTGTTCTTTCGGAGCATTTTCCAGCGTGTTGGAAAAGATATGTACGGAAGTCCGGTGTCCTGAGATGGTAATCACCGTCAATAATCCGAAGAATGCTGCGCTTGTTCGTATTCGAGATATAGACATCTTTTTGAGTGAAGCTGAACACTTCCTGATGGCTGTCCTCGAATTGAACGGTAACAGAGCCGCTTTTGCTGTCCTTTTTCAAAAACACGCAGTGGTTATGCGTCCAGTTCTTGCCGAAGATTCCATGCGACGTATCAATTGAATTATAGATTCGCTTGAAAACCAGCGGTCTTGATCCTGATATCGTCATATCAACAGTGTCATATGCAAAATTCCCGGTAGCCAGATTAACCGGATCGATACTGAAAGCGCAGTATTCACTCTCAAGTCCTTTGAGTTCGTTCAGGATCTCATCAATGCGGGCGGAAATTCCGCTCTCAGAATTGTAAAAATCCTGGAAAGGCTTAAGAGCGGTTAAGAATGCCTCATAGCTGGATCCCATGACAGGACTTCCGATGAGTTCGCGAAGTGCCGCAACCTTAAGGTCGACTTCTTTGGTAATATCGCATATCTCAAGCAGCTTGCCTGCGATCTGTGTATCACAATCCGGAATATATGTGATCAGTTTTGATAATTCGTCCTGCATACGGCCATAGGTATCCGTGAATTCACCTTTGTTGAGAAGGCCCATACCCTGCATTAGACTGAGCTGCAATTGAAAAGAAGCGACTTGGGCTTCGGAGGGTATTTGGGAATACAGGTTGGTCAGTGTCACAACTTCTGCTTCCATTACTTTACTGACATCAATAGCCAACTGCAGCAGACTTGTCCCGTTCTTCAGCAGTTCCTCCAGGGCAGGGATAGAATATACACGGGTTTTTTGCAGCATGTTTGTTGTACTCCCCTATATTTAAAAATGAACTATTCTCCCATTTTCCCGGCGGAAAAATCAACTGACAGCGACTGGTCTGTCTCGGTTACAGCACTTCCGGCATCCCTGATAAAAGCTGCTGCAGCAATCAGCAAATCGGCAGCCTGCAGCAGCAATGACTGCTCCGCCTGCAGCAGAGCAGTCACTTGAAGCGCATAATCACCTTTCGAGCGTGTGAAGCCATTAATCAAGCTGGTATATTCTGCTGCTGCGTCTGTAACCATACTGCTCTGAATATCAGAAATCAGGACGTCGGCACTGCCGGTCAGCAGTTCGTTATTGACGGCTATATTTCCCATTTGGTACCTTCCTAAAGTAAATGATGTATGATTTTCCGTTTCTAATACGCTATAATTAAGTCGTTATAAATATATTGTTCAAAGTTTATCATCACTTTTAACTAGAGTCAACTTGTTTTGATATTCACTTTGTTTCTGTAAAAATCAGGGTTTGTGATAAATCCTGGAGGCTCAATTTGTCAAGGAATCTAATTTTTTTGTTATAGTAATAATGTTAAAAACATGAAATAGGACAAGGAGGTATGCATGGTTATCGTACAAGCAGAAGAGAGCTGGCTGTCGGACTTACAGAAGATCCTTATTGAAGAAGGAGCGCTTAAGATTGGATCGGGAGATCTGACAGCTCTTCCTGAAGGACAGCGCAGGGGAATGCCGCGGGGAATATCCATAGCAGTGCCGCTTGACCTGGCGGTTGTCAATAAGCTCGGCGCCGGTATGACGCATGCATATCATGCTGAATATAANCGNACNAATGCACTTTTNAACAAACTTGCCCGACTCACTGCAGATTTTCTGCAAAGNCAGGGATTTAANGCAATTCCAATGACCGGTGAGGCTGTNAAANATAGCTTTTCAGGAACATGAATCTGTCCTTCCCCATAAGACCGTAGCGACACGNGCNGGCATGGGTTGGATCGGGAGAGATGCTCTCCTTATAACCAGAGAGCGCGGAAGCGCTGTTCGAATTACGTCGGTACTTACGGATGCCCCGCTGCCCTGTGCGGAACCGGTTAATGAATCTTCCTGCGGTAAATGTGATATGTGCGTCCGCAACTGTCCCGGTTAGGCGCCCCTCGGACCTGTATGGTCCGTATCTTCAAAGAGGGAAGATTTCCTGGATGTCCTTGCATGCCGTAAAACCTGCGTGGAAAGATCCTGGCGTGTCGCTCCCGGAATGAGCATGTGCAGCTTGTGTGTTCTTGTGTGTCCCTGGACCCGGAAAGCGATCGAGGCAGCAGGGCTATCCTACGGATTTCCTGCTGTTGAGACGGCACAGAAGGGGGATCTGGAAGAGATTCTTGCTCTTCAGAAGCTCGCCTTTGTCAGCGAAGCGATTTTTTGCGGCGATTTTACGATTCCGCCGCTGGTGCAGACCCTTGAAGAACTGAAAGCTGAATATTCCGATCCCCGGAAAGCGAAAATATTCCTGAAAATTGTGCAGGACAGGCGCATTGTCGGCTCCGTCCGCGCATTTGAAGCCGATGGAACATGTTATGTCTCGCGACTAATGGTACACCCGGATTATCAGCGTAACGGTCTCGGCGGACGTCTTATGCAGGCAATAGAAGCCTGCTATGCAGGTGCGCGATTCGAGCTTTTTACGGGAGAAAAAAGCGTCGGCGATATTTCGTTTTATCAAAAACTCGGCTATGAAATTTTTAAGACGCATGATTTTTCCGGCAAAG
>JGI24131J36419_10000694_pt1 | contig 12090 bp, 14 predicted proteins | sample BarGraNGADG00211_2_FD_36419 | JGI IMG/M metagenome (IMG submission 36419) | reverse complement strand
GCTCGACAACGTCTTCGCCACGCCGGTGCTGCAGCGCCCGCTCGAGCAGGGCGCGGACATCGTGGTGTACTCGGCGACCAAGCACATCGACGGGCAGGGNCGCGTCCTCGGCGGCGCNATCCTNGGCNCGAAGGNCTACATCTCCGGNCCGGTGCANACCNTGATCCGNAACANNGGCCCGTCGCTCAGCCCGTTCAACGCGTGGGTGCTGCTCAAGGGCCTCGAGACGCTCTCGCTCCGGGTCCGGCACCAGAGCGCCTCCGCGCACCGGCTGGCCGGCTGGCTCGAGGCGCACCCGGGGGTGGCACAGGTGCGCTACCCGTTCCTGGAGTCGCACCCTCAGTACGAGCTGGCGCGCGCCCAGATGGACGCCGGCGGAACGGTCGTGACGTTCGACCTGGCGGTGCCCGACGGCGCGAGTCCCGAAGAGACCAAGCGGCTCACCTTCGGCGTGCTCGACGCGCTGCGGGTGATCGACATCTCGAACAACCTCGGCGACGCGAAGTCCCTGGTCACCCACCCGGCGACGACGACGCACCGCAAGCTCGGCGTGGCCGGCCGCGCGGCGGTCGGGATCTCGGAGTCCACGGTTCGGCTGTCGGTCGGCCTGGAGGACGTCCGCGACCTGACTGACGATCTCGAGCGGGCGCTCGCGACGCTCGGCTGAGGGCTCAGGCCGGGCCGTCACCGACCTGATCGGCTGCGAGGGCGGGCGCGTCCTCGCGGCGCATCTGCACCCGGCCATACCTGAAGAACCAGACGATTCCCGCCGCGACCAGGGGGGTCAGCACCAGCAGCGGGACGATCGCACCGAGGACCGCGCTCTCGGCATTCGTGAGGACTGCGAAGGTGCCGTCGCCCGGCCCGCCGCTCTGCGCAACCGCGAGCCACTGCCGTTCCAGCGCCCACGTGATCACCGGGTCGAGTACCAACCCGACGACGGCCACAGCGGCACCCGCCCAGGCCGGCCATGGGTCCGTCTGAATCCGGGTGGGGGCCGACGACGCGCCGCGGTTCCGGCCATTCCAGCCGAGCACGGTCGCGAGCGCGAAGGCGCCGATCGACGCGACAATTCCCGAGAAGCAATAGCCCGGGCGCAGCCACATCCACACGGACCCGAGACCGAGGTCCAGCGGACCGATGCCGCGAAGCATCCAGGCCAACGCGCCCAGAACCAAGGCCGCCATGGACGCGGCCGCTCCCAGCAGAGCCAGTGCCTGGAGGCGCGTCAATCGGGTGCGCAGACCCGATTCGACCTCAGCTGTAGCCACCGGGGACCTCCTTCGCTGGACGCCGGACGGTGCCGACGGTACGCGATCCTGTGCGTTGAAGCGTGGGAGATCGCGAGAGCGCGGGTCTCAGCCATCGCCAGTTCACCGCCGTCGGCGCCCGGTGAACCAGACCACCCCGGCGGCGAGCAACGGGGACAGCACGATGAGCGGGCTCAGCACAAGGAGCCCCAGCGTCTCGATCATCGGCGTCTGCGGGGCGGGCAGGCCCGCATCGGCCACGACATCCCTCACCACGGGACCGTGGTCCTGTCACTCGTGGCTGAGNTGCCTTCCCAGCACGGTCTCGACGTCCGCGATCTTCCCAACGAGGCGTCCCGTCGCACCCTCGCGGTCATCGATGGTGATGTGCGTGAGCACCCGCGGGCAGAGCGCACGCACGCGCCGATGGCACTGCATGATGAGCGCCATGACCTCGTCCTCGCTGCCCTCGACGGTCGTCTGCATCGCCCCGAGCGAGTAGGGCAGCCCCGAATCGACGACGACTGCGAGTGCAGCAGCGACCTCGTTCCGGACCTCCTTGCCCGCACCGATGGGCACGACGGAAAAGCTCGCAAGCATGAACAACCTCCTCGTACTCAATCCGTCCCTTGGTATCCCCCGCTTGCTGAGCCCACAACCCGCGTCGAAGGCTTCGGGGGCACCGTACCCTCGACGATCAGCCTGCGGTGTGGCTCCAGCCAGCCCGCTCCAGGACCTCGGCGGCGACCTCCGCGGCAGGTCGCCCGTCGTTCTCGACGAGCAGGTCGTCGAGCGCCAGGCGGTCCAGGATCCCTTCGAGCGCGACGGTCCGAGCGAGGCCCCAGTCCTGCCAGGCTCCTTCTGGATCACGCAGCAAGACGCGCGCGCGACGGGTCGCCTCGGACACGACGAGTCGCACGATCGTCACCGCCGCGCCGCCGAACGCCGCCGCGTACCGGGCGCGGTCCCCCTCGTCTCCGACCACGCGGGCCAGCACGACGGAGCTCAGACCCCGCTCCGCGAGGTTGGGCGCGATGGCGGCGATGTTCGCGAATGCGAGTTCATCGGCGTAGGTGTCGCCGGGCGGCGTCGGCCAGACCTGGCACAACTCATCGACGTCAATCCGCGCGTGCGGCACCGCTCGCTCGATCAGCAGATCCGAGATCGCTGCGGCAATCCACGTCTTCCCGGCGCAGATCGTGCCCGAGATCACCAGCACCCGGCGCACGACGAGGTCCTTGCCGAAACACACCGACATCGGCTCGTGCTCGTACGGACCGTAGTTCGGGATCTGGGTGTACCCGGCGGACCGGTACAGGCGGATCGCCTCGGGTTGGCGCACGCCGGTCTCGAGGACGAGCCGCTCGAGGCTCGCCTCGCGTGCGCGCCGCTCCAGCTCGCGCAGGATGGGCCGCGAGACGCCGCGTCCTCGGTGAGTGGGGACGACGTACATCCGCTTGAGCTCGCCGAGGCCACCACCAAGGTCGCGGAGCAGACCGCATCCCACCGGAGCACGGTCGTCGTCGAAAGCGACGAGGTTCGCGAGCGCCCCATCGGGCGCGAGGTCGGCCTCGATGTCGGCAACGCCGTCGTAGCGCGCCGCCAGCTCCGCCTGCTGCTCCGCCCAAAGTCGGGTGACGTCGGGGTCTCCCCACGCGGCGGCCTCGAGCGTGGTCACGCCACCAGGGTGTGCAGCACCGAGGTGAAGAATCCGAGCCCATCCACCCCCGCCCGCGGGCCCTTCGCGGTGTCCGGCCCGAAGCCGAGCTCGGACGCGTGCTCCGGGTGCGGCATCAGGCCGACGACGTTCCCGGCCGCGTTCGTGACGCCGGCGATGTCGCGGCGGGAACCGTTCGGGTTCCAGTCCTGGTAACGGAACACCACCCGACCCTCGGCCTCGAGCCCGTCGAGGGTGCGCTCATCGGCGACGTACTGGCCGTCCTGGTTCTTCAGTGGGATGGTGATCCGCTGTCCCGCCGTGAAGGCGCTGGTCCACGCGGTGCTCGTGTTCTCCACCGCGAGCACCTGGTCGCGGCAGATGAAGGTCCGGTGGTCGTTCTTGATCATCGCGCCGGGGAGCAGGTGGCTCTCGCACAGGATCTGAAAACCGTTGCAGATTCCGAGCACGGGCAGGCCGCCCTTGGCGGCGTCGATCAGCGGCTCCATCACGCGGGCGAAGCGGGAGATCGCGCCGGCGCGCAGGTAGTCGCCGTAGGAGAAACCACCTGGGAGGATCACGGCGTCGACGCCGTGCAGGTCGGCGTCGGCGTGCCAGAGCGAGACGGGTTCGGCGCCCGCGAGGCGCACGGCGCGCAGCGCGTCCCGGTCGTCGAGCGAGCCGGGGAAGGTGATGACGCCGACGCGCGCTCCCATCAGCAGCAGCCGCCCTCGCCGCAGGCGCACCCGGTCTCCGCGGTCACCGCCACGACGTCCTCGATGATCGGGTTGGAGAGCAGGGTCATGGCCGCGCGGTGCGCCGCCTCGAGAACCTCGGCCGTGACGTCACCGTCCACCGTGAGCTCGAAGCGCTTGCCCTGGCGGACGCCGGTGAACTCGCTGAACCCGAGGCGCGGCAGCGCGGAGGCCACCGCCTTGCCCTGCGGGTCGAGGATCTCCGGCTTCGGCATCACATCGACGACAACTGTTCCCATGGCGGCAAGCGTAGCCGCGGGCGCCGCTTGCTCGAGGCGGTGTCCGNGCCGAATTCTCGCACCCGAACGGTCGACCCGTCGCGGCCCGCACTCGGCGCCTAAGGCAGCGTCAGCGGGGCGCCGGTCAGGAGCTCGAAGGCCTCTAGGTACCGCCCCCGGGTGTGCTCGACGACGTCGTCCGGAAGCGGCGGCGGGGCTTCGCCGCTGCGCCGGTCCCAGCCGGAGTCCGGCGAGGTGAGCCAGTCGCGGACGAACTGCTTGTCGAAGCTCGGCTGGGCGTGACCGGGCTCCCACCGGTCCGCGGGCCAGAAGCGCGAGGAGTCCGGGGTGAGGACCTCGTCGCCCAGGACGATCGCGCCGGTCGCCGGGTCCACGCCGAACTCGAACTTCGTGTCCGCCAGGATGACGCCGCGCTCTCGGGCGATGGCCTCGGCGCGGGTGTAGACGGCGAGGGTCAGGTCACGAAGTCGGGCCGCCGCGTCGTCGCCGACCGTCCGGCTGACCACCTCGAAGCTCACGTTCTCGTCGTGCTCGCCGAGCTCGGCCTTGGTCGCCGGGGTGAAGACCGCCGCCGGGAGGCGCGAGCCGTCCACCAGTCCGTCCGGGAGCGCGATCCCGCACACCTCACCGGTCTCGCGGTACTCGGCAAGACCCGAACCGGTCAGATAGCCGCGTGCGACACACTCGACCGGGAACATCTGCAACCGGCGGCAGATCATCGCTCGCCCGGCCACCTCCGCCGGTACGTCGAGGCTCACGACATGGTTCGGGACGACGGCCGCGAGCTGGTCGAACCACCACAGGCTGAGCTGGGTGAGCACGATCCCCTTGCCCGGGACCCGGGTGGGCAGGACGAAGTCGTAGGCGCTGATCCGGTCCGAGGCCACGACTAGGACGACGTCACCGAGCGGGTGCTCACCCTCCGGCAGGTACAGATCGCGGACCTTGCCCGAGTAGGTGTGACGCCATCCCGGAAGCTCTGCGGCAGTCGTGTGACCCACGCTCATTCCCCCTGTGAAGCCGCGAGCGCGATGTCGCTGCGGTGGTGTGAACCCGGCAGGTCGATGCAGTCGACGCCGGCGTAGGCCGCCGCGCGGGCCTCGGCGAGCGACGCCCCGGCCCCGACGACGGAGAGTACCCGGCCACCGGACGAGACGAGGACGCCGTCCGCGACGGCCGTGCCGGCATGAAGGACGTGCACGCCCTGCGTTGTCTCGGCGTTCTCGATGCCGGTGATCGGGTCGCCGGACCGTGGCGATTCCGGGTAGCCGTGCGAAGCGATCACGACGGTGACAGCGGCATCGTCGCGCCAGCGCAGCGCCGGTTCGTCCGCGAGGTTGCCGGTCGCCGCCGCGAGCAGCAGGCGGCCGAGCGGCGTCTCGAGGCGCGCCAGCACGGACTGCGTCTCCGGGTCGCCGAATCGAGCGTTGAACTCGATCACCCGCAGCCCGCGGCTGGTCAGTGCAAGTCCGCAGTAGAGCACCCCGACGAAGGGGGTGCCGCGCCGGTACATCTCCTCGATCGTGGGCCCCGCGACCCGCTCGACGACCTGCTCGACGAGGTCCGCCGGCGCCCACGGCAGCGGGCTGTAGGCACCCATTCCGCCGGTGTTCGGACCCCGTCGCCGTCGAAGGCACGCTTGAAGTCCTGCGCCGGCTCGAGCGGCACGACCGCGGTGCCGTCACTCAGGCAGAACAGTGAGATCTCGGGGCCATCGAGGAACTCCTCGATCACGACGGCGCCGCCCGGCTTCGCCAAGCAGACCGCGGCATGCTCGAGCGCGGTGGCACGGTCGTCCGTCACGACGACGCCCTTACCGGCGGCGAGCCCGTCGTCCTTGACCACGTGCGGAGCCCCGAAGGCGTCAAGCGCTTCGGCGACCTGGTCGAGCGTCGTGCACACGTGGGCCATCGCGGTCGGGACGCTCGCGGCCGCCATCACGTCCTTCGCGAAGGCCTTCGAGCCCTCGAGCGCGGCGGCGTCANCGCTCGGGCCGAAGCACCGGATCCNGGCGGCTCTGACCGCGTCGGCCACGCCCGCGACGAGCGGCGCCTCCGGACCGACGACAACCAGGTCGGCCCNGAGCTGGGTCGCGAGCCCGGCTACGGCCGCACCGTCGAGCATGTCGACGGGGTGCAGGGTGGCGAGCTGGCCGATGCCGGGATTCCCGGGGGCCGCGTGAAGCTCCGTGACGTCCGGGTCTGCGGCCAGCGNGCGGGCGATGGCGTGCTCACGCGCGCCGGTTCCGATGACGAGGATCCTCACGGGCCGTCAGCCTATCGGGCCCGCACGGTGCCGGACGTCCGTGCGGCGGAGCCAAAGTGGAGCGGTGTGGCACAGACCCGCCGTAGGCGCGTGCCACATCGCTCCACTCGAGTTACTCGAGGAGGTCGTGGCGGACGATGACGTCGTCTCGCTCCGGCCCGACGCCGATCGCGGAGACCCGCGTGGCCGAAAGCTGCTCGAGGGCGAGCACGTACGCCTGCGCCTTCGCGGGCAGGTCCTCGAAGGCGCGGCAGCCCGAGATGTCCTCGGCCCAACCGTCCAGGTACTCGTACACCGGGGTGGCGTGGTGGAAGTCCGTCTGGTCAACGGGCATCTCCGCGAACCGGATGTCGCCGACCTGATAGGCCACGCACACCGGGATCCGTTCGATCCCGGTGAGGACGTCCAGCTTCGTGAGCACCAGGTCGGTCAGACTGTTGACCCGCGTCGCGTACCGCGCGACCACGGTGTCGTACCAGCCGCAGCGCCGCGGACGTCCCGTCGTCGTGCCGTACTCGCCGCCGACCTTCCGCAGCCGTTCGCCCATCTCGTCGTTCAGCTCGGTCGGGAACGGACCCTCGCCGACGCGCGTCGCATAGGCCTTCGCGACGCCGATGACCCGGTCGATCCGGGTCGGCCCCACGCCCGACCCGGTGCACGCGCCGCCGGCGGTTGCGTTCGACGAGGTCACGAAGGGGTAGGTGCCGTGGTCGACGTCGAGCATGGTTGCCTGACCGCCCTCGAACAGCACGGTCTTGCCGTGGTCGAGGGCCTGATTCAGCACCAACGACGTGTCGACGACCATCGGCCGGATCCGCTCGGCATAGCTGAGCAGCTCCTCGACGGTCTCCTCCACGGTGATCGCACGCCGGTTGTAGACCTTGACCAGCAGATGGTTCTTCTGGTCGAGAGCACCCTCGACCTTCTGCGCCAGGATGTGCGGGTCGAAGAGGTCCTGAACCCGCAGGCCCACCCGGTTCATCTTGTCCGAGTAGGTGGGGCCGATGCCGCGGCCGGTCGTCCCGATCTGCCGCTTGCCGAGGAACCGCTCGGTGACCTTGTCGATCGTCCGGTTGTACGGCGCGATGATGTGCGCGTTGGAGCTGATCAGGAGCCGCGAGGTGTCCACGCCCCGTGACTCCAGGGCGTCGATCTCCACGAACAGCACGCCTAGGTCGATGACGACGCCGTTGCCGATCACCGGGGTGACACCCTCGGTCAGGATCCCGCTCGGCAGCAGGTGCAGCGCGTACTTCTCGGCGCCGATCACCACGGTGTGCCCGGCGTTGTTACCGCCGTTGAACTTCACGACGTAGTCGACCCGGGGACCGAGGGTGTCAGTCGCCTTGCCCTTGCCCTCGTCACCCCACTGGGCGCCAACGAGCACGATGGCTGGCATGGCGATCCTCCTGGTTCGAGCACGACGTCGGTGATCCGGCGCCCATGAGAGGTTACCGGAGCCGCGTCACGGCGCGAGCGCTGGTGCGGTATGGCCGCCGGACGCTGGTGCGGCTCCCACGGACTGGACTGTTCATAGCCCGCGTGCGACGGCCGCCCCGGCGGCGAGCCAGGCGCGCTGCGCGCTGGGACGCAGAGAGCCGTACCGCAGCACGCCGTCGACCATCGCGGGGTCGAACGGGATCGTGACGGCCTCGCGTGCGAGCGGCTGGTAGCCGGCGGCGACGCGTTCGACGTCACTGCGGGTGGCCTTAGGGTCAGCCTGGCTGACGATGACGACGGATTGGTGTGCGAGAGCAGCCGACCGTTCGTCGCGCTCGGCCAGACCCTCGAGGAGCAGCGCCCCGGCTTCGGCGTGGTCGTCGCGCGTCGTCGTGGCCACCACGAGCTGGTCGGCGTGGTCGATCATCCGCAGCCACATTGGGTCCGACTCGTCGTTGCCCGAGTCGATGACGATCAGTCGGTAGAACTTCGCGGCCACGGCGTGGATCGCATCGACGTCGGCGGGCTCGACCCGCTGCTCATGGGCGAGGGCCATCGGCTTCGAGCGCAGGACGTCGAACTTGTCGCGGGTCTGGTGATGCACGTACCGCGCGAGGTCAGCCGACTGCGCGCCGGTGCTGAGCAGCCGGTCGGTCTGAGGCAGGAACTCGAGCAGGGTCGAGTCGTGCGGGCCTTTGTCGGTGCGCCAGCCGAGCGTGCCGCGGGTCTGGTTGTTGTCCCAAGTGAGGACCCCGGCACCGCCGTAGCGGGCGAACACCGCGGCCAGCAGGATCGTGCTAGGGGTCTTGTTCGACCCGCCCTTGCCGTTGACGATCGCGATCGTGCGCGGCCCCGGCCAGTGCTGGCTGACGGCCAGCGCGTCGGCACGCTCCAGCCGCTCGGCACGGCTGGGGCTAATCCGCACCCCGACTCGCGCCAGCAGCCCGCGCGCCCCGGTGGCCGCCGGCTCCTCGACCTGAACCCTGGTGAGGAACGACCTCCGGAGCTCGCGCCTGGTCGTTGGCCACGCGGGGGTCTCCGCGGCTGCCTCGGCGTGACGGGCCGAGGATCCGGCCGCCGCCTCGAAAGGTTGCAGACCGTAGTCGAGGACCGGGGTGGGTACCTCGGCCAGCGTCTCCGTCTCCGGCGCCGGTGCCGGCTCCGCGGTGGGTATCTGGTTGGTCTCGGCGTAGCCGCGCCGACGGCGGCCTGCGGCTTGAGACTGTTCGGTCTCCACGGTGCCATCGGGGTGGACAAGGAGAGACCTGCCACCGTCGGGGCCGGTGGCGGCCATCCACACCGGTCGGCCGATCCCGGCCGCGACGTCGGCCACAACGCCGATGATGGCGGTCACGGCCTCGTCAAGCGTGGTGGTGACGATCGGGTGCGAGGTCCCGTCGACCGTGACCTCCCCGGTCCCGTCCTGGCGGGCGACGGCCTCGACGCGAGGCCATCCCGGCACGGCGTCGGTGCTCATCTGGTGCCCCTTCCCCTGCTGCGTTGCCACTGCCCGAGCGTGATGCCGACAGCGGTCGTGCATGGCTCCGCGCGCACCAGGGAGGCCAGCTCGAGCGGCGGGAACGGCTCACGCCAGCCTCGTGCTCCTTGACCTCCCCGGGCTTGATGAACAACCCCGAAACCCGTGCTCGATCGCCTCGTACAGCCGCGCTTGCCTGAACTCGTCCGGGTCGATCGTCTGCCACGCGGGCGCGTCCTGCAACACGTCACCACGCACCATCGATGTTGCAGCCATGGTGGGCCGGCGAGCACGGCCGGGCTCGGCAACGAGGACCCGCGGCCCATCGACCGCGTCAACAACGCTGCGGGTCAGCGCCGCTAGGACGCCGGCGGGCGCAGTTCGGCCCACACGACCTTACCGGTCGGCGTCGGACGCCAGCCCCAGGCCGCGAGCCGGCCGACGATCATCAGGCCGTAGCCACTCTCGGCGCCATCACGCCCCGGTACCTCGACCGGCGGCATGCTGTGCCCGTCAACGACCTCGATCCGTAGTCCCGGCCGGACGTCCGTCATCCGCAACCCGATCTCGCCGGGAGCGGTCGATGCGAGGGCCAGGTCGAGACCACCGTGCCGCAGCGCGTTCGTCACGAGCTCGGAGGCGACGAGCTCGGCGTCCTCGCACGCGCCGTAGCCCCACTCCACGCAGGTGTCCACGACCGCGCGACGGGCACGCGCGATGGAGGCTGGTTCACCGGGGAGGGACCAACCACGCTCGCGCTTCGAAGAAGCTGCGGGGCTCAAGCCGACACCTCCGATCCGCGGCCGCATGGCACAGCCGAACGGTGCCGTCACGCCGTGCCGTCCGACCGGACCCCTGCGGGCGCGATCACTGCGCGACCGGAGCACCTGAGCGCGACGCTAACAGTCCCGGAACCACGACGGGCGATGGCGAGGCTGGTTCGGCGGGTGAACCTTCGCAGGGGCGGGTGAAACCTATCCAGCGGAACGCCCCGGTCAAGCGCAGGATCCCGCGGNCGCGAAGACCGCGCGACCCTGCGCAACGCACCAGGATCAGCTGAGCTTCGTGCCCGCCGAGCGCAGCGACTGGCAGGCCTCGACCAGGCGCGCGGCCAGGCCCGCCTCCGCGAGCTTGCCCCAGNCGCGCGGGTCGTACTTCTTCTTGTCNCCGACCTCGCCGTCGATGCGGAGCACGCCGTCGTAGTTGGCGAACATGTGACCGGCAATCGGACGCGTGAAGGCGTACTGGGTGTCGGTGTCGATGTTCATCTTGATGACACCGTTGTTGACGGCCTCGGCGATCTCCGCCTCGGTCGAACCGGAACCACCGTGGAAGACGAGGTCGAACGGCCGCTCCTTGCCGAGCTCCTTGCCGACTGCGGCCTGGATCTCAGCGAGGATCGCCGGGCGGAGCTTGACCGCGCCGGGCTTGTACACGCCGTGCACGTTGCCGAAGGTGAGAGCCGTCAGGTAGCGACCCTTCTCGCCTGAGCCGAGCGCCTTGACCACTGCCAGACCGTCATCGACCGTCGTGTAGAGCTTCTCGTTGATCTCGGCCGCGTGGCCGTCCTCCTCGCCACCGACTACNCCGACCTCGATCTCGAGGATCGTGTGCGCGGCCCGGGAGAGCTCGAGCAGCTCCTCGGCGATCACCAGGTTCTCCGCCAGCGGCACGGTCGAGCCGTCGAACATGTGCGACTGGAAGGTCGGCAGACCACCCTTGCGGACCTGCTCGACCTCGAGGGCGAGCAGCGNACGCACCCACGACTCGAGGTTCGGCTTGGCGCAGTGGTCGGTGTGCAGAGCCACCGTGATCGGGTAGCTCTTGGCAACCTCGGCGGCGTACGCGGCAAGGGCGAGCGAGCCGGCGACGCGGTCCTTGATCGTCGAGCCGGACGCGTACTCGGCGCCGCCGACGGACACCTGGATGATTCCGTCACTCTCGGCGTCGGCGAAGCCCTGGAGGGCGGCCGTCAGAGTCTGGGAGGAGGTGACGTTGACCGCGGGGTAGGCGAACGCGCCCGCCTTCGCACGGTCAAGCATCTCGTTGTAGACCTCGGGGGTTGCGATACCCATCGCTGACATCTCCTGCGGATCGGTGGGATGAGGGTGTTCCGCGTCAATCTTGGCACGGAATCAGAGGGGCAGGCGTGGGACGTCCGGCCCCCGGGCGGCATCGATGGCAGGCTCTCCGGCCGCGTGCTGGGCGATCCAGGCGTGCATCGCGATCGCGGCCGCGGCGCCCGCGTTGATCGACCGGGTCGACCCGAACTGGGCGATCGAGAGGGTGTCGCGTGCCACGGCGCGGACGGCATCGGACAGCCCCGCGCCTTCCTGGCCGAACACCAGCACGCACTCGCGCGGCAACGGGTAGCCCTCGAGCGGGACCGAGCCGGGCAGGTTGTCGATGCCGATGACGGGCAGCCCGGCGTCGCTCGCCCACCCGGCGAAGTCCTCGACCGTTGGGTGGTGCCGGATGTGCTGGTAGCGGTCGGTGACCATCGCGCCGCGTCGGTTCCAGCGCCGCCGGCCGACGATGTGCACCTCGGCCGCGAGGAACGCGTTCGCGGTCCGCACCACCGAGCCGATGTTGAGGTCGTGGGCCCAGTTCTCAATGGCCACGTGGAACGGGTGCCGCCGAGCGTCGAGGTCGGCGACGATCGCGTCGAGGCGCCAGTAGCGATAGCGGTCGACGACGTTGCGACGGTCGCCGTGCTCGAGGAGCACCGGGTCGTAGTGGTCGTCCGTGGGCAGTGGCCCTTTCCACGGCCCGACGCCGACCTCACGGTCCTCGCCGCCGTCGTTCACGCCGTCCTCGCTGCTGGTGCCGCGCACGCCGTCCGCGGCCATCACACCAGCTCGACGCGGAGCGCCGCGGCCGCCGCCCGCGCCGCCGCCCGCGCGTCCTCCACGTCAGAGCCGAGGGCGAGCGTCACCGCGACCCGACGCCGCCCGGCGACCGACGGCTTGCCGAACAGCCGCAGGTCGGTCCCGGGGCGCTCGAGCGC
>JGI24131J36419_10000692_pt1 | contig 12101 bp, 7 predicted proteins | sample BarGraNGADG00211_2_FD_36419 | JGI IMG/M metagenome (IMG submission 36419) | reverse complement strand
GCGTCGGGAAAAAACAGAGGTGCTCCGAATTTATCAATACCGAATGTTTTAATGATATTCTGAGTGTTTTTAGAAACCATAAAATCGGCAAATGCTTTCGCTCCAGCGACATTGACTTTCGGCCATTTGGCAACATTAACTTCCATGACATGATAAATATTAAGGAGAGCTGCATCACCTTCCACTAAAATATCCATGCCCAAATTTTTCTTCATCGCCAGATAGGTGCCACGGTCAGCCAACGTATAACCTTTTTTCTCCGCAGCAACATTTAAAGTCAGTCCCATGCCCAATCCGGTTTCCTGATACCATTTCTGCCCGACAGGATTGATCTCCGCTTTCTTCCATAATGTTTTTTCTTTCGCGTGTGTTCCCGAATTATCTCCCCGCGAAGCAAACAAAGCGCCGGCGTTAGCGATCAGTTTAAGCGCTCCGGCGGACGATTTCGTTCCTTTAATTTTTGCCGGATCAGCCGCCGGTCCGACGATAATAAAATCATTGTGCATGACCAGCCGTCTGTTTACGCCAAAGCCGTCAGCAATAAATTTCTTCTCGGCATCCGGTGAATGAACCAGCAGAACATCAGCCTCGCCTTTTTGTCCCATTGCCATGGCCTGGCCGGAACCAACGGCAATAGTCTTTACAAAGTAACCTGTTTTCTTTTCAAAGATGGGAATTAAAACATCGAGCAATCCCGTATCCTGAGTGCTTGTGGTTGTCGCCAGAATAATATTCTTTTGTTTGGGCGCGGCCTGGGCGCTAATCACACTCGCAGCTACAATCAGTGCCATTACAAAAATAGTTAATTTAAACGCCTTCAAACTTTTCATTATTTGTAATACCTTTCCTTATGTTTATTTTTTTTAAAAACGCTATCATTGGTGAGAATGGAGGATCTTTCCGGAATCCCGAAAGTCATAACCTCCTATTTTTTTTACACGGTTTCTAAATGCTTCTGTTTTCAGTGTTTCGATGAACGACTGCACGCCTGATTGAAAAAAAGTGGATTGATCAAGGATCATATCAAAACATTCGGAAGTGATGGGCTTAAACGCCAGGCCTAATAGTTTTCCTATCGCCGCGGATGCTATTCCCACTTGTGCATCACCTGCGATAATTGAAAGACCAACTTCAAAATGAGTATAAACTTCGTTTTTATAACCATCGATTTGGTCAGCGGCAATTCCCAGTTTCTGTAAATGATAATCCAGCAGTAGTCGCGTTCCGGAACCATTCTGGCGGTTAATAAATCGTATTTTTTTGCTGGTCAGACTTTCAAATCCTTCAATCTGAGAAGCAATATCGGGTTGAATAAGAAAACCCAATTCACGATGAAAAAGATTAACGACCACTGGATTGATATTGGGCAAGTATTTAGGTAAATAAGGTATGTTATATTGACCGGTTTCGGGATCAAAAAGATGAGATAAAGCAATGTCGGTTAATCCTAAATTTAGCGTGTTTAAGCCGTTAACACTGCCGGTATTGGCAGAAAAAATATAAAAATCAGGATGAGATTTTTTTGTAGCCGTCAGAAGCATATCCATAACCGGATCGTTACTTCCGGAAGTCAGAAGGGCGCCACTTATTTTAGAGCTCTTCTTCCTCGCCTGCTTCATGCCGGACGTAGTATTAGTTTCGATCCATTCATCGATTAATTTTTTCGGAAATATCCATTTGCCTGTAACCCTTGTACAAGGAATTCGTCCAATTTTAATCAGGCCATAAACCTGTTTTTCATGGACATCAAGATACTCAGCTACTTCCCTTGTATTCATCAATTCTTCAGACATAACTCCTCCTTAAAAAGTACCACCTAAATAAACTATACAGGCAACAATTTCAAGGCATATTGTTATAAATTTCTACCAATTATTACTAATTATACTACTAATCGCAAGTTGTTTATTTTCATATTTTATTATTTAGTAAAATTTCTTGACAAAAGAAAAATAAATGATACGCTTGTTTCAAATATTTGTTTAAAGTGATTGTTTCATTTAATATGATTGCTAAAATAAAAGTAAAACCAAAAGTAGAATCAATACTGGAAACGGCCGGGGAAATATTTGCTGAACAAGGCTTTCGCAAAACCACAGTAAGAGAAATTTGCAAGCGCTCCGGGGTAAATTTAGCGGCAATAAACTATTATTTCGGCGACAAAGAAAGATTATATCTGACCGTTTTAAAATATTACCGTGAACTTGCTATACAAAAATACCCCCTTACTTTCGGTATCAAGGAAACGGATACTCCTGAAGAAAAGCTCAGTAACTTTATTCGTTCTTTTATCTGCCGTTTTCTGGAAGAAGGAAAAACGGCATTATTTGGCAAACTCCTTGCCCGAGAATTTACTGAATCTACCGAGGCGTTGGATGTTTTAGTGGAAGAGTTCATCAAGCCAACTTTCATCAAATTATCCTCCATCGTCAGAGAAATTGTGGGCAAAAAATCTACTGACCAAAAAGTAGAACTCTGTGCTATGAGTATTATCGGCCAATGTCTTTACTTCCGCAATGCCCGGCCTATTGTTTTCCGGCTGCGGCATAAAGAAGGATATACTGACGAAGATATAAAAGAAATAGCCGAACATATAATAAATTTTTCTCTAAAAGGGTTACTTAACTATTAATTCAGAAATCATGATCAGGTAATAAGTAGTAATGCATTGACATTATCAAAAAAGGAATAGGTGAAATTTGGCATGACTCAAACATCAAAGTTTGAAACGCATACTGGACCCCATTTAACCAAGATTCAAAGATCCTCTCATTTTATCCGCCGTCACTGGGTGATATTTATTGTAGCCGGTGTCATCATCGTTGTGGGCATAATATTCATCACGCAATATATAATGAAGCTTGGCGCAGGTAAAAATTCTAATAATCAGCGTCCCCAGCCTGTAACGGCCATAAAGACAAATAAGACTGATTTTGACGTATACCTGAAGGGGTTAGGCACTGTGATTCCCACGAACACCGTTACCGTCAAATCTCAGGTCAGTGGCCAGCTAATAAGTGTGCACTTTAAAGAAGGACAGCATGTTAATAAAGGTAACTTGATTGCAGAAATTGATCCACGCCCTTTCCAGGTTCAACTTATGCAGGCCGAAGGGCAGCTTGCCCGTGACGAAGCATTACTGAAAAACGCCGAGGCTGATCTGGCGCTTTACAAGAAGTTGCTTGCCCAGGATTCTATTGCCGCGCAACAGGTTACGACACAGGAAGCATTGGTGAAGCAGTATCGGGGCGTGATTAAAACAGACAGGGGGCAAATCGCCAATGCTAAACTCCAGCTTACTTATGCCCGCGTTATCGCCCCGATTACAGGACGCGTCGGTTTGCGGCAAGTTGATCCCGGCAATATGGTTCAGGTAAACGATGTGAACGGTATCGTAGTGATTACACAGCTACAACCGATCACGGTCGTATTTTCACTGCCTCAGGACAATTTGACGATTTTGATGAAACGCTGGAATTCCGGGGCGACCTTACCTGTCCAGGCCTATGATCAGGAAGGCAAGGTATTACTGTCCAGTGGCAAACTGCTTGCAGTTGACAATCAGATCGATACTACAACAGGAACAATTAAACTGAAGGCGATATTTGACAATAACGATAACAAACTCTTTCCTAACCAGTTTGTTAATGTTCGGCTGAAAGTGGATATCCTTCGTGACGCAACTGTAATGTCCCCTGCTGCTGTGCAGCGCGGTAGTATAGGTACTTTTGCTTATGTGGTCAAAGATGACAAAACTGTAACTGTGAAGATGTTGAAGCTGGGACCTGCTGAAGGCGATAATGTTGTCGTGATGGAAGGCCTGATACCTGGAGAATTGGTGGTGACCGTCGGAGGCGATAAACTGCGCGAAGGTACCAAAGTAGAGATGATAACGCCGGGCAGTAAAGGGGCATCAGTTCGTCAAGAAAAAACAACCACTGCTCCCGGACAAAAGAAACGGCAGTCTTCAGCACCAAAGTAATCTGTGTCGACTTTGACTCTCGTTCAAATAATTACTGTCTCAGATTAAGATAGGCAAATGTATGAATCCTTCACGTCCTTTCATCTTGCGCCCTGTGGCCACATCATTGTTCATGGCTGCGATTCTGCTCGCGGGCATCATCGCTTATCGAGTACTCCCTATTTCCGCGCTGCCTCAGGTTGATTATCCGACTATTCAGGTTGTGACTCTTTACCCCGGGGCAAGTCCGGATGTTGTTACTTCCTCCATTACTGCGCCGCTGGAGCGCCAATTCGGCCAGATGCCGGGGCTCAACCAGATGTCTTCGACAAGCTCAGGCGGTGCATCGGTAATCACTCTGCAATTCAGTCTCAGTCTGAACCTTGATATTGCGGAACAGGAAGTACAAGCGGCGATCAATGCCGGCTCTAGCTTTCTTCCCACAGACCTGCCGATGCCGCCGATCTACAGCAAAGTCAACCCGGCTGATGCACCCATTATGACCCTGGCAATAACATCCAAAACATTGCCGTTGCCGAAAGTTCAGGATCTCATCGACACTCGTGTCGCCCAGAAAATATCACAATTGCCGGGTGTAGGATTGGTCAGTATCAGCGGCGGACAAAGACCGGCGGTGCGCATTCAGGCCAATCCCAAAGCACTGGCAGCCTATAAGCTCACGCTGGAGGATTTGCGCACGACAATCGGCAATGCCAATGTCAACCAGGCCAAAGGCAGCTTTGACGGCCCGGAGCGCGCCTCTACAATCGATGCTAATGATCAGATCAAGTTAGCTGCGGAATATGAAAAAGTTATTGTTACTTACCGCAATGGTGCGCCGGTGCGCCTAAGCGATGTGGCGGATGTCGTTGATGGTGCTGAGAATGTGAACCTGGCGGCCTGGCGCGATCAAACGCCGGCCGTAATAGTGAATATTCAGCGTCAGCCGGGCGCCAATGTGATCGAAGTTGTCAACCGCATCAAGACAATAATTCCGCAATTGCGCTCATCGCTGCCCGGTTCAGTAGACGTTGTGCTGCTCACCGACCGCACCACAACCATCCGGGAGTCCGTCAACGACGTTCAGTTTGAAATGCTCTTGGCCGTGGCGCTTGTCGTTATGGTTATTTTCCTTTTTTTGCGCAACCTGTCGGCAACGATTATTCCGAGTATCGCCGTGCCGCTGTCGCTTGTCGGAACATTCGGACTCATGTACCTTTTCGGTTTCAGCATTAACAATCTGACGTTGATGGCTTTGACGATCTCAACCGGTTTTGTCGTGGATGACGCCATTGTTGTCATCGAAAATATCGCCCGTTATATCGAACAGGGTCTGTCCCCGCTGGAGGCCGCCTTCAAAGGGTCCAAGCAGATTGCCTTTACCATCATTTCGCTTACTTTTTCCTTGATCGCCGTTTTGATTCCTCTTCTTTTCATGGGCGATGTTGTGGGACGACTTTTCCGGGAATTTGCGATCACCCTGGCTGTTGCCATATTGCTTTCCGCCCTTATCTCACTGACGCTGACGCCGATGATGTGCGCCAAACTGTTGAAGCATGTGCCGGAAGAAAAGCAAGGACGTTTTTATCGCCAAAGCGGCTTGTTTTTTGACAGGACAATTGCCCGTTACGGTAAGATGCTCACATGGGTTCTTGATCATCAGAAGGCCACGCTCACGGTAGCCATTGCCACGCTTGTTCTGACTATTCTTTTATATATCGTAGTGCCCAAAGGTTTCTTCCCCGTACAGGATACGGGCATGATCATCGGTATCTCAGAAGCTCCGCAATCAATTTCATTTTCCGCCATGGCCGAGCGTCAGCAGTCGTTGGCTAAATTGATTTTGCAGGACCCGGCAGTGGAGAGCCTGTCCTCCTTCATTGGTGTGGATGGAACCAATGTAACACTAAACAGCGGACGAATGATGATCAATCTGATCCCGAAGAATAAACGCGACCTTGATGCTTCCGGTGTAATCCGTCGCCTGCAAGCACGGCTTGCCGCAGCGGAAAGTGAAGGTATATCCCTTTACATGCAGCCTGTCCAGGATCTAACGATTGAAGACCGGGTAAGCCGCACGCAGTATCAATTTACACTGGAATCCGCCGATCCTGACGAACTCAGTCTTTGGACTGGCCGCCTTGTTGATCAAATTTCCCACTCCCCATATCTTACTGACGTAGCCAGTGATTTACAAGATCAGGGACTGCAAGCTTATGTGGACATAGACCGAAGTGCCGCCGGCCGGCTCGGCATCACGACGGCCGCTATTGATAATATCCTTTATGACGCTTTCGGCCAGCGCCTTGTTTCCACGATATTCACGCAATCCAACCAATACCGCGTGGTTCTGGAGGTCAAGCCTGATTATAAAAAAGGTCCGGCAGCCCTGAACGATTTGTACATAACTTCACAGTCAGGAACACAGGTTCCGCTTTCGGCAATCGCGCGGATATCGGAAAAACCCACACCGCTTGTCGTCAATCATCAGGGACAATTTCCCTGTGCCACAATTTCCTTTAATCTGGTACCGGGCGAATCACTGGGAAATGCCGTCTCGGCTATCGAAAAAGCCGAGCGTGAAATAGGCATGCCGATCAGTGTCAAGACCGGTTTCCAGGGATCGGCACTGGCTTTTAGGGCATCGCTCACCGGCACTTTGTTTTTGATCCTGGCTGCTATCATCACGGTGTATATCGTGCTGGGCATTCTCTATGAAAGTTATATCCATCCGATGACGATTCTATCAACTTTGCCTTCCGCCGGAGTCGGCGCTTTGCTGGCGCTGATGATTTCCGGAAGCGACCTGGGCATCATAGGTATCATAGGTATCATCCTGCTCATCGGCATCGTGAAGAAGAATGCCATTATGATGATTGACTTTGCCCTTGATGCTGAGCGCAAAGAAGGCAAGCCGCCTCGTGAAGCCATATATCAGGCATGCTTACTGCGCTTCCGGCCGATTATGATGACGACTATGGCCGCCCTGCTTGGCGCACTGCCACTGATGATCGGTACCGGAGTCGGATCGGAGTTGCGCCATCCCCTGGGCATTACTATGGTGGGAGGGCTGATATTCAGTCAGATCCTGACGCTTTTTACAACACCGGTCATTTATCTGGCTTTTGACAACCTGAGCCGTCGAATTCGGACCAAAATAGGCCGTCATCCAGTAATAGCTGAAAAGGGTGAGGGGACGGTAGCATGAGCATCTCCACTCCTTTCATTCATCGTCCCGTAGCGACGACCCTGATAACGCTGGGTATTGCTCTGGCCGGCCTGGTCGCGTTTAACCTGTTGCCGGTAGCGTCACTGCCGCAGGTTGACTTTCCCACAATATCCGTTTCTGCATCGCTTCCCGGAGCCAGCCCGGAAACAATGGCCGCTACTGTAGCCACGCCTCTGGAGCGGTCGCTGGGGCGCATTGCCGGTGTCACGGAGATGACCTCGTCAAGCTCGCTTGGTTCGACCAGAATCACTTTGCAATTTGATCTTGACCGGGATATCGATGGAGCGGCGCGTGATGTGCAGGCGGCCATCAATGCGGCGCGTAGTCTTTTGCCTTCGGGATTACCCAGTAACCCGACATATCGTAAAGTCAACCCAGCCGACGCCCCCATCCTTATTTTGGTTCTTACCTCGGATACAATGACCAGAGGCCAACTCTATGATGCGGCTTCTACTATTCTGGCGCAAAAACTTTCTCAAATAAAAGGTGTCGGCCAGGTAAATGTCGGTGGCAGTTCTCTCCCGGCTGTGCGAGTGGAATTGAATCCGGCCTTGCTCAACCGTTATGGAATAAGTCCGGAGCAGGTGCGCTTCTCCATTGCCGCTTCCAATGCCAACCGGCCCAAGGGTTCCGTGGAAGCAGGTGATAAACACTGGCAGATCTATGCCAATGACCAGGCCAAAAAAGCGTCCGATTATATTCCGCTGATTGTGTCTTATCGCAATGGCGCGGCAGTGCGTCTTGCGGATTTAGGTGAGGTGGTCGATTCGGTGCAGGATTTGCGCAATTCCGGTTTGTACAATGGCAAACCGTCCGTTTTGTTGATTATATCCAAGCAGCCCGGCGCCAATGTCATCGAAACGGTCGATAGCGTCAAGGAACTTTTACCGCAGTTGCAAGCCTCAATACCGGCGGCGATCAATTTACAGATTGGTACGGATCGTACCCCGACNATCCGTGCATCATTGAACGANGTCGANCGCACCTTACTAATCTCTATTGCGCTGGTGATTCTTGTTGTATTTTTGTTTTTGCGCAATATTTATTCGACACTGATTCCCAGTATTGCCGTGCCTGTTTCACTGATCGGCACGTTCGGCGTTATGTATCTGGCCGGTTACACGCTGGATAATCTTTCCCTGATGGCGCTTACCGTCGCCACCGGCTTTGTTGTTGATGATGCTATTGTTGTTCTGGAAAATATCTCCCGTCATATCGAGGCTGGGCTTGCTCCTTTTCAAGCAGCGTTGCTTGGAGCAAAAGAAGTAGGTTTTACCGTGCTTTCGATGAGCCTCTCACTGATAGCCGTATTTATCCCCATTTTATTGATGGGAGGAGTTATAGGCAGGCTTTTCCGCGAATTTGCCGTTGTGCTTTCTGCGGCCGTCATCGTTTCGCTTTTTGTATCTCTGACCATGACGCCAATGATGTGTGCTCGCCTGTTGCGATCAAAAGAAGAGCTGAATAAAGGCTGGTTTTATCAAAAAAGTGAGCAGATATTTGAGTCCGTCCTCGATTTTTATAGGCGCTCGCTTAGTTTTGCTTTGCGGCATGGCCGGATTACAATGGTTATATTATTTGTTGTTATCTGCCTGAATGTTTTCCTTTATATCATCATTCCCAAGGGTTTTTTCCCGCAGCAGGATTCCGGAGCCCTGGTCGGCACGATCCAGGCTGACCAGAATATTTCTTTTCAGGCCATGCAACGCAAGCTGATCAGCATCATGGATATTATTCGTTCCGATCCGGCTGTGGACAGCATATCCGGTTTTACCGGAGGCGGACGACGCAATTCCGGTTTCATGTACATTTCCCTGAAACCAATTCGTGAGCGCAAGGTTTCCGCCGATCAAGTCATGGCCAGGCTGCGACCAAAGCTGGCCCACGAAGCGGGAGCAATGCTTTTTCTTCAGTCGGTTCAGGATATCCGTGTCGGCGGCAGGTCCGCCGGAGCCGCCTATCAATACACATTGCAGGCTGAAGATCTAACTGAATTAAGGTTGTGGGAAAAACGCATCAAGTATGCACTGAGCGAAATTCCCGAATTGACAGATGTAAATACCGATGAGCAGGATAGAGGATTGCAGACTTCTGTTGCTTTTGACCGTGACACAGCCTCACGCATGGGAATTACTCCGGCCCTCATTGATACGACATTAAATGATTACTTCGGGCAGCGTCAGGTATCCACCATTTACAATCCTCTGAACCAATACCGTGTCATCATGGAGGCATCCCCTCCCAATTGGCAAAGTCCGGAATCACTCAAAGATGTATACATTATCATCCCTCCAACTGCTCAACTTCCGAAAGGCGCGCAGGTGCCCCTTTTATCCTTTGCCAGCTATGGTTTGACCAATACGCCGCTCGCCGTTAACCATCAGGGACAATTTGCCGCATCCACAATCTCTTTTAATTTACCCTTGGGAGTGTCGCTTTCTCAAGCAACAGTGGCGATTCAGAAAACAATGGATCGTATCGGCGTTCCCGGTTCCATTCGGGGAAGCTTTCAGGGAACAGCCCAAGCATTTAAACAATCATTACAGAGCATGCCATGGTTAATTCTGGCGGCACTCATTGCCATATACATTGTGCTGGGCATACTCTATGAGAGTTATATACACCCGATCACCATTATATCCACACTGCCATCCGCCGGTGTGGGGGCGCTACTCGCCTTAATGATATTCAATACTGAATTCAGCATCATGGCTTTGATCGGTGTTATTCTGCTGATCGGCATTGTCAAGAAAAATGCCATCTTGATGATTGACTTTGCTCTGGACAAGGAACGAAAAGATGGGAAAAGCCCTGAAGAATCTATATTTGAAGCCTGCATGATGCGTTTCCGGCCGATCATGATGACAACGATGGCGGCTCTTTTCGGCGCCCTTCCTTTGATCTTGCTCACCGGAGCAGGTTCCGAATTACGCAGGCCTTTGGGAATTTCTATTGTCGGTGGGCTGATTGTCAGTCAGATTCTAACACTATATACAACTCCTGTCGTTTATTTATACCTTGACCGTTTCCGGTTGTTTTGTTTAAGGGTATTGCGACGTAGGCCGGAGAGCTTGCCGGAACAGGTGCTGAAGGAAACTTAAAAAGGACTATTATGAAAAAAATATTAATATTAAAAATGCTTCTTGTAATTTTACTTATGATATCCGGCTGCTCCGTAGGTCCCGATTATAAACGCCCCGACGCGCCGGTACCATCATCTTTCAAGGAACTAAAAGGATGGCGCCAAGCGCTTCCCCGCGATCAGGAAATCAGAACAAAGTGGTGGGAAGCCTTCGGCGATCCTATACTTAACTCACTTGCCCAGCAGGTAAATGTATCGAACCAGTCGATTGCCCTGGCAGAGTCTCAATATCGTCAAGCACAGGCGCTGGTGCAACTGGCCCGGGCTAATTATTTCCCTACTCTCGGTGCGGGAGCAGCCTATACCCGCTCGCGACCTGCCGGGGAAACCTCTGACACGGTAAACCAGCATCAGATTTCTCTCAATGCCATCTGGGAAGTAGATTTATGGGGGAAAGTGCGAAGACAAGTGGAAGGGAGTACAGCATCTGCCGAAGCATCTTTTGCTGATTTACAAGCTATGCGTTTATCGATGCAAACGGAACTCGCCCTGAATTATTTTCAGCTACGGACTTTGGATGCTCAAAATAAAAATCTTGATGAAGCGGTTGAAGCTTACACAAAAGCTCTGGAGCTTACTTCAAACCGCTATAATGCCGGTGTCGTGGCCAAGGCTGATGTTGCCCAAGCCCTGACCCAACTTAAATCCACTCAAGCTCAGGCTATCGATATCGGTGTGCAGCGGGCGCAACTGGAACATGCCATTGCATCCTTAACCGGCAAGCCACCGGCCGATTTTTCTCTGCCACCTGTGATATTTGCTCCGCCGCAAATTAAAATTCCTGTGGCTATTCCTTCCGATCTGCTGGAACGCAGGCCGGATATCGCCTCGGCGGAGCGCAAGATGGCGGCGGCGAATGCCCAGATCGGAGTTGCCAAAGCGGCATATTATCCATCTCTTTCTCTTTCCGGGTCATTGGGATATCTAAGCGCTGATCTAGCCACCCTGTTTACAGCGCCAAGCTTTTTCTGGGCTTTAGGACCGATGGCTCTGGCGACAACTTTATTTGACGGCGGGGCGCGTAAAGCACAGTCTGAGCAGGCGATGGCTGCATACGATGGAACAGTAGCCTTTTATAGGCAAACAGTTCTTACGGGATTTCAGGAAGTTGAGGACAACCTGGCCGCCCTGCGCATACTTGATGAAGAAGCGCAAATGCAGGAGCAGGCAGTAAATTCCTCTCACGAATCCGTGACTCTGACGACCAACCAGTATCGGGCGGGAATTGTCAGTTACCTGAATGTAGTTACCACCCAAATTATTGCTCTGACAAATGAAAGAGCGGCCATCAGTATCAGCGGCCAGCGCCTGAACGCAGCCGTCCTGCTCGTCAAAGCTCTTGGTGGCGGGTGGAGTGCGCCGGAAGCGCCTGGTGTCAATCAAAAGTAAAATCCTTGTCCGTGAATTTACTGAATCTACCGGGGCGTTGGATGTTTTAGTGGAAGACTTCATCAAGCCAACGTTCATCAGATTATCCTCCATCGTCAGAGAAATTGTGGGCGATAAATATCCTAACAAAAAAGAAGAACTCTGTGCTATGAATATTATCGGCCAATGTCTTTACTTCCGCAATGCCCGGCCTATTGTTTTCCGGTTGCGGCATAAAGAAGGATATACTGACGAAGACATCAGAGAAATAGCCGAACATATAATAAATTTTTCACTAGAGTCATGTCAACGATACTCTGTCATTTCGAAGGAGTCTTCACGACTGAGAAATCTTAGATTTCTCCCTGCGGTCGAAATGACATTTCTTGATTGACACGACA
>JGI24131J36419_10000689_pt1 | contig 12124 bp, 14 predicted proteins | sample BarGraNGADG00211_2_FD_36419 | JGI IMG/M metagenome (IMG submission 36419) | reverse complement strand
CAGCAGGCCAGCTACTCCCACCCACATGAGCGGCGGGATCCGCTTTCGGCCACCGGCGCTGGGGTGCTTGGACGGTACGTATTTCCTGTAATGCGGGGTCCCCGATTTGCCCACTTATACCTCCTCCAGTCTGGTTTGGTTGGTTTGCCGGTTTGTCATTTGCCTGCCGGCTGGAACAGGAACGTTCTGATGTACTGCACCATGGCCCACAGCTCGTCATCGGTGTACAGCGAGCCGAACTCGGGCATTCCCGTCCCCATGCCGCCACGCAGGATCTTGCCCTGCAGTACCACGTCACTGGCATTGAGCATGCGCGCGGGGTCGGTGAAATCCGCCGGCCCGGCAGGCGGCGATGCGCCATCGCCTGTCGCATCCATCTTCTGCATCCCCGGCAGGTTTCGCCCGGCGGGGCCGTCGCCCTTCCCTTGCGGGCCGTGGCAGGCGGCGCAGTCCCGACTGTACAGGCTGCCGGCCATGCTCAGGGTCTCCGGCTTCACATCGTGCAGCCAGGCCCAGGCTACCTGGTCCCAGATCTCGCCGTCGCCGAGCTGCGAATGCGCGGGGTCGGCGCGCAACTGCCTGAAGGCGTCGGCAGGGGCAGTCGCCACCCGCTGGCTTGGGTCGAGCAGGCTCTCAGGCAGCCCACCGCTCGCTGCCGCTGCGCGCTCTGCCGAAGGGGTTTGTGCGGGCCTGGGTCCGTCCATCGGCCACACGGCGTCCAGATTCACGCCCAGCTTCTGATATAGCGGCGCTGTCTGCGTCTCCTGGGCGGCGGGGTGTGCTGCGTCCGCCTTGACCTCGATCACGCCGCGCATGCGCCAGTGGTCGATGCTGCACCAGCGGGTGCAGGCAAAGGCATAGCGGCCCGGCTTTTCCGGCTTGATATCCACTTCGACCACCCGGCCGGGCAGGATTTCCTTGACGTCCACCCCGAGCCCGGGGATGTTCAGACCATGCACCACGTCGGGCGAACTGATGCGCAGCCGCACCGGCTCTCCAGCTTTCAATACCAGGTGATCGGGAGCGAAGCCTCCCTGCTCCGGCGACCGGGCCACGATGTCGACCACCCGGACGCCGGCCGCCCAGGCCAATTGGCCCGTGCGCCACGCCTGGTAACCGAACAGGCCGGCGGGGAGGCCGATCAACACGAGCAACACTGTCATTACGGCGAACAGATTACGTTTCATGCCAGATACAGGGTCAGGAGCCCCACGACTGCCGCCAGGCAGAACAGGCTCACGGGCACAGCAGACCAGGCCGGCTGGCCGTGCTGGCGGGCCGTGCGCAGCGCCAGAGCGATCGCCCCCACCAGCCCGGCCAACAGCAACGGCACCTGGAGGTAGGGTATCAGGCCCGAGACGTAGGGCGTCCAGGCCATCTGCGCGGTTCCGAACAGGTTCCAACCCCAGCCAAACGGATCAGAGAGGGCCGGCCAGGCGTACGACAGGTTGATCAGGGTGAAAGATAGCGTGAAGGCCACCCAGATTGCCAAACCCAGCGGCACGAGGATCGCCGCGTAATCGGCGAATAGGCTATCCCTTCTACCGGGCGTCCTGGCGCCGCCGGCCCCGGTCCGCGCAGCCGGCTTACGCGACAATGCCTGGCCGAGACGCACGCACAACCAGAAAAGCCCGGGAACGGCCACCGCGTTGAAGATCAAGAGCACTCCGGCGTAGACGAACCAGCCGGGCGTGCCGACCGCGCGTGCCGTGGCCTTCAACCACCCATACGGGCCAATCAGCACCACGGAGTAAACGAAAGCCGCGCCCAGCATCATGAGCCCGTTGAATGCCTCATCTAGCCGCCGGCCCTTCGTGTGCAGCAGGTCAGCGCCCGGCTGGCGGACGTAGAAAGCGATATTGTCTTTGGGGCACGTGCGCAGGCACTCACCGCACATGCTGCAGTAGGTGTTGTCCACCATCTTGCTTGGCACGTTGAAGTAGGGGCAACCATAGCCCGCGTCGCTGCCGATGTAGCAGGTCTTCTCCTTGTGGCCGGCGCAGACGGCCGGGTCCTTGATCCGCACCGCCACCGGCGCCATCTGGCTGTACACGCCGACAAAACCCCCGATCGGGCACAGGTAACGGCAGAAGGTGCGGCGCTCGAAGACCAGGCTGGTCACGAGTGAGACCAGGATGAAAGCCAGCAAGACGAGCCCTGTGACCAATGGGCTGGTCAGGATCAGCGCCGAGAACAAGGCCACAGCGAGAAAGCCAAAGTTCTGCGCCCAGATGTTGCGCAGAAACTTTGGCCACTTCCTCCCCAACGTGTACAGGCGGCCACCCGGACGGGGCTGGATCATGGCCCGGCGCTGGAGCCACTCGCCCGGAGCGGGGATGGGACAGACGCTGCACCAGAAACGGCCCAGGAAGGGGACGAGGACAATCTTCAAGAGCGCCCACCAGACAAGCCACACATACACGATGCCAAAGTTGTGATTGCCGGCCGGGGTACCGAAGATCCCGGTCAGTATCACGACCACGAACACGGTCAGGGTGACGGCGGTGATGCTCCAGTGCAGCCACCGGCCGAGCAGCACGCGCTTGACAAACGGAACTTCACTGATAGCCCAGCGCATCAGGGTCTCCACAATGCGGCCAGGGCGCCGACCGCAGCGATCACGCTGGCCGCCACTGCCCGCAGCCAGGTCAGGTTAGGGCCGACGACGAGCTTGCCGATCATGAAGGGATGCAGGTTGCCGCAGGGCACCGCACAGCGGATGTGAAAGGCGCCCGCGCGATCCGCCACAAAGCGCAGCTCTCCCGGCCGGCCGGGCTCGGCCTGCGTCGAAACGTCGTAGCCGTCCACGTAGAGCCCGTGCACCACGTCTTCCGCCTGCAGCTTGATCAGTACGGTGTCACCCCGGTTGACGCGCACGATACTCGGGTCAAACTCAAAGGTACGCGCGTTGACGCTGATATGCCGTTCCTGTGGCGCCGGCCCCGCGAGGGGGACTGGCGCCAGCAGCGCGACGAGCACCAGGCCCAGGGTCACGGCGCCCAGGACCCAGCGGCGAGAGGCGAACCTGCTCACTGGTTGGCCGGCCCGAACTTGCTGAAGTCAGCGACGATCTGTGCGCGGATATCCGCCGGCTGTTTGCCTTCGCCGCTCATGCGCATCACCTCCTGCGAGATGTCGACGCACAGGCTGCAGCCGAGCGCATGATCGTCAAAGGCCACCACCTTCCCGTCCGTCATTTCCTTCACATAGCAGGACAGGTTGCTGGTGTGGCCGATCGCGCCACAGCCGCAGTAGCAAGGGACATTCTTTAAGGCATCGGGGTTGGCCACGGCGAACTGGTAGGCCGTGCGCACGCGCTCAGGCGCCATCTGCATCTCCTTGGGCAGGGCCGAGACCGGCGCCAGGGCCATCTTCTTCATATCCGTATTCGCCGCCTGCGTGGAACTGCATGCGGAAGCCAGGACGCTGACGGCGAAGAGAGCGAGAAGCAAGGTTGAGACGGAACGACGCAAAGTCTTTTCCTCCTGCGTGGCGGGTACTGAGAGCCGATCATAGACATTGTAACCAGATTCTCGCTGAGCAACAGGACCAAATGGTCTAGAGTATCCTAGGCCGTTTAGCGCGGGGCTAACCAACCGAATGGGCCTTTCGCTGGGACAAAGATCGCGCGAGAATCATCAGAGTGGGGAGGGGATCTGGCAGACAATGGTCTCCAAACCCGCGCAAAGCGAAGGGAGGAGCGTTTTTGCATGCGACGCCATATTGCAGTCATCACATTCGTCCTGCTAACGGCCGGTTTGCTCGCCGGCTGTTCTAGCGTGCAAGCCGGGTCCCCTGGCCCATCCGCCGGCCGGGCCACGGCCGGTGCCGGGGTGGAGCAGGTCATCGCGCCAACCAACCCACCGGCTAACGACCAATCTGCCGCGCCGCCGGCTGAGAAGGCGTCAGCATCCACGGCGGTGGAAGGGGCGGCCTTAGGCACGGCTGTCGCCACAAGTACTTGCCCTGCAAGCTCATCGCCTTCCAAAGCCGCCTGCGGAGAAGCCCACACTGCCAATACTGTAGCCCCGTCGCTGCCCACAGAACCTCGTGACAGTCAGGGCGGCGCAGTGACTGTCGAAGTGACACCTGGTGGGGCAGTGGACGGCAAGCTGGCTTTCACGGTCAGGCTCACTACGCATTCCGTCAATCTCAATTATGACTTCAAGTCCCTGGCCGCACTCAAAGACGACCTGGGGCGCACTTACACGGCCCTGGCCTGGGAGGGCGGCAATGGAGGTCACCATGTGAGCGGGACGCTGAGCTTCGACAACCTCCAGCCAGGCACGAAGTGGGTCGAGTTGGAAATGAAGGACATCGCGGGAGTGCCGCGCCGCACGTTCCGCTGGGACGTCAAGTAAGAAGCATCAATATCTACTTGTTGAGTCAGAACCGATCCTGGCAGACTCCGGTCGCCTGGGGCAGCAGTCTAGAGGCATCAACGAAATGAGTGAAGCGATCATCCGTGTCATTCTGGCCGACGACCATCCGGCAGTGCGAGCGGGCATCCGGCAGTTCATCGAGCGAGACCCGGGGATCGAGGTGCTCGCCGAGGCCGATGACGGCGCAGAAGCTCTCATGCTCGTCCGCCAACACCGGCCCGACGTGGCGGTGTTGGATCTCCAGATGCCACGCCTTTCCGGGCTGGAAGTCATCGCCCAGATTCGGCAGGAAGCCTTGCCCACGGCCTGCATCATCCTCACCGCCTACGAGGATGATCCGTACGTCTTCGCCGCGCTGCGCGCCGGGGCCAAGGGCTATCTGCTGAAAACGGCGGGGCCGCAAGAACTGGCGCAGGCTATCCGCATGGTGCAGCGAGGCCATTCTGCTCTCGATCCCGAGATGACCGCCCGGATCATGGACAGGCTGAGTGCCCTGGCGCCGGCACAGTCGGAAAGGCTCAGCGAGCGGGAGCTGGATGTGCTGCGACTGGCCGGCCGCGGTCTGACCAACCGGGCGATTGGGCACGAGCTGAGTATCAGCGACCGCACGGTGCACAGCCATCTGGTCAACATCTTCAACAAGCTGGGGGTCAACACCCGGACCGAGGCTGTGCTGAAAGCCCTGCGCATGGGCTGGATCTCGCTGGACGATACCGCGCTGGCGCCAAGCAATGCGCGGTAGACCGTGAACCCGTCAGCCGATCACTCCCTGAGGTCTACTCTCCCGATCCCCAGGTGGCCTATCCAGCCCGGCTTCTTCTGACGAGCCTGGCGTTCCTGACCCCAGTGGCCCTTTGCAGCACGTGAGGCGGTTCGGTATCTCGGACCCGACCGGCCGCGTCATTCGCCCACGATCCGTCGGTGCAACAGGCGGAATCCGCGGAGGATAGAGGAAGAATCGCATGCAGAAACGGACCACGCTCTTCAGCTGCGCGCTGATGCTGGCGGCAGTCGTGTTCCTGGCACGGTTTGGCGAAAGCCCCAATCTCGCCCGACCCGGCCAACTGCCCGGCGCTCGTGTCGCGTTGGTTACCGTCGCGCCGACCTCCACCAGGCCGGTTGCTGCGGCCTCTGCTGTTAGCGCGCCTGTGACCCCTCTGGTCACCTTGTCGCCCGCGCCCTTGGCCAGCCTCTCCGGTGGCCCGGCAGCAGAAAGGACCGCCACTCCTGCCGCTGCTCCCGACGCGTTGTCGCGATCCGGCGCCAGCCGGCCAGCCCAGCCCACCGAAGCCGCCGAGCGGCTGATTTCGCGTGGGGTAGTCGCCGCCCCGCCTGCGACCGGTACTCTCGCGCCCGCAACCCCAAGCTCCCCGGCCGCAGCGGCGCCTGTTGCCAGCGATGATGCAACGGGTCCCCAACCGCCCGATCGTATCGTGGCCCCGACGATCAAGTTGGAAAGCAGGATCGTGCCGGTAGGCTGGCGCACGGTCAGCAATGCCGATGGCAGTACCTCAGAGGAGTGGGTTGTTGCCTCGTACGCGGTGAGCTGGCACAAGACGTCGGCCAGGCCAGGGCAACAGGGCAACGTTGTGCTCACAGGGCACAACAACATCGAGGGCGAGGTCTTCCGCCACCTGGGAGCCTTCAACCTGGGCGACCCCATCACCCTCTATGCGGGTGGGCGCGTTCTCAAGTACAAGGTCGTGGATAAGTTTATCGTCAAGGACCAAGGTGTCCCTTACGAGCAACGGCTGGCCAATGCGCAATGGATCGGGCCTTTCGCTGACGAGCGGCTGACCCTCGTATCATGCTGGCCCTACACGGGCAGCAGCCATCGCATCTTCATCATCGCTAAGCCAGACAAGAGCGGAGGATGAGAAGTAGACCAAACAGTCTACAGGGTAATAAGCTATTGTGTCCATGCTGGCAAGACCGTATGGCGCTTGTAGCCAGTGTGCCGCTCGTATACAGTCCTGGTAGGATGCAGGGCCACATAGACAAGGAGGACTTGAGGCGTGATCACCATCAACATTGATCCGATGATATTGCGCTTTGGCCATCTGATGGTTCGCTGGTACGGCCTGATCGTGATGGCCGCCATCGCCGCCGGCGTTTGGGTAGCCTCGCGCGAGGCGAAGCGCAAGGGGCTGGCAGAGGACTATCTCGGCGATGCCATCCTGTGGGTGCTGCTGGCCGGCATCCTGGGCGCCCGCCTGTTCCACGTGATAGACCATTGGCCGGACGAGTTCGCCGGGAACCCGCTGCGCGCGCTCTACATCTGGGAAGGTGGCCTGGCGATCTGGGGCGCTGTCATCGGCGGCCTGCTGGCCCTGACGATCTACGCCTGGCAGCGGGGGCTGCGCCTGGCTGTGCTCGTCGACACGATCGTACCGGGCCTCGTGTTGGGACAGGCCATCGGCCGGCTGGCCTGCATCATCACCGGTGATGCCATCGGCAAACCTACGGCCGGCCCCATCGGGTTCCGCTACCTAAATCCGGCCGCGATGGTTCCGCAGTTGGGTGTCTACTATGTCCCGACGCCAGTGTTCGAAATCATCATGAACCTGGCTATTTTCACCGTGCTATGGAGGCTGCGGACGCGCCGCCTGCCTGACGGCGCGCTGTTCTTCGTGTATCTCATCCTTTACTCTGCCGGCAGGTTCGTCGTTACCTTCTGGAGCGCATACCAGACGGTCGCGCTCGGGCTGAACCAGGCACAGCTGATCAGCATCGCCGGGTTCGCCCTGGGCGTACCAATGCTAGCCTACCTGCTGACGCAAAGGCGTCCACGGCAAGACGTATTGGCAGGTCATTGATACGCGAAAGGAAGACGCCATGAGTGAGGAACGCTTGACGCTGCCACTCCGAGGACTGACCTCCGCCGCCTGTGTCTGCGCGCTGGAACGCGTGATGCGGGAGCAAGAAGGGATTATCTGGGCCAGTGTTAACTTTGCGGCTGAAGAAGCTAACATCGTCTACGATCCGGCGACGTTTGATCTGGCCAGGCTGGCGAAGGTGGTGAATGAGCAAGGGTGTGCCGTTGTGTTGGGAGTCGCCGAGATCACCAGTCTTCGATCCACTCTTCCGATCCACAGACGCAGACTTCAGCCCGACATGCTCTGGCGGGCCCGGCGGTCCTAGCCCCGGTGGCCCTTTTCAAGCAAGTAGAGTAGCTATGCTGGCCGTCGCTGAGGAGATACTGATGGTTACGGAGCGATTGACAGTTTCCATAACGATTCCAAATCAATCTGGAGGTACACGNTGGAACACCCCACATCTCGCATGAGTCGCCACATGTGGCTCATGGTCTTGTGCTGCCTGATCCCGTTGGCAGCCCTCGCCGCCATTCTCGTCTTCAAAGTGCCGGTCTCGCAGACACTCAGTTTTGGCCTGATCCTGCTTTGCCCATTAAGCCACGTTTTGATGATGGCTTTCATGGGAGGGGGCCACGGGCACGCCAGCCAGCCCGGCAGCAGCGCGGCGCCTGAAGGCGGCGAGAGCATATCTTCTACTGGCAGGCCGGCGATCAGGTAGTGTGGCTGGCAATCGGGGCAGATGAGTCTGAATAGGGGCTGCGCGAGATGCTGGCAGCACTGGACCACAGGTAGAGGTGTAGAGGATTGGCGGCTGAGAATCTCTCATTGTTGATCGCGGCTGGGGCAGGCGTCCTGTCCTTCGCTTCGCCCTGCGTGGTGCCGCTCGTTCCGGGCTATCTGGGCTACCTAAGCGGGACCACCGTCGGCAACACGAAGGATCCGGAAGGGAGACGACGCGCGTCCGAGCGTCGCCGGGTGCTGGCCCACGCGCTGGCCTTCGTCCTCGGCTTTACGGTCGTGTTCACTATCCTCGGCGCCTCGGTGGGCCTGATCGGCTACGTCGTGCGCGACTTCCTGCCTTACCTGCAGAAGGCCGGCGGTCTGATCCTGATCGCCTTCGGCCTGCATACGATGCACGTCATCACTTTGCCATTCCTGTACCGGGAAATGCGGCTCGATGCCAGCAAGGTGCGGCGGGATTGGGGCTACCTTTCGTCGGCGATCGTGGGCGCCATCTTCGGAGCCGGCTGGACGCCCTGCGTGGGAGTAGTGCTATCCGGCATTTTGACGCTGGCCGCCGCCAGCGCCACGGCCAGCCAGGGGGCCGGGCTGCTGCTGGCCTATTCGCTTGGCCTTGGCATACCTTTCCTGCTCAGCGCGCTGGCTCTCGAGCGTGCGCAGGGAGTGTTGCGACGCCTGAACCGGCGGGCGCGCCTGGTTGAGACCGCAAGCGGAGCGCTCCTCATAGTGATGGGCCTGCTGGTCTTTGGCAACGTCATGCAGTTGATGAGCGCCTACTTCTACCGATTCTTCGGATACTACCTCTGAGGTGCGTATGTCGAGCGTTGATATCACAGGCGAGCTACCTCACGGCAGCCCCGGGCCGTCTCTCCCGGCTCCCGGCGAGGCGGACGGCAAGACCACCGTAGCTGAGAGGCGGCGCGTCAAGCTCGGCTGGATCGTGACCTTTTCGCTGGTGCTCGCGCTGCTAGGCTTGCTGGGCTGGGGGCTTTACAAGTCGAGCACGGGGCCACGCGCCAGCGGCCTGGCCCCCGATTTCACCATTCAGTCGTATTCTGGCCAGACGGTGACGCTATCGCAACTGCGCGGCAAGGTCGTGATCGTCAACTTCTGGGCGTCCTGGTGCCCGCCCTGCCGTGAGGAGGCGAGCTACCTGGAGGAGACCTGGCGCAAGTACAAGGACAAGGACGTGATGTTGATCGGCGTCGACTGGGTAGACACACCGGAGAACGCCCTGGCCTACATCAAGGAGTTCGACATCACCTATCCCAATGGTCCGGACGTGGGCACCAAGGCCGCTCAGGCGTACCGCATCCAGGGGGTGCCCGAGACATTTTTCGTGGACAAGCACGGCAGCCTGAAAGGAGTCCAGATTGGCCCTTTGAAGGCCCCGGAGCTGGACCGGAAAATCGAGGAGTTACTGAATGCTGACTGAGATCGGTCTGATTTCTTTGGGCCTGGCAGCCCTGCTGACTCTCTATGCACTCGGTGCTGCATTGGCCGGCACGCGGCGCAATGACGGCGAACGCCTGATCGAGAGCGCTCGCCGGGCAGCCGTGGCGGCATTCCTGCTGCTGACCGTGGCCTCTTTGATCGTGGTGCGCGCTTTGGTCGCCGGCGACTTCAGCCTGCACTACGCCTGGGAAGTCTCCAGCCGGTCCATGAGCCCGTTCCTGCGGGTGACGGCCCTTTGGGGCGGGCAGGCTGGCTCGCTGCTCTTCTGGTCCTGGCTGATGGGCGGATTCATCGCCGTGGTGCTGGCGCGTGAGTGGACGGAAGACCGGGCCCTTTTGCCGTGGGTCATCGTCGTTACGACAGGCACCTTGTTCTTTTTTGAGATCCTTGTCCTGTTCGTGTCCAACCCCTTCGTTCGGCTGTGGGAGAATCCCGCCACCGGCGAGGTGTTGGATAAGCTCTTCGCGCCGGCGGGATGGGTGCTATTCACAGCTCAGGACGGGCAGGGCCTGAATCCATTGCTACGCCACTTCGGCATGATCGGCCACCCACCGACCACTTACCTGGGCTTCACCGGCTTTGTCATCCCCTACGCCTTCGCGATGGCCGCCCTGATCACCCGCAAGAGCGCCAGCGACTCCTGGATTCGCTTCACCCGCCGCTGGACACTGGTGGCCTGGGCGTTCCTCGCTGTCGGGTTGCTCCTGGGCGGCCGCTGGGCCTACGACGTGCTGGGCTGGGGCGGCTACTGGGGCTGGGATCCGGTGGAAAACGCGATGCTCATGCCCTGGCTGACCGCGACCGCCTTTCTACACTCGGTCATGATCCAGGAGCGGCGGGGCATGCTCAAGGTCTGGAACATGGTGCTGATTATCGTGACCTACGGCCTGGTCATCTTCGGTACCTTCATCACCCGCTCGGGCGTGATCGGCTCGGTGCACGCCTTTACCAAGAGCGCCTTGGGGCCGCTCTTCTTCGTCTTCATCGCCACCACGCTCATCGGCTCGGTTTACCTCCTCTGGCGGGCCTGGGATACGCTGAAGAGTGAAAATGAGATCGACTCGATCCTGTCGCGCGAAGGCGCCTTCCTGCTTCAGAACGTGCTTTTCCTGGCCGTTGCCTTCGTCACGCTCTGGGGCACCATCTTCCCGATGATCAGCGAGCTGATCGTCGGTGACAAGATCACCGTCGGCCCGCCGTACTTTGAACGGGTCAACATGCCGTTGCTCCTGGCCCTCGTGCTCTTGATGGGCGTCGCTCCCCTGCTGGCCTGGCGCAAGCAGATGGTGGCCAAACTGGGCAAGGCGATATGGATCCCGGCTGCACTGGCCCTGGGCCTGACCGTGCTCGTCGCCGCCCTCGGCGTTCGCCAGCCGCCGGCCCTGGTCGGGGCCTGGATCATCTCCTTTTCCGGCCTGTCAACCCTGCTCGAATACTGGCGTGCGACGCGGGCCACGCAGCGGGCGTACGGGCGGGGCCTTCCTGCTGCGCTGTGGCAAACCGTGGGCCGCAACCGGCGGCGCTACGGCGGCTANGCCGTGCACCTGGGCATCGTCCTGCTGGCNCTGGGCGTGATCGGCTCGAAGGGCTACCAGCAGCAGGCCGAGGCGTATCTGGCCCCGAACCAGAGCATGCAGGCCGGCGCCTTTACGCTGAAGTTCGAGGGCCTGCAGCAATTCATGGCGCCTGACGACCGCCAGGTGACCCAGGCCACGCTGGGCCTGTATCGGGGCAGCCAGCGGCTGTCTACGCTGACGCCACACAAAGACTACTTCACCGCCTCGNAACAGACGTCCACGATCGCCGGCGTGCGCAGCACGCTGTCTGAGGACGTCTACGTTCTATTGGCNGGTTGGGAAGGCGATAACGCAACCTTCAAGGTCTACGTGAACCCGCTGGTCAACTGGGTCTGGCTGGGCGGCATCTTGCTCACGCTGGGGACGCTCTTCGCCGCCTGGCCGGCAGGGTCAACGCAGCGGCGCTGGTCGATGGTCCTCTCGCCCGCGCCGTCAGCAGCCGTGGAAGGGTAAGTGTAGGATGGGGAAACTCTACGTCCTGAAGCCATCACGCCTGGTTCTNGCTCTGGCCATCCTGATCGGTTTGCTCGCGGTGGTGCTCGTGGTCTCGGCTGTCTCGGCCGAGCCTGCAGCCGGCCTCAGGCAGGGGGGCGGGCCGGGAAACGCCACGCCCAATGACGTGAGTCGGGTAGCCAGGCAACTCTACTGCCCGGTGTGCCCCAACACGCCCCTCGACGTGTGCGAAACCCAGGCGTGCCAGGACTGGCGCGAGCTGATCCGCCAGAAGCTGAGCGCCGGGGCCAGCGATCGGGAGATCGTCGATTACTTCGTCCAGCAGTACGGGCAACGGGTGCTGGCTCAGCCGCAGGCCCGAGGCTTCAACCTGCTGGTGTGGATCATACCGGCAGTGGCGCTGCTCGCCGGTGCCGGCGCGCTGGCAGCCGTCCTCCGGGCCTGGTCTGCACGGCGCCGGGCAACGCTGATGCCGGTATCGCCGCCCACGCAGAACGAGCTGCCGGCCGACTACGTGGCGCGCATTGAGCGCGAGCTGAGTGCAAGGAGTCGTTAGGATGTCTCTGGGTGCCATCTTTGTCGGGTTGCTGCTTAGCGGTCTCGCGGCCTACTTTGTCGCCATTCCATGGGGACGGCGGGCGAGGCAGGCTACGAGCCAGTCGGTCGCTGCGAGCCTCGATGCCCGCCCTCAGCATGCCGG
>JGI24131J36419_10000666_pt1 | contig 12294 bp, 10 predicted proteins | sample BarGraNGADG00211_2_FD_36419 | JGI IMG/M metagenome (IMG submission 36419) | reverse complement strand
TATGGTAAAGATGCCGCCCAGATTGTCTTGCGCCTGAACCTCTATCCGGGCCGGCGGATCGTAGAGGCAGGTACCGGCAGCGGCGGGCTGACGCTGCTGCTCGCCCGCACGGTAATGCCGACCGGTCAGGTATACAGCTACGAAACGCGGCCGGAAAGCTACGCCATGGCACGCGACAACCTGGTCGAGCTAGGAGTACAACCTTACGTCACTCTTTATAACGAGGATATCAGCGCGGGCTTCCACGAGACAGAAGTAGACGCCTGCTTCCTGGACGTGCGCGAACCATGGCTGTTCCTGGATCAGGCCTGGACGACGCTCAAGGGCAGCGGTTTTTTCGGCGCGCTGCTGCCCACGGCCAATCAAGTCAGCGAGTTGCTCACCGGCTTAGAAGCGCGGCCATTCGGCGACATCGCCGTGGAAGAAGTCCTCATCCGGCCCTGGAAGCCGGTCCCAGCACGCTTGCGCCCCGCAGATCGAATGCTGGCGCACAGCGCGTTCCTCATTTTCGCGCGCAAGATCGCGCGGGATGATCCGTCGCTGAAATTGAGTTGGATGCCGGAAAAGAAACAGCGCGCCTACCTGGCGAAACAGGTGATGGCGCAACGCGAGGCCGCTCGCAATTGTGAGCCGCCGCTTGAAATGCCGGAGCCCGACAAGGTCGACCAGGTCGACGAGGTCGATGCGGTCGACGAGGTCGATGCGGTCGACCAGGTCGATTAGGTCGACGAGGTCGCCACGGCCTCAGCCTGCCGGCGTGACTAGCGCTTGCGGGCGATAGTCAGCGCCGTGCCGAGCAGCCCCGCCCCGCCCAATGCTCCCAGCCCCCCCCAGAGAAGCCCCTGCAGCGTGCCCACGCCGCCCTGTCCTCCTCCGGATGCTGCCGGGCGGGCCGGCACAGGCGCCCCGGGCGTAGCCGTCGGCCGCAGCGGCAACGTGGCCGTGGCGGTGGGTGCGGGCGTGTAGGTCTGCGTGGGCGTCGGCGTATCTGTCGGCGTCGTCGTGGCCGTGGGCGTCAGGGTCGGCATGGCTGTGCTGGTGGCGGTGGCAGTCGGCGATGCAGTCGGCGAAGCGGCCGGCCGGCGTGTTGGCGAAGGTTGGACCTGCGCGACGACGACCGGAGCCCGAGTAGACGTCGGAACGGCCGTCGGCGGCGGGGGCGGCGCGTTCGGATCGACGTACAGACCCAGAGCATCGGCAAAAAACCAGTTGGGCGGCGCGGAATAGTTATGATCTACGTCGAGAAACACGGTGATGGTTGAACTGCGAGCCACGGCGCTGACGTCGATATTGCTGGGATCGGGAGACGGGCGGTTCAGCATTTTGCCTTTGTCCCGGTAAAACTGCGACCAGACGATGTTGGCGGAGTTAGGGTCCGTGCCGCCGGTAGGATCAATCCCAAGCCGCCGGCCAAACGAGGCATAGCCGTCTCCCACTGCCCAGCCGATCGAGGCCTTATAGGCTACCCCCGCCTGCAGGCCACCGACCTGCGTATAGATACCGGCGTGAAATGTCCCGCCGTCTGACCACATGCGCAGGCTCGGCGCGCCCCAGGTCGTATCGCTGGCCTGGCTGAAATCCAGGTCACCGGAAAGCACATATTCTTTGAAATCCTGGGGCAATTGCCGGGGCGGAGAGCCGTACCAGCCATTGAAGTTACAGTTAGAAATAAGGTTGCCTGGGTCGCACCCATGCTGCGCGATCACCGCATCGGCGGCTAATAAGAGACCCAAAAAGACAAGCAGGGCAAGCGCAGCGAGGCGGCGCGTGCGTACATTGGGGGCTGGCATGGCGGCAGTATATCCGAAAGCATATCGAGTGTCAAAAGGAGACCTGATCAATTGGAATCTGGCTTCCTTTCCCCATCCCTTGTGTGATGCCCGTCACCCTTCGTGCTTTTGACATACTGTGTGCTATCATAATGCAAATTCCCGACTATTCCTTCTCTGAAGTGAGAAAGCTGAAAGGCTGCATGAGATACCGCGCNGTNTTNTCAGGGCTGATTGCCGTCCTGTTTACTATCGCCGGCTGTGTGCCGGCGCCGTCTGCCACCCCGGCCGCGCCCGGCGGCATTCCTACGCGGCCTGCCGCTGTGGCTGCTAACACGACGAACAGTGACGGGCCTTCCAGTGCCACATCAACGCCGCCCAGCGTAGATACGCCGAGCGCCGGCGGGCCGCGCGCCGGCGGCATACTGCACTATGGCCTGACACTGGTCCCATCCGGCATTGACCCGCACGTCAATGCCAGCTCCGAGCTCGGCATCCCGCTCAACAGCGTCTACGACACATTGGTGGCGCAAGATAAGGGCGGCCAGTTCCATCCGGACCTGGCGACGAGTTGGGTCATCAGTCCGGATGGTTTGACCTATACCTTCGAGCTACGCCACGACGTGAAATTCCAGGACGGCACGCCGTTCAATGCCGATGCAGTGGTGCGCAACCTGAAACGCGTCGCCGACCCGGCAACGCATTCGCAAAAGGCAGTTTTCCTGCTTGGACCTTTCGATCACGCAGAGACGACGGACCCCTACACTGTCAAGCTGGTCCTGAAACAACCCTATGCGCCGCTCCTCGACGGGCTGAGCCAGGTTTACCTGGGGATGGCCTCGCCGGCTGCGCTGGACAAGTGGGGCGACCAATACCAGCTCCACCAGGTGGGGACCGGCCCCTTTCGCATGCTGTCATACCAACAAGGCCAATCGCTGGTGCTCGAACGCAACCCTGACTACAATTGGGCCCCGGAGATCCGCAGCCATCAAGGCCCGCCATACCTCGATCAGATTGAATTTCGTTTCTATGCCGACCCCGCCACCCGCTTGCCGGCCCTGTTATCCGGGCAAGCGGACGTGATGGGCGAGCTGCCGGCGCAGGACGCCGCACAGGTCGGCGCCAATCCCGCCTACCGGCTCAACCTTGTCGCCATTCCCGGACAGTCGGTCCAGTTCTTTCTGAACACGCGTCTTGCGCCGGGTGACGACCTGCGGGTCCGCCAGGCTCTGCTCTACGGCACTGATCGGGCGTCGTTGGTCAAGGCGGTCTTTGGAACCACGTCTCCCGTCGCCGCGGGCCCGTTGGCTGCCATCACGCGCGGGGCCGATCCTGCTCTGGCCCAACTCTATCCTTATGATCCGCAGAAAGCCGCGGCATTGCTGGCCGAAGCGGGCTGGACTCAGAAGGACAAGGACGGGATCCTGGTGCGGCAGGACCAGCGCCTGACACTGAAAGGCATCCTGCAATCTTGGGGCGAACTGACAAAGGTCGGGACCATCTTGCAGGCCCAATGGCGGCAACTGGGCGTTGACGTGCAATGGGAGACTATGAGCTATCCGGCTGCGCTGGATGCCGCTCGCAAAGGCGTCGACGAACTGATCCCTTCCGTGTTTTCGGGCACCGATCCCGACCTGCTGCGCACCTATTTCGCCAGCAGCCAGTTGAACGGGTTCAACTGGGCCAAAGTGAGCGACCCTGAGGTTGACGCCTGGCTGGAGCAGGCCGCGCGCACCGCCGATTGGACGCAGCGCGCGCCGTTGTACGCCAGGGTTCAGCAACGCATCATGGAGCAGGCCTGGATTTTGCCGATCCGTGATCAGGTCAATCTAAACGCTGCCTACTCTCGCGTTCAAGGCTTGAGCTACGACGTGCAAGGCTGGTGGCCGGTATTGTATGACGTGTCGTTGGTCAGCAAACGATAGGTGAGCATGCTCTCCTATTTGCGGAGACGCCTGATCGTGGCAGCCCTGACCCTGCTCGGCATTGCCACAATGGTCTTTCTGCTGGTCAGGCTGCTGCCCGGCGACCCCGCCGAAACGATGCTGGCCCGTTCCGGCGCTTCGCCACAGGCGGTGGCCGCGCTGCGTAGCGAGTTGGGCCTGGATCGGCCCCTTCCACTGCAATACGCCGGCTGGCTGAGTGAGCTGCTGCAGGGTAACCTGGGACGCTCTCTGTATTACAACCGGCCTGTCACACAGTTGATTGGCGAGCAGTTTGCGTACACCTTGCGCCTCGCGCTGGCAGCCCTCGCCTGGGCCTGGCTGGCAGGGCCGGCGCTGGGCATCGCGGCTGCTTATTGGGCCGGGCGCTGGCCGGACAGGCTGGCAACGCTCCTGGCAGTGCTAGGCGCCACCGTGCCGGTCTTCTGGTCGGGACTGCTGCTGATCTGGCTATTCAGCGTGCGGCTGGGCTGGCTGCCCGCCACAGGCGCCGGGAGTTGGCAAGCCCTGCTAATGCCATCACTGGTCTTGGGGTTCGCGACCGCCGGTCCCTTGGCGCGCATCGCGCGGGTTACGCTGCTGGAGGTTCTCGCGCAGCCTTACGTAGTGGCGGCGCGTGCCAAGGGGCTGACCCGGCGCCAGGTATTGCTGCGCCACGCCTTACGCAATGCGCTGGTGCCGCTGGTAACCGTCTCCGGCCTGCAACTGAGCTTCCTCCTGGGTGGCACGGTCATCACCGAGACCGTATTCAACCGGCCGGGCATCGGCCGGTTACTGGTCGACGCGATCCTGAATCGCGACCTGCCGGTCGTGCAGGGGGTCGCCTTGCTCACGGCAGGCTTTTACGTGATCCTGAACCTGCTGGTGGACCTCGCAGTCGGCTGGTTGAGCCCGCAAGCCGGCTGGCAATGACGACGCTTCACCGAACGCCTGGCGCGCTGTCTGCCAAACCGGCTGTCCCAACCGCAGCCGGCCGGCCTGTGTCGCCACTGCAACTGGTCGTCCGGCGCCTATGGCGTAATCCCGGCGCGTGGCTCGGCGCGCTGCTCATCGGCGCAGCCCTCGTGGCGGCGCTTGTGGGTCCCTGGCTCGCTCCCTACCCGCCCGACGCGCTCAACCTGGCCGCTCAGCTTCAAGCGCCCGGATCCTTGCACCTGGCAGGCACCGACTTCTACGGCCGCGACCTGGCCAGCCGGCTATTATTTGGCGCAAGGGCGACGTTGTCTACGGCCGGGCTCGCGGTCTCGCTCGGTCTCATTGTCGGGACAGTCCTCGGACTGCTGGCCGGTTATAGCCGGGCCTGGTTGGGGCAAGCCTTTGTGGCCTTGATCGATCTGCTGCTGGCTTTCCCGGCGCTCTTGCTGGCGCTCCTGGTCGTGGCGCTGCTCGGGCCGGGACTGGCAACGCTGGGGATCGCGGTGGGCATCGCCGGAATACCGATTTATGCCCGCCTCGTGCGCAGCGTAGTTCTGACGGTGCGCTCCACCCTGTACGTTGAAGCGGCTCAAGCGCTGGGGGCCGGGACCGCGCGTATTTTGTTCCGCCACCTGTTGCCCGCTGTGCTGGCTCCCGTTCTGGCCTGGACCACGCTGGACGCCGGATGGGCCATCCTGAACGTGGCGGGGCTTGGCTTCCTGGGGCTGGGCGCACCGCCCCCGCAGGCCGAGTGGGGGCTGATGCTGTTCGAAGGGCGGGAATACCTGGGCGCGGCTCCATGGACCAGTGCTCTGCCAGGGCTGGCCATCACGCTCACCGTGCTCGGCACGACCCTCTTCGGCGATGCGCTCAGCGATGCGCTGCAACCGTATGCCGGACACAAGTAACTTGACCGGACGCGAAATATCGGGAGAATAGTCATACAGAGGAGTGTAAAAAATGGACAGCGGGAAGAGTCGCTTGACTGCAGTTACAGTGCTGGTCGCCGCCGTCGCCCTCCTATTGGGCTGCTGCGCTGGAATTATGGTTGGTGGAGTCGGCGGTTACTTGATCGGCCAACGCGCGGCCAGGCAGGTACCGGCGGCACGCTTCCAGCGCCCGACGCCGGCGCCCTTCGTGCCCAACCCGCGGGCGACGCCAAGGGCATTGCAGCCTACACCCCGCGCGCCGCAGACACCTGAAGGCGCGCCCACTCAGAGCGCGACCGGAGTGGGCATCCAGGAAGTAGTTGCCGGCAGTCCGGCCGAGTCGGCCGGGTTACGTCCTGGCGATGTCATCACTCAGCTGGACGACATACGCCTGGACACAAACCATAAGCTGAGCGATCTGGTAGCACAGCATAAGCCCGGGGACCAGGTCAAGCTGACTCTGCTGCGCTCAAGCCAGAGCCAGACGATCACCGTCACCCTGGGTGAGCGCGTGGACAACAGCGGGGCGGCTTACCTCGGCGTCCGCTACCTGGACGCGACAGTTGGCCCACACGCCATACCTTGATACGCCTGGAAACACGATTACCGACCGGCAACATCGTTTATGTCTATAATCGCAAGCACTGCCAATCAAAAGAAGGAGGGCTTCATGGTCTCCGAGGGTTTGCGTAGCGTCATCGAGGTCGCTCGTTACCGAGGCCGGTTCGGGCAGTTACAGTGGGCCTTGCATCGCTTATCTGGGCTGGGCGTGGTCTTGTTCCTCTCTCTGCACGTGATCGATACGGCAACGGTCTACTTCGCGCCCTCAGCGTACACATTCTTCGTTAGCCTGTACAAGAACCCGTTCTTTGGGCTGCTGGAAATTGGTCTGGCCGCGGCCGTGATCTATCACGCGATGAACGGGCTGCGACTGGTCATTATGGACTTCTGGCCGGCATTGTGGGAGAAGCAACCGCAGGCACGCTTCCTGGTTTGGATATCCTTCGCGGTGCTTTGGGTGCCGACCGCAGCCGTAATGTTCAGAAACATCGTACTGCACGTCATCAAATAGAGGAGCAAGGAGGGATAAATGGCTGCTACTCAACCGGCCGTCCGCCCGATGCCGCGGAACACCTGGGGAACTGTGAGTTGGTTGTTCATGCGCATCTCTGCCCTGGCCTTGATCGTCCTTACGCTGGGGCATTTCGCAATCCAGCATGTGTTCAATGACGTGCACAACCTCGACCTGGCCTTTGTGGCCGCCCGCTGGTCGAACCTGGGCTGGCGCATTTACGATGCCTTGTTGCTCGGCCTGGGTTTGGCCCACGGCTTTAACGGCCTGCGCATCGTGCTCGACGATTACGTCACGAGCCACACCTGGAACCGCGTGTTGTGCTGGGTCATCTTGATTGTCGGTACTGCTCTCACCATCATCGGCATGGTCGCCATCATCGGCGGCGTCAGGAGGACATGACCGTGGAACTGACACTGCGCATCAGGCGTTTCAATCCTGAAACGGATACGAAGCCGCACTGGGAAGAGTACACGATTGATGCCGACCCCGACCAGAAACTGCTCGACGCCCTGCTGTACGTCAAAGACCACCTTGACGGCACATTGACATTGCGCAAATCGTGCGCCCAGGGCATCTGCGGCTCGGATGCCATGCGCATCAACGGGCAAAACGGCCTGGCCTGCAGAGTATTGATCAAGCAAGTCAACACGCCGGTCATCTCAATCGAGCCTTTGTACGGGTTGCCGTTAATCAAGGATCTCGTGGTAGACATGGAGCCGTTCTGGAAGTGGTACCGCGCGATCATGCCCTGGCTGGTCAACGACGAGCCGGCGCCCGAGAAGGAGCGTTTGCAGAGCGCCGAACAGTTGGCTCGCTACGACGACAGCACCAAGTGCATCCTGTGCGCGGCCTGCACCACATCCTGTCCGCCCTTCTGGGCCAATGGCAACAACTATGTCGGCCCGGCCTCGATCGTGCAGGCACACCGGTTCATCTTCGACAGTCGTGATCGGGCGACCGCCGAGCGGCTGAATATCATGGGCCAGGCTTTCGGCGTCTGGAAATGCCGCACGGTGTATAACTGCACGGAAGCCTGCCCGCGTGGCATCCGCATCACGGAGCACATCGGGGAAGTGAAGCGGGCGATCAGTTTGGGGATGCCGAAAGAGTAAGGGTTTACACTAATACACCCTGGCCTTCGGCTCGTACAGGCCCAACGTGACCGGCTTGTAATCCAGCTCGACCTCGCCATCGGGCTGGAGGCAGGCCAGAGAATGCTTAAGCCAGTTTTCGTCGTCGCGCTTGGGGAAATCCTGCCGGGCATGCCCGCCGCGGCTTTCCTTACGTGCCAGGGCCGCCACGGCTGTCACCTGGGCCAGATCGAGCATGCAGCCCAGTTCCCAGGCCTCGAGCAATTCGGTGTTCCAGCGTTTGCCCTTGTCCATGATGCGGGCGTGCCGGAAGCGCTCCTTCAATTGCCGCAGTTGACCCACCGCCTCACTCAGGGTTTCCTCGGTGCGGAAAACGCCCACGTCCGTCGTCATCAACTCGCGCAACTCGTCGCGGATGTCGGCGACCGACTCATCGCCTGGGTTGTTGCGCAGCCATTCCAACTCCGTCAGAGCGCGCGCTTCGTGGCGGGCGGGTAGTTCGGGCCAGTCGACCTGGGCCGCGTATTCTGCGGCGTGGACGCCCGAGCGTTTGCCGAAAACCAGGATGTCCACCAGCGAGTTGGTGCCCAGGCGATTCGCGCCATGCACCGACACGCAGGCCACCTCGCCGGCTGCATAGAAGCCCGGCATGGGAGTGTTTTTGGAGTCGACGACCACGCGTCCGTCGATATTGGTCGGAATGCCGCCCATCGCATAATGGGCCGTCGGCTGGACGGGGATCGGCTGCGTGATCGGATCGATATTCAGGTAATTGCGGCAGATGTCCGTGATCTCTTCGAGCTTGTGCTCGATCTCCTCAGCCGTGATCCGGCGCGGTGTGCCGTCCGGGTTCTTGATGCCGTCCTTGTCAAAATAGGAGTTAATACTCTCCGGGCGGGCGTCCAGGTAGACGTAGTCCTGGCCGTCGATGCCACGCCCGGCCCTGATCTCCATGTAGATGGCCCGCGAGGTCACATCACGCGAGGCCAGGTCCTTCACAGTCGGCGCGTAGTCATACATGAAGCGGTAGCCGTCCTTATTGAGCAGCACGCCGCCCTCACCACGCACACCCTCGGTGATCAGAATCCCGAGGCCGCGCACCCCGGTAGGATGAAACTGGAAGAACTCCATATCCTCTAGCGGCAGGCCGCGCCGGAAGGCCATCGCCGGGCCGTCGCCTGTCAAAGCATAGGCGTTCGAAGTGATCTTCCAGATGCGGCCGAAACCGCCCGTGCAGAAAATGGTCGCTTTGGCGTGAAAAACGTGTAGCTCGCCGCTGTCGATGTTCACGGTGACGACGCCGGCGACCTGGCCCTGGGGATTAACCATCAGGTCAACGGCCTGGTATTCGTCGAAGAACGTAACATTGTTCTTCATGCACTGCTGGTACAGCGTCTGGATAATCATGTGACCGGTGCGGTCGGCGGCGTGGCAGGCCCGGCGCACGGGCTGCTTGGTCACATTATTCGTGTGCCCGCCAAATGGGCGTTGCGCGATCTTGCCTTCGGCAGTGCGGTCGAACGGCAACCCCATGTGCTCGAGGTCGTACACCATGTGGGGGGCCTCGTTGCACATCAGTTGGACGGCATCTTGATCGGCCAGGTAATCCGAGCCCTTGATGGTATCGAAAGTGTGCCACTCGGGGTGGTCCTCTTCAAGATTGCCCAGCGCCGCCCCGATGCCACCCTGCGCTGCGCCGGTATGCGACCGGGTGGGGTGAAGCTTGCTGATCACGGCAGTCTTTGCGCCGCGCGATGCGTATAGAGCAGCCATGAGGCCTGCGCCACCGGCGCCGACTACGATAACATCGTACTGGTGGAGATTCATACTGCCGTCACTCCTTCTGCGAAAGCAACCAGCGTCTACCGACTGATGGTCAGCGAACGTAGACCCGGGGACATTCTCCCTTTAGTTGTCTAATATAGCATAGCTGGGCGCAAGCCAAAAGTAACCTCTATTAACAAACCATGCGTCGATCTTGATCTGGATGCGCCCATCCCTGACGCGGGCCCGGAACTGCTCCAACGGTTCTCGTGGCGGTCCCACGAGCACGCGGCCATCGGCCGCAAATGAGGCGTTGTGACAGGGGCAAGCCAAGACATGCTGGGCAGCATCCCAATGGACGCGGCAGCCCTGGTGGGGGCAAATGAGGAAGTCATTTCTGGCCTCCCTACGAACGATTATAGACTACCGTTTGTAACTATGCCGGGCAGGGCCTGTTATTCATCCTTTGCGCGAGGAAGCGTGCTAAGAGTTACAAAAGCAAGCGCATTATAGCGAGAGAAGCGCCGCGCGTCAAACGAACTCAGGCCACCGCAGTCAGCACCAAGGTGCCGGAATGGGGCGAAATCGTTCTGGCCGAACTCACTCAGACCTTCGACAAAGGCGATGCCACCTACTTTTTCCCCTTGCTGGCACAGACTGAGCAGCGCCTGGGCCGCAAGCCGCGCTGCGGTGCACTCGACAAGGCCTACGATGCCTTTTACGTCTACCAGTACTTCCACGATGCCGGCGGCTTGGCTGCCGTGCCACTCGTCGCCAAGGGCCGCCACGATGTCCGCACCTTCAGCCCCGACGGCTTGCCCGTGTGTGCGGCTGGCCTCGCTATGCCCCTCAAGTTCGCCTTCACCGACCGCACCACGACCATCGTCGTCCATAAGCGTGGCAAGTATGTCTGCCCGCTGATCTTCCCATCCAAAATCGCTGACACTTGCCCTGCCAACCACGACAACTGGCCCAAAGGTGGCTGCACCGCCATGATGCCTACCTGCGCTGGCGCACGCATCCGTTACCAGCTTGACCGGGAGAGCGCCGAATACGGGCGCACGGTGCGCCGAGGTCTACAAGCAGCGCACCGCCGATGAACGCTCCAACAGCCAGGCGGTCGATCTGGGTATCGAACGGCCGCACCTGCGCCGAGGTTCTGCCATCGTCAACCAGAACACACTCATCTACGTCCTGATCAACCTGCGTGCCCTACAGCGCATCCGCCAACACAAGGAGCAACTGGCCCGCCCACCCAAAACGCCGATCCCAATCCGCCACCTGACCTGAGCCGTTGACCGCCGCTCAACGCCCAGCCGCAGTCAGCACTTGCCGGCTGGTCTCTTTGGCGCGCCCTGTAGCCGCTACAGTCGCCTTCTCCCGTTCCGCCGTGGCTTTCGCAGAGCCACGGCGCGGCCTTCGCGCTCCCTGTTCTTCCCGACCTTCCCCCCTCGGTGCTCCAGACACCCTCGCCGACCCACTCATTATGTTCTGTGCCGCTTTTCGCCGCTCCTTATGTTATGCCCAACCCTCATATAAGGGAATTGAAATCGATTTCAGGGGAACAAAAGAGAGCGGAACTCTGCGTGCATGGTCCGCTCTCTCGTGGCTTTCGTTGCCTTACAGCCTTTCGATGACCGCGCTGGCAAAGTCCGACGTCTTCACCTCATGAGCTTCGTCCATCTGCCGGGCAAAGTCATAGGTCACGATCTTGTCTTCGACCGTGCGGGTATAGGCNGATTCGATCGCGTCCGCCGCTTCACCCCAGCCAATGTAGTCNAACATCATCACACCAGACAGCAGCAAGCTGCCCGGATTGACCTTGTCCTGGTTGGCGTATTTGGGCGCCGTGCCGTGTGTGGCCTCAAAGAGCGCCACATAATCGGCGAAATTCGCACCCGGCGCAATACCGACTCCACCGACTTCGGCTGCGACCGCATCGCTCAGGTAATCGCCGTTGAGATTCGGGGTCGCGATCACGTCATACTCGGCCGGGCGCAGCAGCATCTGTTGGAACATAATGTCGGCGATGCGGTCCTTGATGAGGAGCTTGCCTTCGGGCAGGTGGCCCCGGTACTGATCGTATAACTGCTCCTCGGTGACTATCACGCCGGCATACTCCTGGCGCGCCAACTCATAGCCCCATTGCATGAATGCGCCTTCGGTGTATTTCTGGATGTTACCCTTGTGCACCAATGTCACACTCTTGCGCCCGCTGCTCAGGGCGTAGTCGATGGCCTTGCGGATCAGGCGTTTGGAGCCGAACTCGCTCATTGGCTTGATGCCAATACCCGAATGCGGGACCATCTCGGCGCCCATCTCCTCTACCAGGAAACGCTGGACCTTCTCGGCCTCCGGCGAGCCCGCTTTGTACTCGATGCCACCATATACATCTTCGGTGTTCTCGCGATAGATCACGACGTCCACCAGCTCGGGATGGCGCAGCGGGCTGGGGATCCCCGGATACCATTTGACCGGGCGGACGCACGCGTAAAGGTCCAGTTCCTGGCGCAGGGCCACGTTCAGGCTGCGGAACCCGCCGCCCACCGGCGTCGTCAGCGGCCCCTTGATGCCCACGTAGAAATCGCGCAACGCATCCAGAGTCTCATCCGGGAAGTAATTGCCGTCGTACAGGCCGGCTGCCTTCTCCCCGGCGTAGACCTCCATCCAGGCAACCTTGCGCTGTCCCCCATACACCTTCTGCGCAGCCGCGTCCCAGATGCGCTTCGACGCGGTCATGATATCCGGTCCGATGCCGTCGCCCTCGATCCACATCAAAATCGGGTTATCAGGCACCGCCAGCCGTCC
>JGI24131J36419_10000663_pt1 | contig 12327 bp, 10 predicted proteins | sample BarGraNGADG00211_2_FD_36419 | JGI IMG/M metagenome (IMG submission 36419) | reverse complement strand
GAGTCTCGCCTGCCCCGCCGCTGCCGCTGAGCCAATCCGTTATTTTAATAGATTGATTTTATAGCCGAGTTGAAATGAAGCTTTTATCCGCTTGGTTTCGATAATCGATCTTATGAGAAAATATCAATTGACATTTTTAAGTGTTTTAGAGTAAACTATTGTTTCTTTGTTACATCTTAAGCTAGAAGTAATCGATTAATAACTTAATATGTGTAGCTTCAAGGCTTGAACATTATCTTGCTAGGTTAGAGGTTCAAGTCCTCTCCGGGGAGCTGAAGTTTGAAAATCTCTGGTTGCCAGAGATTTTTTTACCCGGGTGCTATAATAGGCACCGTAATGGCCCTGTAGCTCAATTGGCAGAGCAAGCGCCTCTTAAGCGTTAGGTTCTCGGTTCGAGTCCGAGCAGGGTCATTTTCTGTTTAATGATGGTCAATTTTTAGTCCTGAACAAGTTCTTAAGCAAAGCGAATACCAATTTCGCACCCATGACCAGGTAAAAGAGCCAGTTCAATAGGAAGAAATTGCGCTTGGCCAGGTGTTTGTTGTAGTAATAAAAATAGGAAAGGTGCCAGTTCCAGATCGACTTGAAGCGCTGCTCCTTTGAGCCGCCTTGTCCCCCAAAATGAATGATCTCGGAAACAGGCATGTACATCACTTTGAAGCCTTTTTCCCTCGCTCGAAAACAGTAATCGCTGTCTTCCTGATAGGCAAAAATCTTTTCATCAAAATCCCCCACCGCAATGTAACAGGCTCGCGTTATGACCATGCAAGAGCCGGAAACCGCCTTGACCTCCGCAATTTCATCCTCCGGCAACCAGGACTGCAAATAACCATTCAACACCTTGCTTTTGGGGAAGAGTTTTCCCAGGCGCAGATGATAACCGAATGCTTCTAGCGCCGTGGCCTCCCCGCGCCGGCACTGGTGCTGAAAACTGCCATCTTCATTCAGCACCTTCGGGATCGAAATCCCCACCTCGGGATGGGCGCGCAGGTAAGCTAACTGTGGGCCAAACACATCTTCTTTTAACAACGTATCCGGATTAAGGGAAAGCAGGTAGTCACCCTGGGCAAGGCGAAGCGCCTGGTTCATCGGACGGGTAAAACCGGTATTGGTTTCATTGCGGATGAGAATCGCTTCCGGAAAATCGCGCTGAATCATCGCCACCGTATCATCTGATGAGCCGTTGTCGACCACGATCAACTCATAAGAAATGCCCTTGGTAAAGGCTTTGACCGATACAAGGCAAGCTTTCAAATATGGTGACGCGTTCAGCGTAGGGATACAAATAGATAGATCCATAGATTATGTCCCGCTCATCATAATCCAATTATAGCCGAGGTTTATCCTCCAAGTCAGGCAACCAAATGATGCCGCCCTTGGGCAAATCCGGCAAGGTGAGCACGCCGCCCTCAACTTTAGCTCGCCCTTCACCCAGGAAATCCCGGAATTGACAGGAACCAATACCAGCTTCGGGGATGGAGAGGGTTTTTGTCGGAAAGACTGCATCCGAGCGATTGAGCGTTACAAATATGTGTTCGCCGGCCAGTTCCCTTTGATAGACCAACAGGTCATCTTCCCAATATAGAATCTGGAACGCTCCATAGGCCAGGCAGTTGTTGCTTTTGCGCAAGGCAACCAATTGCTTCATAAACGCCAGTATATCCCGATCCCAGGCTTCTTCCTCCCACGGCATACACACCCGGGAGCCAAAACTTTCCTGATCCATCAGGCCAACTTCGTCACCATAAAAGATTGAAGGCACCCCAGGGAAGGTGAAAAGCACAATATATGCCAGACGCAAAAGCGCGTCATCCCCCTCAAGAATGGTGCGTACCCGGGGNGTGTCATGGCCGCCAAGCAGGTTATATTGCTGCAACGCGATGGACCAGGGAATGGCNGCCAGATGCTCCATCCAGGTTTTAACAAGACTGGCGGTCTGCCAGGGTGCATTGCTGTGTAGTTGTTCCTTCCAGCCGATGGCGCCAGTAGAAGGTGCTTTGAGCCAGGCCAGGAGCGGGGCAGAAAAGCCCATGTAATTCATCACCCCATCCCACTGATCACCTTGGAGTTGGCTGGTGGCTTCGTAGAAGTTTTCACCAAAAAGATAGGCTTCTGGCTTAGTGGCTTTGACCGCATGGCGGATACCCCTGATCACCAGGTCTGAAAACTGGTCCGCGTCTTGCCGGCCCAGCATATTGCCCACATCCACCCGCCAACCATCAGCATTAAAAGGCGGCTTCAGCCAATAGCTGAAAACTCCATCCTGCCCAAAGATGCGTTCCCGCAAAGCCTGGCTGCGAAAGTTCAATTTAGGAAGAGCCCTGAAGCCCATCCAGGAAACGTAGTTTTCTCTTTTGTCGTCAAAATAAAAGAAACCGGCTTCTTCAGAGTCGGGATCCTGCCGGGCTTTAAGGAACCAGGGATGGCCGACCCCGCTGTGGTTGGGCACAATATCCAGCACATAACGCATGCCCCCTGTCTTTAATGCCTCAGCCAGTGAAATCAAAGCGGCATCGCCGCCAAGGTTGGAATCCACGCTGAAATAATCGCGCACGTCATAGCGATGGTTCGTCCAGGCGCTAAAGACCGGGTTCAAGTAGATAGCATTGATGCCCAGTGTCTGAAGGTAGTCCAGATGATCCTGGATGCCCTTGAGGTCGCCCCCGTAAAATGCAATATTCTCGCGGCTGGAAACCACGGGGTGCCCCCATGGGTAAGTCGTACGGAAGCCGCCAGTAATTGGGTCATGTTCGTTCTTCGGATCGTTGGACTCGTCGCCATTGGCAAAACGGTCCGGAAAGATCTGATAAAAAACTGACTTCGCCAGCCAGGGGATTTCGCTTTGATCCGTCAGCAGTTTGAAAGCATGGGCGGTGATCGGCAAATCCTGGTGCACGCCAAAGGCATCCAGGTACCAAATGCCGCTATCGGTGTCAAGAATGAAGTAATACGGGTTGGAGGCTTCGCGTAGGGTTATGCGGCAAGCCCAAGTGGCGTAATTGCTGCCGACCGCGGTCACCTGCATGGCCGTGAACTGTTGTTCGCCATTAGGGATGGTGCGCAAAACCAACTGTTTCAGCGGTACGTTTTGATGTGTGCGTACCCGCACTTCAATCTCTTCCCCAAATTTGGGGTAAGGGTTGCTGATGAAATCGCTGGTTTGGAAGTGGACGACGGAAGCCATCCATGGCGGAATGTGAACTTCTTCAATTTGCTTCATAGGGTTAAATTTTACCAAGTATTGAACTTGTTCTTGCTGGACCCGGCAACCCTTCCAGAGAAGCGAGAACTATTGCAGTTTCGCTATCAGGGCTTCGTATTTGTCAAGACAAGTGTAACTGTGCGTGCATTAGCATCCAGGTTGTCGGTGGAAATCGGATAAGGTTCCAAACTTTTGAGAACGAGGTAATTCTCATTCCACTTTGCATAAGTCTTCTCTACCTCGCTCCCAGCCCCCAGAGAAAGCTCAAAAGTGAGTTGATTCTTTCCCGGTTCTGAGGCCTGTAAAGTGACCAGCACCATGCCTGCCCATACACAAGTTACATCCTTTGGGCAGCGGCTATCCTCAACGGAAATTAGCCGGATCTCCATCGGGCTCGTTGTAGAGATTGCTTCGTCCGCACCGGTGGAAATATTTAAAGAAAAAGGCTCTTCCAACTCCAGTTTTACAGAAGGGCGGGCCTGTGTCTCCAGTGGTGGCAGCGTGCTTTTTACGTCTTCTTGAGTTTTGCAGGCTACCAAGGCAACCAGGCAGAAAAGAACCGCCAGATACTTTAGTTTCATAATTGAGCCTTCCTTAGTTAAGACGTCACTTCTCTGGTTCACGTTCCCAACCAATCGATGCAAAGGGGATCAGATGCTTTTATTTTTTCTCTTCCAGCGTGGGTAATTCAGGTAGAGTTGCTTTACGTTCGGGACGGAATTTTTGCATGGGAATCGGTCTGGCCTCTCTCAGCGGCTTAAAGCCTTCCCCCAGGGCTTCGTTGGCTGAACCAATCACCATGAAGGCTTCCGGGTCTATATCGTGCACAATGGTCTTTAATTGCATGATTTCGGAGGAGGTGACCACGCAGTACAGGATGGGNCGGTCTTGTTTGGAATAGCCGCCCCGGGCGTTAATAATAGTGGTGCCGCGCTCCAATTCGTNCATTAAAGCCTGGCTGACTTCTTCCATTTTTTCAGTGATGATCATGACATCCCTGATGACATTGGAACCCTCGAGCACGCGGTCGGCGGCAATACCGCTGACATAAATCATCAGCAGACCGTAAAGAGCGATCTCCCAATTAAAGAACAACCCCGCCGCCAGGATTACCAGTGATTCGGTAACCAGGTAAGCCATTGAGATGGATAATCCCAGTTGACGGTTGAGGATGCGTCCAATAATGTCGGTGCCTCCGCTGGTACCCCTGCCGCGGTAGACGATGCCCAGCCCAACGCCCATCATGATGCCGCCGTAGAGCGTATTCAGGAACGGGTCAGGTGTAAAGGCGGATTGCCCGGTTTGGTAAAGCAGCAGGTCCGTAAAGCCCGAAAAGGCTACAATCGCCAAAATGGTGCGTGTGGCAAAACGTGGGCCGCCAAGGTAACGCCAACCCAGGATAAAAAGCGGAATATTGCCCAGCAAAACAACCAGCCCAATCGGCCAGTTATACAAGTAATGTAAAATCTGTCCAGCCCCACTCAAACCGCCGCTGACCAATTGCGCGGGCACCAGGAAAAGCCGCAGGCTTAGTGCCTGGAGGAAGGCCCCAATAATTATCAGGATGTAGTCCCGGATTGATTTCCAACTAAAGTCCAGTTGGTCATAAAACAATCGTAGCGCGTTAGGTTTCTTTGGGTTCTGCATAGCCCACAATTATAAACTAAAGGCAGGCACGGTCAGGCTGGAAGGAAGGTTTCAGGCTTTTGAAAAGCTTATTTATTGACCGTCGGAAGGAAAAGGAAGTTCGTGAAGCGGCTGTCAAAACGCAAGGTGTAGACGGTCTGCCAGGCACTCCACTTTTCCAGATTATCCTGAACGCGCATGCGCAGGTAAGTAACGCTGCCATCATTCACAGGCCCGGGGTCGAAGTGATTATCATTCGCCAGTTGTTGCAAGCTCGAGTTCGTCCCGTTCGGGTCTTCCCCCCAGTAGAACTCATAGAGTTTGAGCCCACTACCACTGTCATAAGCGCCATACCAGGTGAAATCCGGGTCGTTGCAGAAGCCTTGGGTTACGCCATTCATCCCCTGGCAATGCGGGTCAACAAAATTGGGGTTGACTGGCAGTTCGGTGTCTATGGACACCTTGTTGTAAATCGGCTCACTGTAATTGCCGGCCTTATCCTTGGAACGGATGCCCAAGGTCATATCAGCGCCATTGGTAGAAACAGTCGCAGTATTACCCGCTGGCAAATCCGTCCAGACACCACCGTTGAAATTCATCTGCGATACCGCCACTCCGGAGAAATTATCCGCAGCTTGAATGGTCAGGGTTATTGGTGAGATAAACCAGGATGCCACACTGGAGAGTTGCCCCTGCAGCTGCACCGACGTAGTGGGCGGAACGCTATCCACACTGATAACGGCTGTTTTAGCGGCCTCGCGATTTCCTGCATTATCCTCAGAATAGTAAGCAATCGTGTAGTCCCGGTTTTCCGTCAGCGCGAAAGGCGCTGTATAAACTGTAAGAGCACCGCCATTTAGTTGATAATAGGTGACCTTAACGCCGCTTTGTCTTTCCAATGTCGTAAGAGTCACAGTCCCAGTACTCTTGTAGTAGCCGGATTCCCCCGGGGCGCCGCTGAAGCTCAGGCTTGTTTGGGGTGCCAGCGTGTCGCCGATAGCTGGATAGGTTACTGGACCCTGTAGAACATTGCTGTCAATATTGATTTTGTAACCGCCCCAGGTTTCATCATGGCCACCCGTATACTGGCGCAACCGTTGATTCTGAGCCCAGAGTGTATCCGGGAAGCAGGAAGCAATCCCCCAGACGCTGACTGTCGGATTGTAGTAATAGGGTGTTGAGATGTATTTGGCAACCCAAACTGCATCCAGTCGATTAGTGAGGCTTGCCAGGTTGCTCAAATTTTGGGGTGGCTGGTTGGTAGACCAATAATGGCAGGAAGCCCCATACGCGCCTGAAAGCGCACCCAATTGGTGCAGCCGTTCATTCCAGCCTTCAAAGAAGCTGCGCACAGCGGTCTGGCAGGCAGTATTCCCAACGTAATATTCAAGATCATAATAAACCACGCCGCCTTGGCCATTTGCATCGGTAAGTCCAAGTTCGTACATCTTAGCCATGGCCTGATTGGCATTATCCACACCCTCTTGGTAAGCAGCTGTCGGGTCGTCGCTCATGTGGCTCCGGTAATCGGTGCAGGGAGCCTGTGGACCAACCCAGGTTGGGATGAAGGTCCAGTCATTGTTGTACATATAAGACACTTTGCTGTAAGTGAGTGCCCGGTTGCTGCAAGCCCTGGCACTGCCCCCAATATACAGATTTACCACATTGTAAGGGCTGGAATCGCGCCACGCATCCAATGCAGCGTTGCCCGGGATTTCACACTGATCGAAACCCTGGCCAACAGCCACTTTGACAGTGGGGTTGATGGCTTTGATTTGAGGGCCTTCCAACCCGCCGATTGGCAGGGGATCTTTTGGTTCAGGTGCCCGGGTGAGAACCGACTTACTACTTTTGCTGACTGCAATTGGCAGCGGCAAAGGCTGCCAGGTCTTGCCACCATCATTCGTAACCCCCAGCAACTGGTCCTGAGAGCAGTGCAACTGCTCCTGCCCGACCACTAACTGGGCGTTGCAAAAGCCGCTGATGAAAGTTCCCCAGGCATCACTGGTGCCCGAGGCTGAAAGGTTGATGATCTGGGCCTTCTGATCGGATTGCGCACCGTTATCAGCCAGCGCTCCGCCCCCAGAGGGAATCTGGCTCCAACGCGAAAGGTTGCCATCCGGCAACAGTTGAAAGAAAGGTTCGCTGCCTGGAGCCTGGTCCACTTGCGTGGGGTCTTCCGCGCCCAAAGACCAGTTCTGGCCGTAGTTGTTGGACTGCATGATACTGGTTTTGAGCAGGGTCTCGCCCTTATAGGCGAAGACTGGGTAAATGCCGTAACCGTCTGGGTGGAATTCAGGCAAGCCTATCCGATAGCTTTCAGCGCCATCGGTTATTGGCAGGTCGCTGAGTTCCGTCCAAGTTTGGCCGGAATCGCCAGTGGTGTAGAGCAGGTCAAATTGGGGCGCCTTCAACATAAAGCCGTGGGCTTCATCCGCGAAAACAAAGTCCTCCCCTGCAGGGGCTGGAATCTCAATCCATGTTCCTCCACCATCGCTGGTTTTGAGCAGGATACCGGTGGAGAAATTTGCGCCAGTTGAATTTTTAACAAGCAAGAAGCCCACTTGAGGGGTTAGGCGTCTCATGAACACCTTGCCATCAGGGATCAGCTCGTGGCTGGCCAAAATAGGATTAATCCCTGCGGATAGTTCGTTCCAGGTTTTCCCCGCATCGTTGGTGGTGTACAAACGATATCGCAAATCCGCACCTTCACCCCCGAAATAGAACGCCCAGGCCTGGTTCTCATCAAAGAAATGGACTCGGCCGAGGGTGTAATTTTCGGGAACTCGGGTGCTGACTTCGTCCCAGTTTTTGCCGTTATCTGAAGTTAGAAATAGGCGGGTGTCAAGCGCCAGCCAACCTTTGCCCTCGCTAAAAAGGTTGTACTGCAGATCCGGAAGTCTCTCGGCTGTCTCAGCTAGTTCAAGCCCAGTGGCTTTGAGTTGTGCAACCGAACTAGTATTGGCTGATACAGGGGCCGGAGCTGCCAATTTTGTGGCGCAGGCAGTCAGGAAGAGATTCAAAATCACCAAGGTGATTACTACAGATCTCAACACTTTACGCGATTTTTTACGCTGAGAGCCCTTTTTCATTGACAAACCCAATAGATCCTTGCCGTCGAATATCATCAATACGTAGATGCAATAATTATACCCATTTACGGTGTGCCTGTATTCTTGACACTGAACATATGTTCTGTTATCATTTCATTTGTAAACAGGAAAATGGAAAAAAGGGAGCGCTTATGTCACGCAAACGGATTGGTTTAAGCCCACGGCACCAAAAAATCCTTCGCTTTCTTGAAGAGTACATCTCTGAGAAAGGCTACCCGCCTTCCATTCGTGAGATCTGTGACCATACCCAGATCAGTTCTACTTCGTTGGTCAATTACTACCTGAACCAGCTGGAGGAAATGGGCTTCATCCAGCGCGGCTCCAACGTTTCCCGCGGCATTAATTTGCTCAAATCCCTCACCGGTACATTTAGCCAATCCATAAAAGCAGCCGCAAACGGCCTCAATGATTTAATTGCCATCCCCCTGGTTGGCAATATTGTTGCCGGTGAGCCCATGCCTGTACCGAATTCCGACTTTTCTTACTACGATCCCGATTCAGGGATTGAAATTGCGCGCACTTTATTACCCAAGCTAGATGCCGAAGACCAACTCTATGCCCTGAGGGTGCACGGCGATTCAATGATCGACGCCATGGTGAACGATGGCGATATTGTGGTCATGAAGAAGGTCAACCAAGCCCGCAATGGCGAAATGGTGGCCATCTGGCTGAACGACAAGGAAGAAACCACCCTAAAATATTTCTACCTTGAGCACGGCACCGTACGCTTGCAGCCCGCCAACCCGACCATGAAACCCATCATTATAGACAACCCCAAAACAGTCGAGGTCCAGGGCAAAGTTGTGCTGGTTATCCGCCAGATCAGCCAAAAGTAAATCTGCATGTCAAGAGTTACCAATATCTGCTTACCAGAATGCCATTTGCGAACATAGAATTAGCAAATATATGTGCTCGCCATCCTGAGTCTTTGTTTTTAAGGATTCACAAATCGCAACTCGTTATTAGAAGACCCTACACTGCGTTCAGGGTGACAGCAATACTCTTTAGCGTCTTAGGCAATCAGCCAAACCAGGTGGCCACGATGCCATAGAGCACACTAGCAAAGAATCCCCAAATGGTCCCCAGGAAAGCACCGGCGATAACATCCCGGGGATAATGTGCACCCAGATAAATCCGAGTAATTCCTGTGACCATAGCTAAAAGATACAGTACCAGCACTAATAACCATGGCAGATGAAATGACTGCGCAAAAATGGTAGCCATAAAGAAAGCCTGGCTGGTATGACCGCTTGGAAAAGAAAAACCGATGGCTTTACTGCCAACAATCCGCATGGCATCAACAACAAAGTAAGGTCTTTTACGCCCGACCAACAACTTGGCAAGCTCCACCACCAACCAGAGTGTTACAGTTCCAAATAAAAATTGGAAGGCAAAAATGCGTTGTCGAAGCAGAAAAAATAGTCCTGCCAACAAGAAAGCGGTCAACCCATTTCCGATCTGAGTAAAGATGACCATCAAATCATCTATCAATTTCGAACGCGGGGCATGTTTATTCAGAAAGAGGAAGACCAAGTCATCTAACTTTGAACCGAAGGACCAAATCACCGTAAGTGCTAAGATAACAAAGAGAAAAAAGAAGGCAGCCAACACCTTGTGCTGAACAATGTGAGCCCAAATAGTCGCGCGTATATATCCTGGAGCTAAAATAGTCGCAAAAATGCCCAGGATAAGCGTGATCACAAAACGATGAAGATGCCTTACCTGGGCTTTTTCCTGGACTGGGGTCAAACTTGGCATTGATTCAGGTTGTTTTGGTTCCGACATTTTAGGATGATTGTTTGATACGTGATTTTTTGGGAATCATGACAGTAAGGGCATGTCTGAGGATGCTTAATTCTACATCACCCTCACCGAAAGGTTCGTCATCGTACATAACGGCCATCTTTGGATCTACTTTGACAGTCACCTTTTCAGCTAAAATGTGCAGAATTTTCTTTTCGTGCGGTAAACCACCTTCCATGCCTTTAAAGACGTAAGAAAGCAGTTCGAGTTTTGAGGCATCCTGGAAGAAGAACACATCCAATTTTCCGTCCTGCATGGCACTGCGTTTGCCCGCTCGGAAATTAATACCGAACACCGGCATATTGGCGACAAGCAAGACGAAGCCTGGAGAGATGATCGGCTTCTTTCTCGTGTCCATGGTAATCTCAAAGTTTGAAGGCGTTCCGGCTGCCAAGGTCTTGAAGAATTCTCCGATTTTGAGCAGGTGGCCGTGTTGAATGTCATCCGCAGAGGGAAATAGATCGGAGACCAGGCCTATTGAGCAGAGCTCTACAAAGTTGGTGGTCTTGCCAGCAACAGTTGCCTGACCTATATCAACTTTGAGTTTTCTGCCTTCCCGCAGAATGCGAATGGCTTCGTGGGCATCACCAGGGATGTCATACGCACAGGCAGTATTGTTCTGACTGCCAAGCGGGATGATACCGAGGGTGGCTCCTGTACCGGCCAAAAGCCTGGCTGTCGCTGAGGAAGTGCCATCACCACCACACGCGACAAAAAAATCAATACCTTGCTCGAGAGCTGCTTTGATAACTCCAGCTAGGTCAGCCTTCGGTTCGACGATGAACACCTCAGGCTCAAAGCGATATTTATGCATGAGGTCAATAATCTGTTCAAGGCTGGCAACTTCTGGCCTTGCTTCACCAGCTTTGGGATTGAAAATTAGTTTTACTTTCTTCTTACGATAACGTTTGATTATTTCGGTTTGAACAACTTCGCCGGATTCTTTATTTTGATCAGTCATGGATTTCCTTCAATATGCTTATCAACTCTTTTGATTGCAGGATAGATGAGAAAATCGTTATCTTTCTTCAAGGTATAAGTCTATACCATTTCAAAACAATTTTTCGTAAATGCAAAGAGTACTGGTTTTTGAGCGATTCACCTCAACCAAGAGATCTTCAAAACTCTGATTTTCCACTTTGATACCATCTTCCACTTAATCGAAACCTATTTCAATTGTAAAGACGGAAGATCTTATGGATTGGTTCACTAGAAAGGATTTTCATTAAGAATCAAAAAAGCCACCCGGTAGGTGGCTTTTTTGGGGTTTTGTGAAGAAATTATTCGAGCACGACTTCAGCGCCGGCATCGATGAGCTTGGCTTTGGCATCGTTGGCAACATCCTTGGAAACATTCTCGAGGACATGGGTACCGGCGGTTTCGGCCATGGTTTTGGCTTCCACGAGGCCGAGGGAAGTGAGTTGGCGAATGGCCTTAATGACATCGATTTTCTTGGGGCCGGTGGCCTTGAGAACAACGGTGAATTCGGTTTTTTCTTCAACTTCTTCGACGACGGCGGCGGCGGCAGGGCCAGAGGCCATAGCTACAGGTGCAGCAGCGGAAACGCCCCATTTTTCTTCGAGGGCTTTGACAAGTTCAGCAGCTTCCAAAACGGAAAGTTTGCTCAGTACTTCAACAAGTTTTACTAAATCAGCCATTTCTATCTCCTAAAATTTTTCTTTTGCTTTCAAATTTTTCCGCCCTCACATCTCGTGAAAGCGCTTGATTTCTTATGCAGCTTCAGGCTGCTTATCAGAATTTGCCTTGATGACCGCTGCCAAACCACGGGCGGGTTCAGCGAGTGTACGGACAAGCTTGCTTGCAGGTGTCTGCAGCAGACCAAGGAAGGTCGCGCGCATGACGGGTAAAGTGGGCAGGTCGGCAAGGTCTTTAACTTGCTTAACACTCAGGTCGTTCTTGTCAAGGTAACCACCGCGCACTTCAAACGCCTGGTTGCTCTTGATGATTTCCGCCAAACCTTTGGCAACTGAGGGTGCATCTTCAAACGCGAAGACAACCACGTTGTTATGCTCCCAGAATCCAGGTTCAGTTCGGTAACCTTTGTTTTCCAGGGCTTTGGCAAAAATGCGATTCTTGACAACATGCAAAGCGCCATCTGCTTCACGCAAGCGTGCACGGGCTGCATTCACAGCAGGCATGTGCATTTTGTTGTATGAAAGCACAAAAACTGCTTTGCTCTCTTCCAGCCATTTTTCATATTGCTGGAGCATTACTTCTTTTTGATTCTTTGTAAAAGCCAATTTCTACTACCTCCTTCCAGTAGGATTAAAAAATCTCTTTCCGTTTTTCCCACAGAAAGAGATCCGAATTGACTTCAAAAGTGCTCTGAAGCTTCTGACCTCCACCTCGGCGGGAAAATTAAGCCGTTAACGGCACCAGCTTTCTTAAGTGAAGACTTAAGTATTCAATTGTAGCCCATTAAGTGTACTACAGAACCACTTGTTGGGGGTAAGGCCAGATTAGTGTAAGAGCAAAATGATAATGTCCTAAAGTAGCAAAATAGAAATGTCCTAATTAAGATTAGGAGCTATGAAATGGACAATCGAAATGAGCAACAAAGAA